>Ga0070707_100002602_pt1 | contig 17142 bp, 17 predicted proteins | sample KBSK5502metaG_FD_65468 | JGI IMG/M metagenome (GOLD analysis project Ga0070707, IMG submission 65468) | Corn, switchgrass and miscanthus rhizosphere microbial communities from Kellogg Biological Station, Michigan, USA - KBS K5-50-2 metaG | ecosystem: Host-associated > Plants > Roots >... | reverse complement strand
GGCAATCGTCGCCGAATCCGCCTTGGCAGCCAGATCCGTGTTGAGCTTGCTGGCATCCTGCCGGACGTCCTTCAGATCCTTGTTCAGGTCTCGGAAGTCCGACCGTATCTCTCGGTAGTCTTGCCGAACATCGTTAGAAGGCGGAGGGATACCACTCTGTGCCAGATTCTGTGCAAGCACAGGGCTCCCTCCGCACAGCACCATGAGCATAGTAAGCATGGTGCCACGTCTAAGTGCCATTCGGTATTGTTTCATCGTTTCCCTCCTTAGGGTTTAAGGTTAGACAAACACCTGACCTGATTCTCCGCACGCTATGAAAGGCCCGCAAAGGACGGACCATCGATGGGGACATTTTGTTCCAAGAGCAGAAAATGACGAAAAGTCAAGAGGATTTGGGGGAGGAAAGGAGAAGGAAGGAGTTTCTTCGAACGTCCATAGGATACAGGCAATCAGGACATTGTGTCTGTCATGGTTTCCGACTCATGATTTTAACTCTTTGATAAGTTGTGTGAAACTTTCTGACCGCCGAAATGTCCCACAATGTCTCACCTGGAGCAATTTGTCTTGGTTGCACGTGTGAAAGTCCTTAGGTCATTTTGGTCATCAAATTCACTAGGGTACTTTGACTAGACAGTGACATCATCTTCCTGCCACGCATCCACAAATTTGGTACCATCCTGTTTACTCTCGCCAGGAGAGCATACGCCGGCGTTGAGTTTCTTTTTATGCGGGCGAAGAGCGTGAGCCTCTCGTTAGTTATCATTCTGCTAATTGTCTGCTAATTGTCATGAAGTGCAAATACGATTGCGAAGATCCGTCTGCTCATTGTCGAGCCTGAAGAGCGTCAGGAGCATGAACGACCGTGTCCTATTCTCTACTATCGAAAATAGAGAAAGCGGAACGAGAACAGGTCGGCGGGGTTTTTGCATATTTCTGCAGCGGTTCTAGTTCTCCATACCACGAGTAGCGGATAAAGGATGAGGACACAAGAGTGGTCCTGCTCTTACGAACGGAGGAACAATATGCTAGCTAATCAGATCAAGGCGCATCGATCGAGCTCTGTCATGATCTGTTGTCTTCTGCTCGCTGGTTGTGCCCACGACTTCTATCAGGAACGGGCCGACATGATTAATGGACATGTCGTAGCATTTCATGCGTACGTGAAGGCAGAACGCGTGGAAGCGGCCATTCTCGAAAATGAAGAAATCGAAGCGATGGCCAGCCAGGTGGCGGAGTCGATCAGGAAACGCGACCAGCCCCTGGATAGCGATCGAGTGGATTATGAATTGAAGTTGTTAAAGACTGCCATCGAGGCCGCACTGAAAAACTGGCTGGCTCTGGGACGACATCTTACGATCACGAAGAAATACGATCAAGCCCGTGCCGTTTACCAACGAGTCATCGACACCTACACCGGCGATACCGAGCGGAGCTACCGGGAACGAGCAGCTCGAGCGAAGCAGGACATTGACATTCTCAGTCCACCCACACGCAAGACATCCGGGTTATAACCTACCTACCTTATCTTGGTGCCTGCATGGCGTATGCACAAGGTTGTGAGAACCGCCTGGATATAACTGCAGCAGGTCTCCCTGGGGATCTCAGACCGCAAGCGATCCAACCGTCGTAAGGGGGTCGCTCCCGAAAAAGAGCAGGCCTTGTTTGCGGCTCATTTAAGGGAGCATTCTATGCTCATACGACTCTTTATACTGATACTCCTGTTCAGTCTTGTGACTTGCGACCGTCCTCCGATTATCAGAGGCTTTCCTTGCGCGAGGCGATAGTCTCGTTGAGCATGCAACCCTGAGCGTCATCTGGTCAAATCATGTCGGCATGTTTCGGAGTGGCGGCCATCATAACCGGGTAAAAGTGATGATGCACCGATTTGGCTTAACCCATAGTCAAGATGGGAAGTTTGACCGGCCGTGGGTGTGAGACGGGGTGCATGGCCCCGTGACTCTCCGAGGCATATCGCAGCCCATGCCGTCGATGGATCCTCAGACGGGATTCACCGAATGTGCATGGCGGGATCCGTATCTCCTTGCCGTGGGAGGCGAGACGGATCAGGAGGAATGGGTCAGCGGCATTTACCTCGCCCAATTGACCGCGAGCACGAGCGGCGCCCAGTCCTACATCATATTTGTCGTTCGAGACGAGACTCGTCCCTCTGACTACCTCTAGTCCTCATGACTTCAAAGGTGCGGGCCACACGAGCCTAGGTAGAACACGAAGCAGTCCTGACCGTCATCCTCGTTCTGTTGCAATCGATGACCGACGGTCAGGCATGGGAGCGAAGTACATGACTTGTTGCCCCTGCTCGACCGCTCACGGGATGCTTAGGTCTGACAAGAGGCCATGCTTTGCGCGACACAAATACTCCATGCCCCAGCAGAGATCCCCCCGCTCCTGAGGTTCAACATTTCCTGCCTCGCCGGCACCCCCTTCTTTCGAAGTACCGCCTTGTGGTCTCGTGACTCTCGATCCTTCGAGATACCATTGTCCTACGGGGTTGCTGACTAAAGGGGGAAAGCATGTCTAAACGCATACGGGCTCGGGTCTTCGTCCATCGCCGCATCACCTATCGCCACGCCCAGGGGAACGGCGACGGGACGCTGATGGACCTCTCGATGCAGGGGTGTCGAATCAAAGGCGCCTCGTCCTTGACGTGTGGGACTCGCCTGCGAGTATGGCTGTGGCTGCCTGACCAGTCACTGCCTGTGGAGATCGAGCAGGCTGTCGTGCGCTGGATCCAGGGCGATCGATGTGGGGTCAGCTTTCTGAAAGTACAGCCGGCCATGCAGGCGCGTCTTGTTCAGGTGTTTCAGTTACTCGAGGCCGCGCAGCAATCAGTTGTGCGAGTGATGTCGAGTCAACCCTTGGCTCTGGCAGGGGTCGGAAAATGCAGAAACCGGCACGATTATTATGAGTGCGCGTAACCTCGCTATGAAGCGAGGATTGGAGCGACCGAATTCTCGGTTTCTCAACGGTGCAGGAGGCCTTTCGCGTGACAGACGCAGGGGTGCTTTCTGGAAAATACTAGGGATTTTCCTGGTCCTCGTGATGTCGACGGCGCAGTAGTATGACACTACTTTAGAGCGCGCAATGCCAACACTGTGAAAGCCGCGACGGAAACGTTGTGGTCGCGCAGTCGAAACGTGGCGAGGTCTAAAGTGGAAGGCTCGACTCCGAAAGGCGCCGGGCCTTTTTATTGAACTACCAGTGGTGTCAAGGAATTCCGCCGTGGGGCGGGACAGGTTAGCTGCCTCAGACCCGGCAGACTAAGTGATTGAATCGGGCCAGGGAGGGTCCTAGTATCAGTGGTGTTAGTGCAGAACTATGCTGGATACGACCCTCGCCGTGATAGGGCTCCTTGCCTGCGGTGAATGAACCGCGATGATCGATGCTCGTGGAAACTCTGTTCGCTCGGAATCATGGGGCGTGCAACACGCGGTTTAACAAGTAAGTGGGGGGCAATACACCCATGACTACGACGCATCGGATCGCGACAGGGGACGTGGGGTCCGCGTTATGCCCGTGGGGAGGGCTCGAGACCTTCGGCCCTCTCGCTCTCTGGCTCCTATGCGCCACCCCCCTCCTCTTGGGAACTACGAATATTCCTGAATCAACACCATCGCCAGCTCATCGAAGCCCAACCGAAGCGATGAGGGCCACAGTCAGTCAAGCCCTCGGCATATTGCAAGATCAAGAACTCAAGCAACCAGCGCGCATGGACGAGCGCGTCGCTCGCCTAAAGAAGATCGCTGATTCATGTTTTGACTATGGCGAAATGGCCAAACGGTCGCTTGGGGGCCAGTGGAATAAATTAGGAGAAAAGGACCGACAGGAGTTTGTCGACCTGTTCACCGAGTTGTTGACAGCCACCTATGTGGAGAAGATACATTCCTACTCTGATGAAGAAGTGAAATTCCTCAACGAACGGCTTGAAGGGAACTATGCAGAGGTCAAGAGCATCATGGTGGGAAAGAAAACAGAGATCCCCTTGGACTACCGGTTGATGAAGAAAGATGGCGACTGGAAAGCCTACGATGTGGTGGTGGATGGAATCAGCCTGGTCCAGAATTATCGAGGGCAGTTTACAAAGATTCTCCGCTCATCATCCTACGAGCATTTAGTCCAAATCCTGCGCGATAAGATTGTGCAGTACAACGTGAAGACCAAGAGTACTGACACGACCCTCGCCTCGCCTTAAATGCACTCGGATCAACAAGGTTTTGCCACGAGATCTTCCACAGGATTTCACCCGGGGGGGATTTCCACGGCTACAGGCCAGGATTTCGCTTCGTGGATGGAATAATCCTCGGCGACACCCTTCCCCGATCTCATCAGTACCCGGACGGACACAAAAGCAGTCTAGTGGTGAAGGGCGTACCACGCTATCTCTGCAAACACACTCATGAGAGCGATCAAGGCACTCAGGAGGCCACCAATCGATCTTCATACCAACGGCTCCAGGGCCAGTCGCGTGTAAACCCAAGTGTTGCACAGCAAACCTCGGAGTAATGGTCTATTCGTTCAGGGAGCGATGGGATTCGACGATGAGGGCACGGCGGGCGGGGTCGCGGCATCGATACCCGCAGCTGGTGCGGACACTTGCTGGGAGCAGCGTTCAATGAGCGGCCACGCAGTAACACCGATCCACGAGCTTTTTTTGGTGTCCTGTTTAATCTCAACAGTGGTGAACAGGTCATGAACCATGAAGAAATGGATTTCGATTTCGGGCAGCTGCCGCAAGGTAATTGTGTCGGATATCCGAGGGGCCGTAATGAAAAATTCCCGCTGGTTTGGGCTGGCACTCAGCCGAAAGGTATAGGGAGAGTCAATCGCTTCGATCGCCCGAAATACACAGGGCGACAGATCCCCCGCAGAAACTGGAAATTCTCGCATCTGATTAGGGAGAGCCTGCGGAATTTCTTCCGTGCTCGACATGCAGCCGGAGAGCAGAAAGAGGAGACTGCAGATGGCCAAACGGTTCATGAGCCAACTAAGCCGTCCGTTAGCGCGAAGAGGACACCTGTCATTGCTGCCCTTATTCTTATCATCCATGTTTTCTCGATTAACAGCTTGGAGCTTCCGCTTCGATCTTCATTAATTCGTCTTTGGTCAAGAACGTGCCATCCTGCCCTACGTTATGAACGAAACTCCTTTCCCTTGGAGTCTCGCGCTTGGGCCATGTAGCGAACCAGGAATCCACGATAGTCCATTATCCCTCCGGCGGCTCCATTGCTCCAGTCCCTTCGCCCTGCATCACGACACGTCCGGGACGGCGTTCCGACGTTTTCTCCCTTATTATGCATTCTAGGGAGAAAATCGAGAAGGGTCTGGTCAAAATTGCTCAGCTGAAGATGTCGTATGAGGCCGCGAAGAAGCGATCTGGGCCCTCACCGATCAGCTAGAGAATGCGCCAACATTATGAGGATTGTCTTCGTACTTCTTTGAAGCCTAGGAGCTTAGCTTATATGTAGCTCACAGGGGTAATCGAGGGAGGAATCCGGAGGGTAACTTTTCCCTTAAAACTGCCTGCAATGTTGACTGCCTCCATCCCTCGGTGCGTAATTCGAAGTAGATTTCGGTCCGCGTTCAGCCAAGTGGATCGGCGGTCGAGTTCTTTGAGCAGCTTTTCAGTCACGGTCGTTTTCAGACCACTGGACAAATCAATAGGGGTTTCCAAGGTGCCCGTGATGGTGCCACTGAGTTCAATGGAGGGCTGGGGTTTGAATTCTCCACATTTTGTGCTACTTCACGCGTGACCTGGGCAATTACTAGTGGTGTCTGCTGGACAGTCGTTTCCACATTTTCGAATCGAGCCCTCATTTCATGCCATACTTTATCCAAATCTGCATCGCGAGATCTCACTCGTTCAGCTGGGGATCTTATCAATTGATAAGCACGGAAGCGTCGCCAGAACTCATCTTCAAGCACAATGTTTCCATTACTTGGATAGGAATATGGATAGAAATCAACATAGCTCGTGACGTATTCCAATCGGTTAGATGGATCGGGGCTATTAAGTGCTGATGACATAGTCAGCTCGAGTTTTTGCAACGTACTAAAGGGCGCAACCGCTTCTGGCGGCAGAACGCGTGAGCATTCAAAAATTATTGGGCAGATCACTCCTACGAGCTACGGTCTCAGGACTGCACTTTCACGATCTGAGGCATACATTCACCACAACATTGCCGGGGCTGGGAATCGACTACGAAGTGCGACAAGCCTTACTCGGACACAAGATGCCAGGAATGACGGCATCTCATTCACATGGCAGAGCTGAGTGGGACAAGAAGCTGCGGCAGGCGGTCACGAAACTAGAAAAAGCGTATTCCGCATCCTATAGTTTGTCCTATGAAAGAACGACCTGGATGGTCGCCTTGCAAAGTAATGATATGGTGAGCCGGCCGGGGCTCGAACCCGGGACCCTCGCTTTAAAAGATCGAAAAGACGGATTTACACAGAGGCTTGGTTTTGCGAATGTTTCCCCGTTTTTCTTTGGAAACACGTACTTGAGATAATTCTATTAATTCGATTGATTCCGAAGAATTCGATCTGTTGTGCAGATTTTTAGCACAAATTTAGCACAGCAAAGTGGGGTGAACCCCTCGGTTGAGACAGTTTCTTCGGGTGAATGGCAGCCCAGCGGCGAATGCAACTGGCAGCGATCGTAGTATTGCTCGATAATACCGCAATGGTCGCGCGCAGGTGGTCGAGAATCCGATTAGTGACGGCATAGACCCATATATACTGATACCAGCAATGCCGCATAGCAGACCTAGGCGACTACGTGAGAGTTGTGCTCACTCCAAATCTCGATCCCCGTCCTTGTTCGACATGAGATATCGCTAAGCACGAGATCCGCTGGTTCCTTGCCACCGCCGGCTTGGCTATCAGGTTCGACTTCCCCGACGATCTTCGTGCCTCAACATGTCGCATAGCGCCATTCGGAGCTGCGGCTCATCATCGATGGTTAAAATATTTGCCATCGGTCCTTCCTCGGTCATCAATTCATCCCCGTCACAACCGCCGACTTCGCGCTTCCCACGCCGCGAGTAAAGATGGTCCTTTCTGTAAGAATTCTGTCACTCCCAATTCCTTGGCCTCCCTAATCGAGACGTCCGTCTCCATCCCCGTGAACACCATGACAATAGCCCGTGGGTCAAGGGTACGAATCTGTCGGAGAACCTCAATTCCACTCATCCCCGGCATGTGAAGGTCCAGGATCGTGATGTCCGGACGGTCCCTACGAAACATTTCAATAGCTTCCGGACCTCGCGATGCCAGGAGGACATGACGTCCTTCCCGAGCCAAGGCTGTGCTGACAAGATCACGAATACTCTCCTCATCATCTACAACCAGGACTGTGGACGTACTAATCAACGTTCTTCTCTCCGTTTCTACATCCGAGTGTGGTCTCAAGCCCATCGCCGGAGAGTCCCGATCGGATGACAAGGCGTGCTCTTTCTCTGAACTTATCTGCTGACATGATTCGACCGTATCATCTCGGCAAATCTCCCCATCCATCGCCGCCTCGTTCGCTGATCGACTGCGCGGGTTACGCTGACTATTGGAAGAGGTCGAACGACGGAGTTTCTGCGCTGGCATGGGCTCTCCCTCAAAGAGACCATTCTTGAGAAAACGCCATATTTCCTTAATCAATTGCATATATATCCTCACTGTGAAGCAGAGCGGGTGCGATTTGAATCCGGCATTGTGGCGGAACCCGATTAATGCAGATTCGTCAACTCCTGTGCGGAGGAACCTGAGAGACCAATGTCCAATAGAGCTCGAAATCCTTCACAACTTGTGCAAACTGCTTCAAGGTCATTGGCTTTCGAATGTATGAACACGCACCGCCGGCATAGGAACGAACGATATCCTCCTCGCGATCACTCGTAGTGAGCATGATCACAGGCAGCGATTGGAGCCGAGGATCCTCCTTCATGGCCTGTAGGACTTCGAAGCCATTTTTTTTCGGCATGTTGATGTCCAAGAGAATCAGCCCCGGTCGGCGCACTTGCCTGTATTGCCCCTCTTGCCGCAAGTAGGCCAAGGCGTCTTCACCGTCTCGAACCTTGCAGATCACATTCATCAACTTCGCCTCGGCGAACGCCTCTTCAATCAGGACAATGTCGTCTTCGTTATCCTCGACCAGTAACAGCTCCACCGTTTCACTCGTCATGGGTGCAGTCCCTCCTGACAAAGTCATTGGGCCGAAGTGGATGACAACTTCTGGCTCACCAATTGTGCAAGAAGCTTCCGAGATGGCGCATTGTAATACTCACAGTAAACATCCTGAAACATCCTGGCAGTGGTCGACACATGGCGACGCTATGGTCTTCGTCTCACTCCCTCAGGTCCCCGTGGCGGTGGTGGGGAAGCCTCGGAACGGTGATCAGATTGCGTCAGCACCAGATTCAGCGCCGCCCCAAGCTCATGCAGCGAAAACCCCTTGGCCAGAAAATGGGTGACGCCTAGTTCGCGGGCCTGTTGCTTCCGTTCCTCTGTGCTCACTCCTGTGAGCATAATGACCGAGGCATGCGGATCAATCGCATGGATCTCCCTGAGCACCGCGAGGCCATCCATATCCGGCATTTCGAAGTCCAGGATCGTCACGTGAGGCCGGTGTTTCCGAAACATGTCAATGCCTTTTTGGCCATGGTTCGCCGTGAGTACATGATGCCCTTTGCGCGATAACAGCGTGTCGAGCAATCCTCGGATCTTTTCGTCATCATCAACTGCCAGAATGTTCGCCATGTGTCGCCTCCTCTGTGCCTCTGAATCTCGTCTCTGGTTATGCCACTCGTTCGATACGGTTCGGCTGAGGGACCGTTAGCATCTCGCGCACCTTGTGCGCCAACGTCTGTGGCGTGAAGGGCTTCTGAAGAAAGGCCGGTCCAGGTTCCCAGGTATCCCCGGATGTGAATGCCTTATCCGTATAACCGGACATATACAGCACCTTCATCGCTGGCCGAATGGCTAGAATGCGTTTCGCCAACTCCGGACCGTTCATACCCGGCATGATGGTATCGGTCAACAATAGGTCGATCGTCTTATTCCCCTCTTCGATTACACGCAGTGCATCCTGGACATTCCGTGCTGCGAGCACCGTATAGCCGTTCCGTTCAAGGATCGCCTGCGCCAGCGCACGCACCATTTCCTCATCCTCCACCAGCAAAATAGTTTCAGAACCGCGAATAGCCTCGTCGGGAGTGGAAGCAAGTTTCACCCGCTCGGCTTCCCCTTCGACGCGCGGAAGGTAAATCTTGAATGTGGTCCCTTTGCCTGGGGCGCTGCAGACATCAATATTGCCGCCGCTCTGTTTGACGATCCCATACACTGTCGCCAGGCCCAATCCGGTCCCCTTCCCCGGTTCTTTGGTGGTGAAGAACGGCTCGAACATGCGTGCTTGCGTGCCCACGTCCATCCCGCAGCCAGTGTCGCTCACCGCGAGTATCACGTAAGAACCCGGTTCGAGCGACTGATGTGCGCGCGCAGAGGCACTGTCCAGCTCGACGTTCATGGTTTCGACAGTCAATTCACCGCCGCCAGGCATGGCATCCCGTGCATTCACGGCCAGGTTCATGATGATCTGTTCCACTTGCCCGGCATCGGCCTTCACGCACCCGAGCGCGGGGTGGAGGCAGAGCACCAACCCAATGTGTTCGCCGATCAGCCGTCGTAGCAATTTCACAATATTGGACACCGTCTCATTCAAATCCAGGACTTTCGGCTCCAAGACCTGCCGACGACTGAAGGCGAGCAATTGGCGGGTCAGCAGTGCGGCCCGATGGCCAGCCTCTTTGATCTGGTCAAGCCCGTTCCGCATAAAGGGGTTATCGAATCCCATATCCCCCAACAACATGTCGCTGTAACTGTTGATGACGGTCAGGAGATTGTTGAAGTCATGCGCGATTCCACCGGCTAGTTGCCCGATGCCCTCCATCTTCTGGGATTGGCGCAGTTGCGCTTCGCTCTCGCGTAGGGCCCTTTGTGCCTGTTTACGTTCGATCGCATAGCGGGCGGCACGTGTCAGGAGGTAACTATCCAATCGCCCTTTGACCAAGTAATCCTGGGCTCCCTTGCGCACAGCCTGGCTCGCCAACGCTTCGTCATCGAGCCCCGTCAGTACCACGATCGGCACGTCCTGCGCGTGGGCCTGGACCGTATCGAATGTCTCCAGTCCGTGAGCGTCGGGCAGCGAGAGATCCAGCAACACCAGATCAATTTCGCCTGGGGCCAACTGTGTCAGTCCTCTGCTCAGGCGGTCGACCCACTCCAGCTTGATGCCGAGGTCTTCCTTCCCCGCCAACATTTCTCGAATAAGAATAGCATCGTCCTCGTTATCTTCGATGAGCAGGACACGCATACCTGGATCCCTTCTCCTTATGTCGTGGATGTATGAATAGGAATTCTGGAGACCATGGTCCAATAGACCTCAAACTGTTTGATGGCGGCGTGGAACTGAATCAAATCCACTGGCTTGCGGATGTACGAACACGCGCCGTCGGTATACGAACGGAGAATGTCTTCTTCACGATCGCTCATGGTCAGCATGATGATGGGAAGGGCTCGCAGTCGTGGATCGGCTTTCATGGCCTGCATCACCTCAAAGCCATTTTTTTTCGGCATGTTAATGTCCATCAGGACTAGACCGGGCTGACGCGCCACTTTGTAAAGGCCTTCACGGCGCAGATACGCGAGAGCTTCTTCTCCATCCCTGACCGTATTAATGACGTTCGCCAACTTGGCGTCGGCGAACGCCTCTTGCACGATGACAATATCGTCTTCGTTGTCTTCGACCAGGAGGATCTCCACAGGTTCTCTGTTCATGAGTGATTCCTTTCTCAGCCATGCACCGTCCCGAATGTGATAATGAATTCCGAGCCCCCCCCCTCGCGCGGCTGCACCCAGGCGCGTCCTCCGTGCCGCTCGGCGACCTGTCGCACAATAGCGAGCCCCGCCCCGGTCCCTTCGACCTCCCGGCCTACCGCACGCTGGAATAGTTGGAAAATGCGCTCCGCATGCTCGGGCTCCACTCCCGGGCCACGATCTCGAACAACGAGGCCCACCCCCACACTCTTCGTGCCATTGGAATGATACGGCGCGATTTCTACGTCGGGTGCTTCATTCGGCCGCGAGAACTTCAGCGCATTCGCAATGAGGTTGTACACGCCTTGCGTCGCCCACGTGCTGTTTGCCTGGAACCGAGGCAGGGGTTTCGCTATTCGGACCGTCGCGCCGGATTCCTTGATCTTGTCAGCAAGACGCCGCAGCGCCTCTTCGACGATGTGCTCGCCTTCGATCTCCTCAGCAGGAAGTTCCATGCGCTGCACGCGCGAAAGTGCCAGAACATCGGTCATGAGTTGGTCCATTCTCTTGGCCCCGCGGACGACACGCCTAAGAAAGTCTTTGCCTTTGTCGTCGAGGCGGTCGGCGTAGCGATCGTGGACCATGCGCGAGAAATTCTCGATGGAACGAAGAGGCTCCCGTAAATCGTGCGACGTGACGTGGAGCAACGTCTCCAGATCGCGGGTCTTCTTGGACAATTCCGCCGTCCGTTCCTCTACGCGCCATTCAAGCTCTGCATGTGCGCCACGAAGCGCCTCTTCCGCCCGCTTGCGATCGGTAATATCGTGTGCGACGGCATAAATAACCTGCCGGTCACGGGAGGGCATCGCGCTCCACAGCAGCCACCTATACGAGCCGTCCTTGCAGCGATACCGGTTTTCGAACGAGATGGTCTGGCCGCCGGCCTCGTTTTTCTTGGCTTCAGTGCCCGTGGTCTCGCGATCATCGGGATGGATGAAGTTCAGATATGGTTCGCTCATCAGTTCATCCATTGTGTAGCCTAGGACTCGCTCCCAGGCCTGGTTGAGCCGTTTGAAATACCCGTCGAAGCCTGCAATGCAGAGCAGATCAAGCGACATAGTAAAGAATCGATCTCGTTCTTCCTCCACTCGTTTGCGTTCGGTGAGGTCCTCAATGGCCAGCAGGATGTGTTCCGTGTTGTTGCCAGGCCGATAGAGTTTCCGGGCGCTGAGCAGGATCGTCCGGCGGCCGATAGCCGGAAACTCCTGCTCGATCTCGACGTCGTTGAACTCGACATGCTGGGGGATAATCCTCTTCAGCCGTTCCCGCAGGTGAGGGATGTTCCACTGGCCGTTCCCAAGGTCGTACAGAAACCGGCCCTCGGTCTCTTCTTTCGTGATCCGGAAAACTTGGTAAAAGGAGTAATTGGCTCGTTGAACACGGAGATCGCCATCTAACACAATCAACGGTTCGCGCACCGTATCGATAATGGTTTCAGCATGGAGCCGCGCGGACTGGATGAGTGTCGCGCGCTTCTGCTGCGCGGCCCGTTCCCGCTGGAGGAACAAAACAGTGGCGGCTAACAGGCCTGTCATTGCGAGCGCACCCAAACCGAGGAGCACGTTCTGCGACCGGTACAAGATCACTGCCTCCTGCGTCCGCTGAGCGAGCAGGTCACGTTCGGTTTCCTCCATTTCGGCCGTGCGGTGACGGAGGACGTCCATGATGATTTTCCCCCGGTCAGTTCCGAAGATTCGTCGGGCAGTGGCCGGTCCCTGATTGCGGTAGGCGATGATGGTTTCGCGAAGCTCGGCCAGCTTCTCCTCCACCCCGGCGTCGAGGGCCGGGAGCCGATCTTGCTGGAGCGGGTTGTCCTGCGTCAGGCCCTTCAGGCGCTGGAGGTGTTCCCGGATCTCCGCCATCGCGTGTACGTACGGTTCCAAATACCGGTCATGACCGGTGAGCAGAAAACCACGTTGGCCGGTTTCCGCATCCTTAAGGCTCGAGAGGGTCAGGCTCAGCTCAGTCAAGACCTCATGAGTGTGCGCGACGCGCCACTCTGACTCCTGATGTGCCACGGTGACTCGGTACATCATGCTCACCAGCAGAATCATGATCAATGAGGCGCTCACCAGACCTGCTGTGGCTTGACTGCCCGGGCTTGTGAACAGTCCTTTAGGCTGTCGGCGGTCCGCAAGAGGCGCCGTAACAAAGAATGCGACCGCCCAGAGCAACGCGACACCGATCAGACGGTTCGCCAATGCAAAGGCATAAGAGGCGCCGGGCGGCGAGAGATACAAGGCGATTCCCAGCAGGATCGAGCAGAGGCCTGCAAAAGTGAGCGGCCAGGCCGGACACCGAATCCGCGACGAGAGCAGCACCGGCAGGAGATAGAGCAGCCAGCCGACAAATCCGAGCGGGGTCAGGACATCCAGGACAAAGACGCCTGCCGTTAGAGCCACACTGGCAGCAGCAATTCTGAGCGTCCTTCTTCGTGTGTCTGTCGGCGCAATGGGATCGGGCTGAGGCTCTGCTATTCCACCGAGCCTTTCCTCGCTCCTCTGCAGCGCCGTCTCCGCTCTCTGGCGGGCCTCCAACTCTGTTCGCAATTGTGCGTTGATGTTCTGGATCTGCTGCGCCCTGCGAATAATCTCAGCTTCCATTTCCCCGGCACGTGTGTGCAACGCTTCCGTGATCTGGCTCTGTTCGCTTCCGGCCTGCTTCAGCCGGACAAATTCCGTAACATCCTCGACACGATGGATGAGGTGGGTCACCTCTCCGTTCGCTCCCAGGACCGGTGAATTGACCGGGCTCCAATACCGTTCTTCAAATCCGCCTCCCTCCGATTCTGGCCGGCGAATGTCGTACTTTTGCACGGCCATCGCATCAGGCAATCGAAGCTGTAAGACCCTTTGCAGAGAGGTTCGCAGACTCGAAACTCCGGTCGCGGCTGGATCGTCAGGATTGTCTGGAAAGACCTCGAAGAGGCTCCGCCCCAGAATCGCCTCCCGCCTCGTCATCGTGGCCTGCAAATAGGCCGTGCTCACCGCCACGATCGTCAAGGTAGGCGTCAAGACAAGGTAGCGCCCAGGTGTCGACTCAAACAGTGCCCGAAAATCCGGCTGAGGAAGCAAGGAGGAATCTGTCATGAAAGCCCAATCATCTGGTTCTTCCTCCGGTTCGATCCATCACGTGAAGGCCAATTGTCAGTAGATCCGAATGAAGCGGATGCCGCCCCGATACCTTCGTCGTACCACTCGGCGACCTGTCGCACAATGGCCGTACCCGCGCGGATTCCCTTGACCTCTAATCCGCCCATTCAATGAAAGCTTTGGTAGATGCGCTTCAGATGCTTCGGAAGTCACAGTACATCTCTATATTCACCGGATTAGAAAGCGACCTATCGGCCTCCCAAGCGATTCCGACGTCTAATGAGGTGAGGGAACACTCACTGAGAAGACACATTGTCTAAGGGTACGTACGATTGAGGATACTCCATGTCATAAGGATCTCAAACCTTTTCACACTTTTCGCTCGTCACCCTCTCGTACCACTGCGCGTTAACATCTCGACGCGTGGTCGCGGTCCTTCATGTATCAGGGAGCGACACACGCCGAGCAGCAGCAGGTAGCGTGTGCTCATTGGCGCAAATACCCATTGGCAGTATCATCTCGCTCCTCGTGCGTAAAATGTCCTTCAAAATGAAGTGGCATTTGGCAGGCAGGTATCACGAGGCGACGAATCAGATTCTTCGCGCTCTCTTTTTTCCTCCCTACGCTTTCAAGTAGATCATTGCCTGCGGCAACCTTAGTTCTTCTACATGACAGAAAAAAAGTTTCGGAATTGATGTTAGTTCTCATTTTTTAATCAATTGCTACCCCGTTGGTGATCCTTTATCTTCTTCTCTTTTCAAGGTCCTTTCATCTCATACGCTGAACCTTGCGTCTGGCCTAGCGTTCCTGATTAACGCAACTTCGTCTTCCTTATAGATGGATATTTGTTCTACTCTCGCGGCGTGACGTATGCAGTGAGCTGACTCAGGGAATATTGTCCCTCCGTGTCCCTTCCTTCCTTCTCCTGTCCTCTATAGGGTCTCTTTCCACGACATCCTCACCCGGGTATGGTCACGGCCATGCTGCACGTACACTGAAGAGGAATCGGATGAATACATCCTGGCTCACGGCAAAGGAGCTCGCGTCCGTTCTCAAGTTGAGTACGTCAAATAGCGAGACCACTATTCGCACGCGATGCGGGCATTGCCAGGATTAGGCAAGGACGTGCCGATGCTAATTGTCCCTATCAGTCCTAAGCAGGCCCAAGTAGGGTCCTTCCCTCCAGTCTGACACGCCGGTATGGTCAGCGTAGTGCTGACCCTCACTAGTCAAAGGAATGTGAATGAATAAGGAGTGGCTCGGGTAAAGGAGTTGGCCGCGGAACTGCGGATGAGCGTGAAGTCGAATCAAAGGGCCTACCGCAAGGGGGAGATTCCAGTGCAGTGGTTGTGTCGGATGGCACGGTTCGATCTCGACCAAGTCAGACTCGCGATGGAACGCAATGGCCAAGGTCGTGTGCTTCGTCTGAATGACAACAGTGCGCAGGGTGAGCGCGACTGCCGGCAATTGCCGGCGTCGCGCCACGAAAACGCCCCCGTTCGGTAATACGGGGGCTTGTATCGCAATCAGGTTAAGGAGGACTCAGCATGGACGATCATATTTTTACCGTCACTCTCGACTGGCTCGCCTTCACGGTGCCTCAGACGACCGTGGATGAGATCGGGGCACTGCTCGGGGGCGAATGGTTCGAGACTGCGACAGGCTTTCGTGGCTATCCCACGTGCTGGATGACTAATCAGAGCCGTCACGGCGTCGGCAAACTCGGAAGGGGTGCACCTCGCAACCCCAAAGAAGTCCATGTCGATCTCTCTGCTGGTATTGTGTCCACCTGGGAGGAAAGCAAAATTCGAAGCGTGTTGGAGTGGATCTTTGCCCGTGGGGACACATCACACGCATGGACGTGGTCCTCGATGATCGGACAGGGCAGGTCTCCATCGCACAAGTCAAACAGGCCGTGGACGCAGGCCAGGCGGTCACGCGGTCCCAGAAATTCAAAATCGTTGCTGGGTCCTCGTTGCGTGATGGCGCCTCGACTGGGGACACCCTCTACTTCGGCAGTCGTGAGAGTCAAACCATGTTGCGCGTCTATGACAAACGGCTGGAACTCGACCAGAAAGGTCGCGACGAGGCCAAGGACTATGGCGTTCGATGGGAACTCGAATTGAAACAAGATCGCGCTCAAGCGTGTGCGAAAGCCTTGCTCACGTTGCCGCCGGAAGATTGGCGCGAGTTCCTCGTGGGCGTGCTCCGTCCCTATGTGGACTTCCGCGAAACCAGTCGCGAGGATGAACCCTGGGGGAAGTATCGGGCCCCGCTGCTCCCCTGGTGGGAATCCCTCACCGAAGGCTTCAAACGCTGCCGGTTGGTGCTGGAGAAGGTGAAGCAGACTATCGATGACGTGTGCCAGTGGCTCGCTGACTCCGTGAGCGCGATGCTGGCCCTCGCCTACTTTCACCGGGGTGAGCAATATCTTCAACAGTTGATTTACACGGGCACCAAGAAATGGAACGGGAAGCATGTGGGCATGATGCATGAGACACGGAATCAGCGACCCTATGTTTTACGTCACACATAGATGTGGGTCTGTTATTAGGTTAATCCAGGCCCAAGCCCTTCAGGTGCCAGGCCAGCCTTGATCGGCGAAGCTGTAACAGCGTACGTCAACGAGCACGAGGTGGTCGAGCAACGGGATGCCGAGGAGGTCCGCTCCCTGCTTCAACCGGCTGGTGAGCTGGCGATCTTCTTCGCTGGGTGACGGATCATCGGAGGGGTGATTGTGCGCACAAATCCAGGCCGCGGCATTCATCAGAATTAACGGTTTGAACACCTCGCGTGGATGGACAATCGAAAGGGTGAGTGAGCCCACGGATACGATATTGGCTCCGATGATGATGCAATGTCGCGCGTCAAGACCGCACACGAGGAATTGTTCACGATCCAGTCCTGCAAAGAGCGGTCTCAGGATAGCCGCAGCGCTCAGCGAGTTGCGCATCGGTAAGGAGGGCGGCACGGCTCGATTGTCTCGAATGAGCGTGACCCGGAATCGAGGCACCGCGTATACCTTTGCCAGCTTCGACTGCCGAACCACATTCAAACTACCTTGTGGACCGTCAATGGCCATATCTGCCTCCTTCATCAAGATGTTTAGCCCCACCCTTCACAACCAGAGGGTGGGGCGTCGAAGAAGAAGGCGGGATGGCGCTCTCGC
>Ga0070707_100002591_pt1 | contig 17175 bp, 17 predicted proteins | sample KBSK5502metaG_FD_65468 | JGI IMG/M metagenome (GOLD analysis project Ga0070707, IMG submission 65468) | Corn, switchgrass and miscanthus rhizosphere microbial communities from Kellogg Biological Station, Michigan, USA - KBS K5-50-2 metaG | ecosystem: Host-associated > Plants > Roots >... | reverse complement strand
GCGGCTTCGACACGTTCAGCCACTTGAAGAGCGTGCTCGACAAGCCGACGAAGCCGGATCCGCCGCTGCTGTACCCGCCCTACAAAAAGGTTCGCGAGCGGCTGCTCAGGCGGATCTTGAAGGCGCGCGGCTGATCGCTACCCCAGCGCCCGCATGATCTGCGGCAATGCCCAGTGCAGGTCGTCCTGCCAGTACGGCCAGGTGTGTTGCCCGGGGCCGTAGAACCAGTCGGTGTGCGGGATGTGCGCAGCGTTCAACGCGCGCACGAAGCTGAGGTTCATCTGGTAGGCGCCACCCTCGATGAAATACGCGCCCGGGTTGCTCGGGTCTTCGTGCGTCCCGCCGGGGAACCCGTTGCCGCATGCGATGAAGAGCTTGAGTCCGCGCAGGTTGTTCACGAGGTCGGTCGGGTTGTGCGCGCGCCAGTTCGCGTCCTGCAGGATCGGATCCCCCCACACCTTGTCACTCGGCGTGCCTTCGAACTGATGCACTGAAACGAACACCACGCCGGTCACCGGATCTGCAAGCCGGATGTCGACCGCGCCCGAGAACGAAGCCGCCGCCTTGAACAACGTCGGATATTTCGCCGCGTAATACATCGCGCCATACCCGCCCATCGATAAGCCCGCAACCGCGCGCTCCCCGTTTCCGTGGAACGTCGACTCTATGTACGGGATCACGTCCTTGATATGGAACGACTCCCACTGCCTGGAGCCGTCGACCCAATCCGCGTACCAGCCCGCGACGGGCGGCTTCCCCGAGTCCGGCATCGCGATGATGATCTGGTAGGCGTCCGAGAACGTCACGATGTCGGTGTTCTGCGTCCACTCCGCATACGACCCGCCTCCGCCGTGCAGGAGGTAGAGGACGGGATAGCTCTTCGTATCGCTCCACCCTTCCGGCAAGATCACGCGCACGTGGTTGTCGGGAACGCGGAGCCCCGGTGAGACGGGCACTTGGATCGTGATGCAGCGCGGCGGCGGGCAGACGGTGTCGCCGCGTGCGGGCAGCAGCGCGAGGACGAGGATCGCGGTCGCCACAGCAACGAAGCGCTTCACGGTGCTCAGCCTAGGGCAGTCATGATCTGCGGCAGCGCCCAATGCAGATCGTCTTGCCAGTACGGCCACGAGTGCTGGCCCGACCCATAGAAGCGATCGGTGTGTGGGATGCCCGCAAGCGTCAGCGCGCGCACGAAGCTCAGGTTCATCTGGAACACGCCGTTCTCAACGAAGTAACCGCCGGGGTTGCTCGGGTCCTCGTGCGTTCCACCGGGCAACCCATCGCCGCAAGCGAGGAAGAGCTTCGTGTTCTTGAGCCCGGCGACGAGATCGGTGGGGTTGTGCGCTTGCCAGTTAGCCAGGTGCGTCAGCTGGTTCCCCCAGATCTGATCGCCCGGCGTCCCGAACATGTCGTGCAAGAGGTTGAACGCGACGCCGCTCGCGGGTGCGCCGTACGTGATGTCCACGGCGCCGGAGAACTCAGCCGCCGCTTTGAACATCCCCGGATGCGACGCCGCGTAGAACATCGATCCGTACCCGCCCATCGACAAACCGGCGATCGCGCGCTTCCCGTTTCCGTGGAACGTTCGCTCGATGTAGGGGATCACGTCTTTGAAATGGAACGATTCCCACTGGCGCGAGCCGTCGAGCCAGTCTGCGTACCAGCCCGCCTCGCCATTCCGGCCCGAGTCGGGCATCGCGATGATCACGCGGTAAGCGGCGGAGAGCGCCAGCACGTCGGTGTTCTGCGTCCATGTCTGGTATGTGTCGCCGGCACCGTGCAAAAGATAAAGCACCGGATACGACTTCGAACGTTTGTATCCAACGGGCAAGATAACGCGCACGTGATTGTCCGGAACCTTAAGACCGGGTGTCACGGGGACCGCAACCGTCAAACAGCGCGGCAAGGGACACGAGGTGTCTGCGCGCGCAGGCAGCACACCGACGACGGCGAGCAGAATGGCGGCAGAAACGAGGCGCTTCACGCCTGTTGGTTCGGTGCGGCAGCGCCTACTTCCTGCGCGTGGGTTTTGGGGCCTCCGCCTCGAGCTGAACGTGGCGGTCGCCACTCTCGTCGAGGCGCACGGTGGTCTTGTTCTTCAGGATCTCCAGGGCATGGTCGGCGTGGACTTCCATGTTGAGCTCGGACTTGATGATGTCGAGCAGCCTCCCGTCGGCCCCGATCACGAACGTTACGCGCCGGTTGAAGAGCGGTCCTCTGCGCGACGCCCCGAACACGCGGGCTATCGAGCCGTCGGCGTCTGAAAGCAGCGGGAAGTCAAGTTCGTACTTCGACGCGAACTTGGCCTGCAGGGCGGGCTTGTCGGCGCTGATCCCGAGACGCGTCGCGCCGGCGGCGTCGAACTCCGCCTGAAGGTCGCGGAAGTGGCAGCTCTCCTTCGTGCAGCCGGGCGTCAACGCCTTCGGATAGAAGAACAACACGACGGGACCGCGCTCGAGGTAATCGCTGAGCTTGACCGTCTTACCGGCTTGGGTGACCGCTTCGAAGTCGGGGACGATCTCGCCGATCGCGACGTCTGTCATGGGAGTTCCTCCTGCAACGGGGAGTTCTAAAGGAAAGGGTACAACTCAGACATTCGGCACCGCACGTCCGGAACCCTCCCCACGCAGGGATCTACGAGACGCTGACGCCGATCGCTTTCCCGATACCGAACGTGATGGCGCTCGTGATGATCCCGATGAGGATCATCCTGACGCCGATCACAAGCGCGGGGCGGCCGGTGAACACGGAGATCGCGCCGCCGACTGCGAACAAGGCGAGAGCCGCGACGATGGCAGCGATCGCGATCGCGGTTCCGCCGGCGGTGATGAAGAACGGGATCACCGGCAGCACGGCTCCGATCGCGAACGCGATGAACGACGAGCCGGCCGCGATCCACGGCGACGCGAGCTCACCGGGGTCCAAGCCGAGCTCTTCGCGCGCCATCGTGTCGAGTGCGCTCACCGGCTTCTTCATGATCTGGATTGCGAGCGCCTCGGCCTCCGGCGCGTCCAGTCCTTTCGCACGGTAGATCAGCGTGAGCTCGTCGCGCTCTTCTTCCGGGAACGCGGCGATCTCTTCGCGTTCGATCTCGATCTCGCGCTCGTAGAGCTCGCGCTGCGATCGCACCGATACCCATTCACCGGAGGCCATCGAAAACGCACCGGCGACCAAGCCGGCGACGCCGGCCAGGATCACGAAGTGCTTGTTCTGCGTGCCGCCGGCGACGCCCATCACCAACGATAGGTTGGAGAGCAGCCCGTCGTTGATGCCGAACACGGCCGCGCGCAACGCGCCGCCGGCTCCCGCGCGGTGCCGTCCTTCCGAGCGCGCGATGCGGTTTCCCGCGGTCCCGCCCTGCAACGCTGCGACGATCCGGCCGTGCATGCGTTCCTGGCCGGCCATCGAATCGGGCGCCTCGGCGACGCGGTCGTACCGCTCGGCATCCGACGCTTCCAATCGCAAGACCAGCGGCAGCACCGCGTCCGCACCGAAGCGTCGCGCGAGGAACGACAGCGTTTTCACGCGGAAAGGAAGGCGCGGCTTCTCCGGGGTTGGGAATCCTCCTTCGGTCAGCATCCGCGCCCAGTGCTCGGCGTGCTTCTCTTCTGCCTCGGCCAACGCGAGCAAGATCGGGCTCCGGCGCGCGTCTGCGGTCTCCGCGAGCACGCGATAGAGAGACGCGCCCGCGATCTCGTCTTCCCAGAGCGTGCGGTAACGCTTCGCGCGGTCGGTGTCCATCGTCTTGGCCATCGCGACCAGCATACGACGGGGGCCTATGACGGGCTCGCGCGCGCATCTTCCCCACCCGTATCGTTCACGTGCCGTGAAAGTCGTGTGCGCGTCGTTGTCGGGTCCCGGTCACGGACACCCAATGCTCGCCGTTGCCTGCGCGTTGCGCGCGCGCGGCCACCACGTGACGTTCTCGTCCGGCGCGCAGCACGCCGAGGAGGCTGCTCGCGAGGGGCTGCGCTTCGTCGAGATGCCGATCATCGTCGGCAGCACGCACGAACGGTTGCGGCCGTACGAAGACTCCGAAGATATGGCGCGCGCCTTCACGCCGATCATCGATGCCGAGCGGCCCGACGCCGTCGTTGCCGATCTGTTGACGCTTGGGCCCGCACTTGCGGCGGAGGCGCGCGGTATCCCGCTCGCGACGTTGCTTATCCATCCGTTGCACTCGCCGTCGCGCGATCTCCCGCCGTTCGGGTGGGGCCGCGCGCCCGCACGCGGCCTCTTGGGGTGGCGCGACGCGTGGCTGCGCGCGAGCAACGTGAAGACGTTGCAGCGCGCGCGCAACGACCTGAATCACGTACGCGCGAACCTCGGACTCGAGCCGACCGCGCGCTTGGACGCACAGATCTCCGATCAGCTCGCGCTGGTGGCGACGCTGCCGTCCCTCGAGATGCCGCGCAGCGACTGGCCGGCGTACGCGCATGTGATCGGCCCGTGTTTGTACGACACCGGTGGAGGTGCGCCGGCGCTGCCGCCGGGCGACGGGCCGCTCGTCCTGATCGCAGCAAGTACCGCGCACGAGCAGCGCCCGCTGATCGACGCGTCCGTCGACGCCGTCGCGCGATCGGGTGCGCGCGCACTGCTGACGGTCGGCAAGAGCGACGCGCCGTCATCGTTGCCGAGCAGCATCGTCGCGACCGGCTTCGTCTCGCACGACGCCGTGCTTCCATCGTGCGACGTCGTCGTCTGCAACGGCGGGCACGGGATCGTTGCGCGCGCCCTGACGCACGGCGTCCCGCTCGTCGTCGTGCCGGGGCACGGCGATCAACAAGAGAACGGTTACCGCGTTGCGCGCGCCGGAGCCGGCGTGGTGGTCAAGCGACGGAAGCTCACGACGCTTCCGCGCGCGCTCGCCCGGGTGCTGTCCGGCCCTCGCTACAAGACGGCTGCAGGCCGGATCGCGCGAGAGGCGGCCACGCTGGACGGGCCTGCCCGTGCGGCGGAACTGGTTGAAGCCCTGGTCAAGGGGGGAGGAAGCCGGGGAAGAGCGGCCCCCTCCGTTGACGTTTCAGAGGGGACGAATCTATAGTTACCGGCTGGTAACAAGGGCCGAAGGAGACCTCAATGCGCGAAGCCGTCATCGTCGAAGCCGTCCGCACCCCGCTCGGGAAGCGCGGCGGTGCACTCAAGGACTCGCACCCCGTCGATCTTCTCGCGAAGGCGCTGAACGAACTGTTCGCGCGCACCGGCGTCGACCCGTCGATCGTGAACGACAACATCACCGGTTGTGTGTCGCAGGTCGGCGAGCAGTCGATCAACGTCGGCCGCAATGGCTGGCTCGCAGCCGGCTTACCCGACCACGTTCCTTCGACGACCGTCGACCGTCAGTGTGGTTCGTCGCAGCAAGCGGCGCACTTCGCTGCACAAGCGGTGATGGCCGGCGCGATGGATCTCGTCGTCGCGTCGGGCGTTGAAAACATGACGCGCATCCCGATGGGAGCATCCCTTGGGAGCGGCCTCGGATTCCCATTCACGCAGGCGATCAACGACCGCTATCCCGGCGGGCTCGTACCGCAAGGCATCAGTGCGGAGATCATCGCCGGACGGTGGGGGCTGACGCGCGAAGAGGTCGATCGGATCGGTCTCCGCTCGCAAGAGCTTGCCCAGCAGGCAACGAAGGACGGTCGCTTCGAGCGCGAGATCTTCCCCCTGAAGGTCGGCGAGAACGGCGATGCGCGCGTCTTCGATACCGACGAAGGGCTGCGCGAGACCTCGCTTGAGAAGCTGGGCAGTCTGAAAGCTGCGTTCTACAGCGAGGAATATGCGAAGCGCTTCCCGGAGATCAACTGGGTCGTGACCGCAGGCAACTCGTCGCAGATCAGTGACGGCGCGTCGGCGATGCTGATCACCACGCCGGAGAAAGCGCGCGAACTTGGCGTGAAGCCGCGCGCGCGCTTCCACTCATTCGCGGTTTCGGGCGCCGATCCGATCCTGATGCTGACTGCAGTCATCCCCGCCACGCAGCAGGTGCTGTCGAAGTCGGGTCTCGGGCTCTCCGACATCGATGTGGTAGAGATCAACGAAGCGTTCGCATCCGTCGTGCTCGCGTGGAAGAAGGAGCTGGGCGCCGACGACACATGGTTCGAGAAGAACGTCAATCCGAACGGCGGCGCGATCGCACTCGGCCACCCGCTTGGCGCATCGGGCGCGCGCCTCATGACCACGTTGCTGCACGAGATGGAGCGTCGCGGCGCTCGTTACGGCTTGCAGACGATGTGCGAGGGTGGCGGCATGGCGAACGCGACGATCCTCGAACGCCTCGACTAGGGGCGAGGAGTGAACGCCGCTCTGCGCGCGATCATCGCGATCGTCGCAGCGCTTGCCATCGCGTGGATCGGGTGGGGGATGTTCCGCTCGCTCCTGCGACGCACGCCGCGCAACGTTCCGCTGCCCGAGCCCGAAGCGACGCCGGCCGACGTTCGCATCACCTACTGGTGCGAAGAGTGCGGCACGGAGCTGTTGCTCATCCGGAAAGGTTCGGAGGCGCCGCCGCGGCACTGCGGCGAGGCGATGATCAAACGCGAGGAAGTCGAAGCAGGGAACTAACTACTCGTCGCGGATCTGATCCGCGCGCTCTTTCAGCTTTTTGAAGTCCTTGGCCGACTTGTCGCCGGACACGAGCGAGTCCGTTTTCGAGAAGCCCCAGCCTTCGAGCGAAACGTGGACACGCCCGGACCACACTCGCTTCAGGGCCTTCCCGCAGACCGTGCACGTCTCCGGCCGGGGATCCGAGAACCCGAGGATGTGCTCCTCGCGGGCCCCGCACGCTGTGCATCTGAACTCATAGACCGGCATCGTCCACACCTCTATCCCCAGGCTGGGGATGAATGACACGCCTGTAATTACTCGCCGGTATTACCGCCAGAAGATGCCGGTGAAGAACCCGGCGGCGATGAGGGCGAAGCCACTGAGCAACCCCCACAAAGGCGAGCCGCCGGGGAGGATCGACAGGTAGTAGAGCACCAGATCGAGCACGCCGAGCCCGAGCATCGAGAGCATCAGGATCGGCACCCATTTCGGCGAGGGCTTCGGCTTCGGCTTCGGCGGGGGAACGTACCGCCGCCTCTTAGATTTGGAAACCGGCATGGCGGCTATAGTACCGGCCGTCCCAAGCCTCGGGGAGAAGTTGAAGATACGCACAGGCTCTCTCGCGCGGTTCGGCCCGCACCTTGCGCTCGCTTTGCTGGGATTCGCGATCGTCGCCGCCGCCACGCTGCCGCATCCGGGACCGCGCGTGGGCCGGCCCGCTCGACTGATCGATCTGATCGCCGCCGAGGATGACCGGACGCGCGCGCTGAAGAAAGAGCTGGACAAGCTGCAAACCGAGCTTGCCAACCTTCAGAAGAACGCGGCCGCGTCGGGTCTAGCCGACGTACAGGCGCAGCTCGACCGCCTCGGGCTCTACGCGGGTTTGGCGGATGTGACCGGCCCCGGCGTCATCGTGCAGATGACGGATTCCCCGCTGCGCCGGTCTCCCACAGGCGACCCGAACGACCTGGTCATCCACCAGCAAGACATCCAGGCGGTGGTCAATGCCCTCTGGGCAGGCGGCGCCGAAGCGCTGTCGATCAACGGCGAGCGGCTGACCTCCGACAGCGCGGTCCGCTGCGTCGGGAACACGTTGCTGCTGCACGGCTCCGTGTACGCGCCCCCCTATCGCATCTCTGCGATCGGCAACCCGGCCGCGCTGACGGCGATCCTGTCGTCGGACCCGCTCGTCCAGCGGTTCCGCATCTTCGTAGATGACCTTCACCTCGGGTTCATGATCCAACGGAGTGGGTCTCTCACGGTGCCGGCGTTCCACGGCATCGTCACGGCGACGAGCGCGCGCGCGACCACGTAAGGTTTGCGCCGGTTTGGCCGCTCGCGAGCGGCTGGGCGAGAATCGTTGCCTCAGAACGTCCCTAGGAACCCCAATCGACGGAGAGTACGGTGGCTGCAGAGCGCAAGACCGCACGAGCGAAGAAACCGGCACGGACGACGAAGGCGAAAACCGCGCGCGCGAAGAGGACGACACCGCGCGCGACAACGACGCGGCGCAAGTCCTCGCCGCCGAAGGGGGCGTTGTCGATGGACCGCATCTGGGTGAAGAGCTATCCGCCGGGCGTGTCGGACACGATCAAGCTGCCGGAGGAGCCGCTCACCGGGTTGCTCGACGAAGCCGTCAAGGCGTTCCCGAACAACATCGCGACCGACTTCGAAGGTCAGACGTTGACCTACGCGCAGCTCGGCCAAGCCGTCGACAAGTTCGCGAGCGTCCTTCGCGATCTCGGCGTCGGCAAGGGAACGCGCGTCGGCACGCTGCTTCCCAATCTTCCGCAGAACGTGATCACGTACTACGCGGCGCTGCGCCTCGGCGGGATCATCGTTGAGAACAACCCCCTCTACACCGAGCGCGAGCTCGAGCACCAGCTGAACGACGCAGGCGTCGAGGTCCTGGTCGTGATGGACCAGATGTACCCGAAGATCCGCGAGATCAGGAACGAGCTGCCGAAGCTGCGCGAAGTGATCGTCACGAACGTGTTCGACGCATTCAAGGGGATCAAAGCGGTGCTTGGCCCGATGACGAAGAAAGGCAAGTCCGTCATCGCGCCCGTGCCGCGAAGTGAGCCTGTGCGTTTCTGGAAAGACGTGATGCGTAGCGCGAAAGGCGGTGTGCCGCAAACGCCGGTCAACGCCAAGGAAGACCTCGCGTTGCTGCAATACACCGGCGGAACGACAGGCGTGTCGAAGGGCGTCATGCTGACGCACTTCAACCTCGTGGCGAACTGCGCGCAGGCGCGCGCATGGTTCACCGACGCCGAGCCGGGCAAGGAAGTCGTCCTTATCGCGCTGCCGCTGTTCCACTCGTACGGGCAGACGGTGTGCATGAACGTTGGGATCATGCTCGCGGGCAAGCTGGTCCTCGAGCCGAACCCGCGCGATCTGCCTGCGGTGCTGCACACGATCGGTCGCACGAAGCCCACGATCTTCCCGGGTGTGCCGACGCTGTACGCGAACCTGCTCGCGCATCCGAAGCTCAAAGAGACGGACATGAGCTCGATCCGCTTGTGCTTCAGCGGTGCCGCGCCGTTGCCCGTCGAGGTCCAGGAGCAGTGGGAGAAGGTAACAGGAGGGCGGCTCGTCGAAGGGTACGGCTTGTCGGAGACGTCGCCGATCGCCACCGGCAACCCGCTGTACGGCAAGCGCAAGATCGGAACGATTGGGCTGCCGGTGCCCGAGACCGACATCAAGCTTGTGGATATCGACGATCCGTCGAAGGAAGTGCCCGCGCCGGGTCCCGGCGAGCTGTGCATCAAAGGCCCGCAGGTGATGCAGGGTTACTGGAATCGCCCCGAGGAGACTCAAGAGGTCCTCCGCGATGGATGGCTGTACTCCGGCGACATCGCCGAGGTGGACGAGGACGGCTTCTTCAAGATCGTCGATCGCAAGAAGGACATGATCATCGTCGGCGGCTTCAACGTGTACCCGCGCGACGTCGAAGAGATCCTGTACCAGAACTCGAAGGTGCTCGAGGCCGCTGTGATCGGGAAGCCGAACCCGCGTTCCGGCGAGACCGTGAAAGCATTCATCGTCCTCAAGCCCGGCCAGAAGATGGACAACGACGAGATCGACAAGTTCATGCGCGAGAACCTAACCGCATACAAGGTGCCCAAGGAGTACGAGTTCGTGGCAGACCTTCCGAAGACGATGGTCGGCAAGGTGCTGCGGCGCGCGCTGGTCGAGCAGGAGAAAGCGAAACAAGCCAAGTCGTAACGCGCGCGGTGGTACGCTCGGCGCATGCCGCGCGTGCTCGTGATCGATAACTACGACTCGTTCACCTACAACCTCGTCCAAGAGCTGGCCGAGCTCGGCGCCGAGCCGACCGTTGTGCGCAACGACGCGTGGACCGTCGAGCAGGTGCGCGACTTCGCGCCCGATGGGATCGTGATCTCGCCCGGCCCCGGCTCACCGGAGAACGCGCGTGACATCGGGATATCGAACGACGTGATCCGCGAACTCGGCCCGGGCATCCCGCTGCTCGGCGTGTGCCTCGGTCATCAGTGCATCGGCTACGTGTTCGGCGCGCGCATAAAGAGAGCACCGGAGCTCCTGCACGGCAAGACCTCGCAGATCTATCATCGCGGGGAGGGGGTGCTCGACGGATTGCCGATCCCCTTCGAAGCGACGCGTTATCACTCGTTGATCGTCGAGCGTGCCTCGCTCCCGCACGACTTGAAGGTCACTGCCGAGACCCACGACGAGATCGTCATGGCGGTGCGGCATCGCGAGTACCCGATCGAGGGCGTTCAGTTCCACCCCGAGAGCGTGCTGACGACGGAAGGCATGCGACTGCTGCGCAATTTCTTGAAGCTGACCGCGGAGCCTGCGCGCGTCTAAAAGCTTGGTGTCGGCGTAGGTGTCGGTGTTTCGCTCGGAGTTTCCGAAGGTGTGCTGGAGACCGGCACGTAGATCGTGACGTTCGAGCCTTCGACCACCTGCTGGCCCGCGGCCGGATCCTGACGGCACACGAAGCCAGACGCGTCGATACAGGTCGGGTCTTGCACCACCTGCGGGGTGAGGCCCGCACGCCGCAACGCATCCTCCGCGTCCGCCTGCGGGATGCCGGTGACGCTCGGTACCGTCACGAGCGGCTTGCCGGATGAGATCACGAGGTCGACCGACTTGCCCGCTTGCAATTGGGAGTTGGCCGGCGGGTTCGTGCTGATGACGCGGTCTTTCGCGACGACCTCGCTTGATTGTCTGGTCACTTTGCCGACCTTGAGCCCCGCGGCCTGAAGGAGCTGCGTCGCTTGCGCCTGCGTCTTCCCGCTGACATCCGGGATCGTGATCAGCTTCTGGCCGGCCGAAGGGTAGATGTTGACGACGCTACCCGTCTTCGCCTTCGTGTTCGCCGCGGGATCGGTACGAACGACGAGGCCGATATCCAGTGGGCTGTTGACCGCGTCTTGGATCCGGTACTGGAAACCTGCCTTCTGCAAGATGTCGAGGGCCTGCTGCGTCGACTTTCCGGTGACGTCGGGGATGTTGGCCGTCTTCGGTCCGGTCGTGAGTCCCAAGATCGCCCACGCCGCAACGCCCAGTATCGCGAGCACGATAAACGTCAGCAGGATCCATCCGGTTCGCCGGCGCCGACGTTCCGGCGCGTACTCCTGGCGGACCACGCTCCGACCGCCACGCTCCAGCACGACGGTCTCGTCGCTCAGCGGGCTGATCATCCCGGTCTGATCGGAGAGTACCGGCGTCGCTTGCACCGGTCGCCCGTGGAGCGCGCGCATCAAGTCTTCGCGCATCTCCTGCGCGCTCTGGTAGCGGTTGTCCGGGTTCTTCGCCATGGCCTTCATCACGATGGCTTCGAGCGCCGGGGGGACGTCGGGGTTCAGGCGGCTCGGGAGGACCGGCGCCTCTTTCACATGCTTGTACGCGATCGCGACCGGTGACGAGCCGGTGAACGGCACTTGGCGGGTCAGCATCTCGTACAGCACGACGCCGAGCGAGTAGATGTCGCTGCGCGCGTCAACCGGCGCCGATTGTGCCTGCTCGGGCGAGAAGTACTGCGCTGTGCCGAGCACCATCGCCGTCTGGGTCACCGTGTCGCCGGACACCGCGCGCGCGATGCCGAAGTCTGTGACCTTCACCGCGCCGGCCGTGTTGATCATGATGTTCGCCGGCTTGATATCGCGGTGGACGATGCCGTGCGAGTGCGCGAACGCGAGGCCGGCGCAGACTTCGGCGCCGATCTCCGCGACCCGCTCGGGGAGGAGAGGTCCTTCCTCGCGGATGACGTCGCGGAGCGTCTTGCCCTCGACGTACTCCATGACGATGTAGTGCGTCCCGTCGTCGGACCCGGTGTCGTAGACGCTGACGACGTTGGGGTGGTTCAGCGCCGCGGCGTGCTGTGCCTCCCGCCGGAAACGCTCGATGAAATGAGGGTCTCCGCCGTACTGGGCAAGCAGCGTTTTGACCGCGACCGTGCGTCCGAGCACGCGGTCTTTGCCGAGGTAGACCTCGGCCATCCCGCCCGCGCCGAGCTGCTCTTTGAGCTCATAGCGGTCGGAGAGGACGCTGATGTTGTTCGAGCGAGGACTCACGTTTCCCCTTGGACGGATCGTCGCCATCCATCGTTCGACCCGGCGACGGGGCGAAACGGTAGCACCCCAGCCGAGGTCGCGTTTTCGCGCTGGAAGCTCATGACGTCTTCTTCTTCTCGTCGGCGAGCACCTGAACGATGAGCGCCTTCGTTATCGGCCCGGCGACCTTGCCGCCGGTCGCAGCGAATCCGAGCCGGCCGCCGTTCTCGACGATCGCCGCGACGGCGATGTGCGGCGCCCAGGCGACGAACCATACGTCCGGTGGTTCGCCCTTGATACCGACCTCGGCGGTCCCGGTCTTGCCGCCGATGACGACGTTGCGTGGGAACCCGACCACCGTTCCCGTTCCATTCCTGACGACGCCGATCATCATCGCCCGGAGCGCGTCCGCCGTTTCTGGCGAGTAAACCGCGCCCGACAGCGACGGGTTCGTGTTGCGGATCAGCTGATTGTTCGGGTCCAGGATCTTCTGCACGAGGTACGGGTGGGGGACACGGCCGCTGTTCTCTACCGTCGCGCCGATCACCGCCATCTGTAGAGCGGTCATCCGCACGTTGAACTGACCGATCCCGCTGTACGCCGTCTGCGGGCGAGGCACCTGCGGCGGTACGTTGCACGCGCCACCCGGCACGGCGTCCATGCAGCTCTTCGCGGCTGCGATGTCGAAGTCCAAGCTCTTGTCGATCCCGAACCGCTCCGCCACCGACGTGAACTTGTCGATCCCGATCCGAAGCGCGACCTGCGCGAAGGTCGTGTCGCACGAAACCTCGAACGCGTTCAACATCGTTATCGGGTTCCCGCGGGGGCAGGCGCCGCCGCTGAAGTTGCGGAGCACCTGGTTCGTCTGCGGCAAGGTCAGGACGCGAGGATTCGGGAACGACGAGGAGCGCGTCATGCCGTTCTCCAAGCCCGCCGCCGCCGTCACGATCTTGAACGTCGACCCAGGCGGGTAGCGCTCTTGGGTCGCGCGGAACAACAGCGGGTTTCCGCTCGCGTTCTCGAGCGCCGTCTTCGGCGTGATGCATCCGTCCCCGAGAGGCTTCGTGATCAGGTTGGGGTCGTAGGTGGTCGACGAATACAGCGCGAGCACCGCGCCGGTGTCGGGATCGATGGCGGCCACCGCCCCATGTTGGTTGCCGAGTGCCTGCTTCGCGATCTCCTGCAGCTTCGGGTCGATCGTGATCTGAAGCGTGTTGCCGGGGTTCGTTCGTCCGAGCAGCTGGTCGACGAAGTTCTGCGTCGTCGCCGGCTCGCGCCCGGACAAGTACGCGTCGTACGAGGACTCCAGGCCGGCGCTCCCGCAGAAGACCGAGTTCGTGTAGTAGCCGGTGATGTGGCCGAAGAGGTTCTTCTCGGGATACACGCGTCGCCACGGGAAGTTCTTGTTCCCCGTCGCCTGCGACTGCGCGAGCACCGTGCCGTCCGCGGCGAGGATCTCTCCGCGCTTCACGTTCAGCTCTTTGGCGAGCAGCCGCTGGTTGCGCGGATCCGTCGAGTACTGGTGCGACCGCGCGACTTGTACCACCTGCAGGTTTATGAACAGCGCCAGGAAGACGACGGTTATCGCCAGCACCACCTTACGGATCGACGTGTTCACGCCACGGCCTCCCCGTCTGAGATCCGTATCAGCAGGGCGATGAGTATGAAGTTTGCGAAGATGCTCGATCCTCCGTACGAAACGAACGGCAGTGTGATCCCGGTCAACGGCAGCAAGCGCGACACGCCGCCCATGATCAGCAGCGCTTGGACCGTGATGATCACCGTCAGTCCAACGGCGAGCAACGTCCCGAACGTGTCACGCGAACGCAACGCGATATGGAAACCGCGCGCTGCGATGAGCCCGAACAGCAGCAGGATCGCGATGGTGCCGAAGAAGCCGATCTCTTCACCGATCGCCGCGAAGATGAAGTCGGTTGGGAGCGTGCCGCTCCGCAGCTGCGGATCGATGAGCTGCGGATGGCCGAGGCCGAGTCCCGTGCCCGTCAAGCCTCCCGACCCGAGCGCGAATGCCGATTGCGCGATCTGACGGCCGGCGGCGTTGATGCCGCAGACCGTGTCGGTCGCACTCCACGGGTGCAACCATGCGCATATCCGGACCCCGACGTGCGCGAAGTGCTTGTATGCGTACCAGACGCCGCCCGAGAACATCACCACGCCGGTCAGCACGTATGCGCTCCGCGACGTGGCGGCGTACAGCGTGATCACGAACAGTGCGAAGAAGAGCGTCGACGAACCGAGGTCGCGCTCGTAGAACATCACGGCGAGGGACAATCCCCAGGCGAGGATCAGCGGCCCGAAGTGTCGCGGTGCCGGCAAGCTGAGCGGCCCGACGCGAGCCGACGCGAGCGTCATCACCTCGCGCTTCGAGGCCAAGTACCCCGCGAGGAAGATCGCCAGCACGACCTTCGCGAGCTCGGCCGGCTGGAATGCCAGCGGCCCGACCCGGATCCAAAGCTTCACGCCCCGTCCCAGCGTGCTGCCGATCGGCGTAAGCGGCAGGAGAAGCAGCACGACACCGAGCAGCAGGAACGAGTAGCGGAACTGTTCGAGCTGCCGATGGTCTCGCACGAGCGCCAAAGTGAGGATGAACGCGAGCATGCCGATCGTGATCCAGCCGAGCTGCGCGCTCGCGAGATCCGGCGCGAGGCGGCGGATGTAGCCGTAGCCGAACCCGGCGAGCAGGATCGCGATGGGGTACAGCAGTGGATCGGCGGTCGGTGCGAGTCTCCGAACGGCGACGTGACCGAGGATCGCGAGCGCGGTGAAGGCGATCATGAATTTCGCGAGGTCCGGCGAGACCTTCGACGAGTGCGAGAAGTCGACGAGCACGAACGTCGCGAGCGCGATCACGATCGACAGGATCAACATGCTGAGCTCGGCGTTCCGCGGTCTCACGTTGCGCTCGCTTTCGGTGTGGCCTTCGGTGTCGGGCGCAAGCTCGCTTGAGCCGTTGGCGTCAGTGGGATCGTCGAAAGGAACGCACGAGCTTTGGCGAGCGTCGGTTGCCGAACCCCGTCGGTTAGGCGTGGGCGGAAGTACTCAACGACGTCGGTCTTCTTGATCGGCGTGGGCTCCTGTACATGCGAGAGGTGCACGCCGGCGAAGCTGACCGGCAACCCCTGGTAGATCGCGACATCGTTGCCGTTGAATCCGACATAGTACGAACGGTCGGCCCACGCCTTCACGCCGCCGTACCCGCCGCCGATCAACGCGCCGAGGATCAGGATCCACACGAGGAGGCGCCACGGGAAACGACGGCCGGTCTTCTTCGCGCGCGCCCGGTGGGGTTTGCGGCCCGGATGCGCGGGATCGCCGATGTCGATCAGAACGACGGTGATGTTGTCCTGACCGCCGCGCTCGTTCGCCGCATCGACGAGACGTTGGCAGATCTCGTCGAGGTCCGAGCCGCTCGTTGCGTAGTCTCGGATCTCCTCGTTCGAGAGCATGCCCGTGAGCCCGTCCGAGCAGAGCACGAGCCGGTCACCGTCGATCAGCGTTATGCGCGACTCGTCGACGTCGACGTCCTTGTCGGCGCCCAATGCCCGCGTGAGGACCGACCGTTGCGGGTGCGCTTCGGCCTGCTCGGGCGTAAGACGCCCTTCGGACACCATGCGTGCGACGAGCGTGTGATCGCGCGAAAGCTGCGTGATCTGGCCGGCGCGGATCAGGTAACAACGTGAGTCGCCGACGTGCGCGATGAAAGCGGTGTTGCCGGAGATCACGACCGCCGTCATCGTCGTGCCCATGCCGCGCAAGCTGTCGTCGGCTTCCGCGCGATCGTGCACGGCCTTGTTGCCTTTGCGCACGGCCTCGGCCACTTGCTTGGCGGCGGCGCGCGGCTCCGCTTGGTCGAGCGCGCGCACCGAGCCCAGCGCGAGGTCGCTCGCAACCTCGCCCGCGCGATGCCCGCCCAGGCCGTCGGCGACGGCGAAGACATGGTCGCCGGCGAACGCGGCGTCCTCGTTGCGCTCGCGGACGCGCCCCACGTCCGTCAGGAGGCTCGCGCGCACCTGAACGGCGGTGCTCACGAGCGGCGGACCTCCGCGATCGTCTTGCCGATCCGAACCTCGTCGCCGACGGCGATCGGCGAGGGGCTGGTCACCTTCACACGGTTTAGGTACGTGCCGTTCGTCGATCCGAGGTCTTCCACGAACCATGTGCCGTCCTTCGAGAACATGCGCGCGTGCAGCGTGGACACGTAGGTGTCGTCCAGCTGGACGCGGCAGCTTTCCGAGCGGCCGAATGTGATCTCCTCGTCGAGCGGGAACGTGCGCACCGGTTTGTCTTGCTCGGTCACGACGATCGATCGCGGCGTGCCGCGTCGCTTCGCCGGTGGTTGGCGGCCGCGCTGCCCGCGCGGCTTGGGGACGCGCGGCCCGACGAGGTCGAGGTACACGACTCGCACCGCGCGCGCGATGAATAGGTAAAGGAGGGCGAGGAACAGGTATTTGAGGGTCGTCAGGACGATCGGCGGCACTTAGGGTCTCCGAAACTCCAGCGTGGTCTCTCCTAGGACCAGCCGGTCGCCCGGCGTCAAGCGATGGCGATTCACGCGCTTCCCGTTGATCTCCGTTCCGTTCGTCGATCCGAGATCGATCACGACCCACTCGTCACCTTCCCGGCGGATCTCTGCGTGTCGGCGCGAGACACCCGGGTCGGCGAGGATGACGTCACACCCTTCCATCCGCCCGATCACGACGGCTTCCTTCGAGAGCGGCCACGTGCGGCTCGTCTTCCCGAGCTGCACGAGCTCGGCGTCGGCATCCAGCGACATCTGGATCAGCTGCGTCTGCGGACCGGCCTCCGGCTCGGGTGTCGCGGACTCCACGAACTGGGCGCCGATCCCAAACGTGCCTGCTTTGACGGTGGAATCTTCCACGATGTGGATCTCCGGCGGTCCGACCATTCGCCAACCCTCGCTGGCCGACGCGCGCCTCGCCACGGCCGAAAGTTCTTTCCGGAGCGTCGATGAGATCTGGCTGAGACGCTCGAAGTCCTTGGTCGAAAGCTTGAACTCGAACGCATTGGGCACGTACGTCGCGCCGCTGGCGGCGGCGGTCTTCTCTTC
>Ga0070707_100002590_pt1 | contig 17178 bp, 14 predicted proteins | sample KBSK5502metaG_FD_65468 | JGI IMG/M metagenome (GOLD analysis project Ga0070707, IMG submission 65468) | Corn, switchgrass and miscanthus rhizosphere microbial communities from Kellogg Biological Station, Michigan, USA - KBS K5-50-2 metaG | ecosystem: Host-associated > Plants > Roots >... | reverse complement strand
CTATGGGTCCAGTCACAAAAAAATAAGGGGATTTGAGGAGAAGGGTGACCGATGGGGCTTGAACCCACAACCGCTGGAGCCACAATCCAGAGCTCTGCCTGTTGAGCTACGGTCACCACGTTTTTGATGCAATGTCAGTATAGTCAACACCTCGCGCATTGTCAATAGCCTGTAGTCGATTATAGTCGATCTTATTCCGACCGGCAACGTACCTTGAAATGGGTCTTGCTTGTAACGGTTCCCCGAACCGTTCTTGACGCGACTGCGTCGCTACGGACTGCGTCCGTCAGACAAGACCAAAGGAAGTACTGCGTCCTAACTGCGTTCAGCCGGTCGGAAAGGTAGTCCCTTGGAATGCGAGCCTGCAACGCACTTCGTGCTACGCTTCGCGTCAGCAGGCTCGAAAGGTAGTATCCCTTGACAACTCCCTTTGCCTGCCATACACTCCAAACAGGACGATGGCGAGAGCAAAAGGATAGCGAGTAGCATGTCACAGAGTATTCCGGAAGAGACACGGAGAGAAGAGTTTTCTAGCAGTGAAGCCGAGCTAGCGCAGTTGCCGCAACTGCCACCCGGCGTCTTTATACCAGCTCCAAGCAGAATACCCCGGCGTAAAACGCGCTGGCCGGATGTCATAGACGTTATCTTCGAGAAAGACCCTGCATGCCGCACTATCTTTGAGGCGCTGATCTACCAGGGGCTGTGGGCGATCTTCTACCACTGCGTTGCGCATGCCCTCTACAAGGCGCATATTCCGTTCCTGCCGCGCCTGATCTCGCAATTTGCGCGTTTCATTACGGGAGGCATCGAGATACATCCCGGGGCAAAGATCGGGAAACGCTTCTTCATCGATCATGGCGCTGGCATTGTGATCGGCGAAACGACGGAGATCGGCAATAACGTGATGCTCTATCACCAGGTGACACTGGGCGCTACTGGCTGGTGGCGACCCGGACCCGGCCGCCTGCAAAAGCGCCATCCAACGATTGAAGACGACGTGACGATTGGCGTGGGAGCAGCTATCCTGGGTCCAATTACGATCGGCAGGAGCAGCAAGATAGGCGCAATGGCGCTGGTACTTGAATCGGTTCCGCCCAATTCGGTTGTTGCTGCCAAGCCCGCCGAACTGCTGGTAAAGAGCGGCGAGCCGTTAGAGAAACACCAGGAATTGACGCAGGGCTGGAATGGCGAGATGGACTACCAGATATAACGTCAGTAGCTTAAGATCGTGCTGATCACCATATCCCAGAAACGCTCCACCTCCAGAGCATAGCCAACGCGCGCATTTGGCTCTTTCCCCAGTTTAGCGTAGACATCGCAGACCGTGCGGCCAGATGTCCACTCGCCGGCTGTTTCAATTTCGACGTGCATCATGTGGGCGCGTATGATGGTGGGATCGATCACGGCAGCCACCGCGCAGGGATCGTGCAGCGGGGCGGCGGGAAACCCAAAAACTTTGTGGTAGGTGCTGGCGAAGAAGACGAGCAAATCGGCGGCAAAGCTCGCTACCGGGCGTTGCGCGGCACGCAGGCGAGCAGTTACCTCGGGGGTCGCCAGGGCCTGGTGTGTCACTTCTAATGGGACCATGGTGATGGGCCGGCCGCAGGCGAAGACAATCGCGGCAGCCTCGGGGTCAGTGTGAATGTTAAATTCGGCGGCAGGGGTCACATTGCCCAGGCCAATCGCCCCACCCATGAGAGAAATAGCCTTTATTTTGGGGACGATGGCCGGCTGCTGGCGGATGGCGGCAGCAATATTCGTCAGCGGGCCTGTAGGCACGAGCGTGATATCTCCCTCAGAATTCATGAGGAGATCGATGAGCAAATCAACGGCGTGCTGGGGAGCGACTTCGATGGTCGGTTCGGGGATATGCGGGCCATCCATGCCCGATTCGCCGTGGATGTCCGGCGCGTGCTCTGCCGGGCGTACGAGCGGCCGGTCCATGCCCCTGGCTACGGGAACATCGTGGATATCAGCCAGCGAGCAGACTTTGAGGGCGTTGCGCGTGGTCTTTTCGAGCGATTGATTGCCGGCCACGGTGGTAATAGCGAGCAGGTCTATTTCAGGATGATGGGCGGCCAGCAGGATAGCAATGGCATCGTCGTGGCCGGGGTCGCAGTCAAGGATGATTTTGTGTTTCATACGTTGTGCTTTCGGACGACTGCGAGGGTCGTCTCTACGAAATGAAATGTTTAGGAACAGATGCAATGGACCGGTTGGTTATACCCGTTCCATACTAACATTTGCAAAGCCGTAATTCAAGGAAAGGCTTCGCAAAAGTCGCTTTGCCCCATCCAGAAGGAAGATTTTTGGGAAGCCCTGAATACACCGAAAAACCTATCTCAATCCTCATCTGTAACGCCTATCTGTATACTACAATGAAAAAACTGAGAGCCTCAGAAAGGAATTATGGCAAGCGCTATGCAGCCGTCAAACCCCCCGCGCCGGCAGGACCGCTTAAATTGGCTGGCTGAGATTTACCGCGTGTATGCCGCCGATCTTCAGCGCTCTATCTACAGCAGAGTTGGCGATCTCGCTCTGGCCGAGGACCTGACCAGCACGGTCTTTCTCAAGGCGCTCCGCTGGCTCAGGGAGGATCAGAGTCCCGAAAGCGCGCGCGGCTGGCTCTACGCCACGGCTCGCACGACAATTGCTGACTACTGGCAAACGCAGCGTCAGTACGAGACGCGTTCGCTGGGTGATCTTGAGGTGCAGTTACAAGCTTTCGAGAGCGCGGAATTTGCTGGCCAGCAGGCCGAGATGCGCGTGCAGCAGCTTCTCAGCCTGCTGCCAGAACGCGATCGCACCATCTTGACCCTGCGCTACCTCCAGGGGTATAGCGCCTCTGAGATCGCTGAGGCCCTGGGAATAAGCGCGAGCCATATTCGCGTGCTGCAGTTGCGCGCACTGAGGCGTGCCGCTCAGTCGGAGACAAGGGAAAGGAACAGGTATAGTATGCAAGAACAGGAATCACCCTTTGACTCATTCGCCAGATTCATGGCACCGGAGGGCCGCCGAGTGCTCGATCTGGCCCGCGAAGAGATGCTCAAGCTGAAGCAGTGGTGGATCGGCACCGAACACCTGCTGTGGGGCCTGGCGAGCGAGGGAAGCCTCGCCTCGTTTCTTACGCCGCTGGATGTCACCCCTGAGCGCATTCATGCCGGCATCGTTTTCATCTTCGACCGCCAGGCGCCACAAGGCCAGTCGGTCCCCCAAGAACCACCGGACGCAGAGGCGCCAGCGGACGCGCTCAAGTTGCTTACTCCCCGCGCCAAAAAGGTGATCGTGCTGGCAGGGGAAGAGATGAAGAGCCATGGAGAGAAGAGCATCCGCCCGACGCATCTCCTGCTTGGCTTGATGAATGAAGGCGAGGGACTCGGCGCGGGTCTGCTGCGCTCGCTGGGCATCAGTCTTTTGCAGGCGCGCACCGCGCTAGCTCCTCCTGCTGCCAATCAGCTCTGCTCCTTCTGCGGGCGCAACGGTTCCCAGGTTGCCCGCTTCTTCCCGGCAGAGATCGGCGTTGCTGAGGGCAGCACAACTTCGCCCGGTGCTTTCATCTGTGACCACTGTGTGCGGCGTTTCTCTACAATGCTTGGAAGTGCTTAGATGCTTCTGTCTTTTCACGAGTAGTTTTTGGGAGCGGCCTCTCATCATCTTGAGAGGCCACCCCAGCCCAGAGGAAAAACATGAGTCATCCCGAAGCTAATGGGATCGTCGAATGTTATTAAATTAGTGCGCGTCCCGCATACACCAACAATGCCAGGAAGAGCAGAAGCAGAATGATATCGTTTTTCAACAAGCTGTATTAAGATGAGAATGTCTTTTTGTGAAAAGGGGGAATAAAGGTTCATTGAGGGACTTCCTCTCTGGTAAGTAGAGAAATCAATGAGACCTCTGCTGATGAAATTGAATATGATTTGCCACTCGTGGCGGCTTGATAGTAGCCCTGGACTGACGGAATTGTTACTCGACGCCTCGGGTGACTCTTGATATAATGAGCGTGTATAATGGTCTTAAGAGCCATAAACCTACCTGGCGATGAAATATCAGCGAAACAGTCAACAGAAAGGCGGTAAACATGGAACAGCCGAAAATTATCTCAGATCCGAATATCATGATGGGCAAGCCAATTATTGCCGGAACACGTATCACCGTTGAACACATCTTAGAGCAACTGGCAGGAGGTCGAACAATCGACCAAATTCTAGAGGCGCACCCTTATATCACACGTGAACAAGTACAAGCAGCGATAAACTATGCTGCTGAGTCCGTGCGCATAGATCATACATATCCGCTGAATCTAGCAGCATCATGAAGATACTTGCAGATGAGAATATCTCAAAGCTCCTTGTAGAAAGGTTACGGCAAGAAGGGCACCAGGTACAATATATCGCAGAAATAGCTAGAGGGTGTAATGATCCAACCGTATTGGAGCTAGCAAACCGACAAGGAGCATTACTTCTGACAGATGATAAAGATTTTGGGGAATTAGTATTCCATCAGCATCTGCGAGCATCAGGCATACTTCTTGTTCGATTGGCAACACTATCACCCTCTCAAGAAGTAGAAGTGGTAGTCAAAGTCATCAGAGAATATAGTGACAAGTTACTCTATGCCTTTACTGTTGTCACGCCGCAAGGTATCCGCATTCGGCCCGCATAGCTAAACGAGGTGCTAGTCATTGTCACTAACAATACGTAACAACCTGATAATTGGGCAATCTGGCGGTGCAACTGCCGTTATCAATGCCAGCCTGGTCGGGGCTGTCGAGGCTGCGATGGCTGACGCGCGCATCGATGGTATTTATGGGATGCGGTACGGCGTCGAGGGTTTGCTGAAGGAGGATGTGATCGACCTGCGGCGTCAACCGGCAGACGTGTGGCAGCGGCTGCTGTATACGCCTTCGGCGGCGCTCGGGACATGCCGCTACAAACTCGAGGACGAGGACCCTGAGCGGGTTATAGATATTTTGCGTAAATACGACATCCGCTCTCTGCTCTACATTGGCGGCAACGACTCTGCCGATACTGCACATCGCATTGCGCGGGCGGCGCAGCGGATGGACCACGAGATGCATGCTATCAGCGTGCCGAAGACGATTGATAACGACCTGCCGTTTACCGATCATTGCCCAGGGTATGGGAGCGCGGCGCGCTTCATTGCATTAGCCACGATGGATTCTGCAATGAATACCATCTCTATACCGGAACACTACCCTGTCAAAGTGATCGAGACGATGGGACGTGACACGGGCTGGTTGGCTGCCTCCTCAGCACTTGGTAAACGCGATTATGCTGATGCGCCGCACATTATTCTAATGCCGGAGCAAACATTTCATGCAGAACACTTTCTAGCGCAGGTTGAAGATGTTTATCATCAATTAGGGTATGTGGTTGTTGTCGCTGCTGAAACGATTCGTGATGAGCAAGGGCAGGCGCTGGGCGCTATTGGGCAGGTTGGAGCGGATGCGTTCCAGCACCCACTACTTAGTGGCGCTGCACAATACCTGGTAGAATTAGTAATAAGGGAGCTGAAGCTGCGCGCGCGTTTCGATAAACCGGGCGACCTGCAAAGAATGGCCTCGTTCAGTGTTTCGCGTACGGACCGTGATGAGGCCTACCTGGTAGGCAAAATGGGTGTACAGGCATTGCTGGCCGGTGAGAGTGATAAAATGGTCACACTGGTTCGACAGACTGAACCGGCTTATCATTGCACTACCGAGCTGGTGGAGCTTGCCAGGGTGGCAAATGAGCAGCGACTGCTGCCAGGCGATTACCTGGATGAGAGTAAAACTATGGTTACACGGGCATTTTATGAGTATGCGTTACCACTGATTGGTGATCCATTGCCGGAACATGCACAACTGGAAAAGATAAGGATTAAAGGCGATGAGTAAACTGAAACGAGCCATTCTTGTCGTACTTGATGGAGTAGGCGTGGGCGCGAATCCCGATGCTCATGCATACGGAGATGACGGGGCCAACTCGCTGGAACATTGCGCGCAGGCGGTCGGGGGCCTGGAGTTGCCCAACCTGGGACGCATTGGCCTGGGAAATATCACGCCCATCCTGGGCACGCCACCGGCTGAGCATGCCCAGGGGTCTTATGGCCGTATGGCCGAGACGGCAGCGGGTAAGGATAGTACAACAGGGCACTGGGAGATGACGGGGGTCGTCTTGCATAAACCGTTTCCCACCTATCCCCATGGGTTTCCCGCCCACCTCGTGGAGCAGTTTGAGAAGGCTATCGGGCGCGAGGTCTTAGGCAACAAGGCTGCTTCGGGCACTGAAATCATCAAGGAACTCGGCGAGGAGCACCTGCGCACCGGCCGCCCCATCCTGTACACTTCGGCGGATAGCGTGTTCCAACTCGCTGCGCACCAGGAGGTGATACCGCTCGCGGAGCTGTACCAGATGTGCCGGATTGCTCGTGGAATGCTGACCGGGGAGCATGCAGTGGGGCGCGTGATCGCGCGCCCATTTATCGGCACACCTGGAAATTTCACGCGCACCGAACACCGTCGCGACTTCTCGCTGGAACCGCTGGGAACAACATTGCTCGATGTGCTGAAGGACAGTGGCAAGGAGGTGATTGGCATCGGCAAGATCGAAGATCTTTTTGCGGGGCGCGGCCTGACAAAGCGAGACCATACCGAAACGAACAAGGATGGTATGGCCGCGACGCTGCGCTGGCTTGAACGCGATTTTACAGGCCTGCTCTTTGTCAACCTGGTAGAATTTGATATGTTGTGGGGCCATCGCCGGGACAGCCAGGGGTATGCCCAGGCGTTAAGGGATGTAGACAACTGGTTTGCGCAAGTGCAGCAGGGAATGCGGCCGGGCGACGCGATCTTTTTCGGAGCCGATCATGGAAACGACCCTACCTATCGAGGCACCGACCATACGCGCGAGCATGTGCCATTGCTTGCTTACGGTCAGCCGGTACATGCCGGGGTAAATCTTGGGACACGTTCTACGTTTGCTGACCTGGGTCAAACGCTGGCGCAGGCTTTTGTTGTCTCGCCACTGACTGCCGGGACCAGTTTTGCGCGTGAGATAGGGCTAGTATGACTGAGACACAAAAACAACATGTTTATCCTGTATTGCATGGACAGCGCATCTATTTGCGCCGGCCCACGCTGAAGGATGCACGCTACGTCTTTAACTGGGAGCGCGACGACGAAGTGTGGCGCTATGACCCACATCGCCCCTACTCGCAGACCATGGCGGAATTTTTGTCCATTTTTGAACGCAACTACGTAATAGGGAATGGGCGACAATTCTGGTTCATCATCGAGGATGAGCTGCATATTCCCATCGGCACTATTACGTACTTCAACATTGATTACCGCGTGGGACAGCTTGAAATGGGTTTAGGCCTGGGCGATAAGACCCGCTGGGGCAAAGGGTACGGACCGGAGGCTATCCGCACGCTGGTAGCGTATCTTTTTTCCCAGCCCACCTTCGTGCGCATCTACGCAGAAACGGCCATGGCCAATCAACCTGCCAGGCGTGCATTCGCCAAAGCAGGCTTTACTGAAGTTGGACAAATCTACGATCCCCGTAGCTCAGGTGAACCCTGGGTACTCTTAGAAATCTGGAAGAAGAGGAAATAAATAGTGAATACATCGAATACAAGCATCGATCCCGCTCTCTTCAAAGCGTACGATGTGCGCGGCATCTATGGGGAAGACCTTACGGACGGGATAGCCTACCGCGTCGGGCGAGCGGCCGCTCAATATCTGAAGGTGCCGCAGATCGCCGTGGGGCGTGATATGCGGCTCTCATCACCGCAGTTAGCCGCTGCATTGATGCAGGGTATTACCGACCAGGGGGTCGATGCGATTGATCTTGGCATGACGACGACTGATGAGCTGTATTTCGCGGTGGGCAAGTTCAATTACCCGGCGGGCGTAATGATTACCGCGTCACACAACCCGGGCAGATACAACGGCATGAAATTCTGCCGGGCCCAGGCATTCCCTATTAGCCTGGAGTCGGGCCTGGCGGATATACGGGACCTGGCGATAAGCGGTGACTTTGTTGAACCGGCGCACAAAGGGCGGGTGATACAGCGAGATGTGCTTGATGCTTATGTCCAGCACGCTCTTTCGTTCATCGATGTGAGCAAGATCAGGCCGCTCAAGGTGGTAATCGACGCGGGTAATGGCATGGCGGGTATGATGATGCCGCGCGTGTTCAAGCATCTGCCTTGCGAACTGGTGCCGCTTTACTTTGAGCTGGATGGAAGTTTTCCCAATCACCCGGCCAGCCCGATCGAGCCTGAGAACATGGTGGATTTACAGAGGAAGGTACGCGAGGTAGGCGCTGACATGGGCGCGGCTTTCGATGGCGATGCCGACCGCATGTTTCCGGTGGATGAGCATGGCAACGTGGTGGATGGATCAATGGTGACGGCGATCGTAGCGTATAGCCTGCTGCAAAAGTATCCAGGTTCAACCATCCTTTATAACCTGATTGTTTCCAAGAGCGTGCCCGAGCTAATCAACAGGTTAGGCGGCAAGGCAGTGCGCACGCGCGTGGGGCATTCTTATATTAAGGCGGAGATGCGCCAACTGAATGCAATCTTTGGCGGCGAGCACTCCGGCCATTTCTATTTCCGCGATAACTGGTACGCCGATTCGGGGTTGATCGCTTTTCTGATTATATTGGAGATTGTTTCAGTCGAGGGAAAACCGCTTTCGGAATTGCTCAAGCCGCTTGATAAAGGGGTGCGCAGCGGCGAGATTAATACTAAGGTGAGCGATGTACCGGGCAAACTACACGCGCTCGAGGAAAAGTACAGCAAGGGTGCACCCTCGGTTGATCATTTGGACGGCATTACGGTCGATTACGGGGACTGGTGGTTCAATGTGCGCCCATCCAATACGGAGCCGCTGCTGCGTCTGAATGTCGAGGCAAACAGCAGGGAGTTGATGGAGCAGAAACGGGATGAGCTGCTGGCGTTTATCCGGGGGTAGGCTGCAACATCACCAATGAACTGAGCGGTGCTTCTTCCCTTACTTTTTCAGAAAAATGAAGGCTCCTCCGGCAAGGGAGGTACATATAGCTCTCTTGCCAGGGGTGAGTTCAAATTCCTCGACGTGTGCGGTACGCACGATAAGTTACCCTCTTTGTGAACTCTCTGGTGCTTTCATACCTTGAAACTGATCTCAGAATTCCCTTATTTTGTCATAATATGCTCTGAATATGTATCACTCGTACATAAAAATCCCATGATGCATGGTTTTTATTGACATAGGTAACTGATTGATATATAGTTCTTGATGGAGTTATTTGTATCTCTTGTAACCATTCTTTTTGAAAATGGCAAATAGTATTTTTGCTCTATATAGTGTTTTCAGGTTCATTTCAGGTGGGTGAGATATACTGATGATGAGCAGACGAACGATGAACCAGAAGAACCGGAGGGATTCTGTGGAGACAATCGAACATGAACCCTCAAAGGATGACTCTGAAGTCGAGATTACGGACCTTCACCCTCAGAGCGAGGAGCAGCAGGCGGAAGCAGAAACGCCGATCTCACCTCAAACCGCCAGCGACTCCTTGAAGCGGATTGACAGGCGCAAGGAGCGTATCTGGCTCAACTGGCGCTTCGTCATAATCGCAGGGCTGCTCCTCCTGTTGCTTGTCGCCATGCTCCCCATCTTCCCCGCGCTCCGTGATCGCTGGAATCAACTCACCTCTTCCAGGTCTGCTCCTGCCGTTGCGCACGTGACGCCAACGGCAACGCCAATCGGTTCTCCCTGGTGGTCAGGCCACAATGTGTCCTTGACGATTGTTGATGGCGTGGCCTATGTTGGGGCGGCCGATGGAGTTGTGTCGGCCTTGCGGATAAGCGACGGTGCCTTACTCTGGCACTTCATGACGAAGGGCTCCGCTGACGGACAACCGCCCGTCGTTAATGGGGTGGTCTATGTTAGTACGGCTCTCGACAGGGGCGTCGGGTCGGTCTATGCCTTGCGAGCCAGTGATGGGGTCTTGCTGTGGCGTTATACCAGTGGTGGCCATCTTGTATTCGAGCCAACGGTGGTTGGTGAGGTGGCCTATGCCGGTTCACAAGATGGAACCGTGGCTGCACTACGCACAACTGATGGGTCCCTGCTCTGGCACTACAAGACGAACGGCATCCTTATTGGTATGCCAACACTCTTCAATGGAGTGATCTATGCTGTTTCAGACAAGCAGACCCTCTTTGCCTTGGATGCTAGCGATGGTGCTCTACTCTATAAGATGGGCGGTTCCTTTCTCAGGTCGCCCATCGTCGTGAACGACGTGGCTTATGTGAGCTTAGATGATGGTACCGAGTATGCCTTCCAGCCCAGCACTGGTGCCCTACTCTGGCGGTATACGCACGATGATGGTGCTGCTTTGGTGCCACCACTGGTCAGCAATGGAATCGTCTACGTCATCGCGACCAAATTTGCTGCCTATGCCGCGCTTACTCCTGCCGCTGGCGATGCATGGCAAACCAGTGGCAGCAGATTGCTGCTCCAGAGAAGTGTGCCTGTCATCTCAGCTTCCTCCTCGGTGTATGCCCTGCGGGCTAGTGATGGAACCCTCCTCTGGCATTGCACAGGGAATGCGACTCAAGGCTATTCCTGGGCGGCAGTGGCTGATGGAGTCGTCTATGTCAGCACGTTGGTGAACATGTACAAAGGTTATGTCATTGCCCTGCAAGGTAACAATGGTTCCCTGGTGTGGAGTGAGGCTACGGATGATCCGCCTCTCAGTGCATTGGCTATACTCAATGGAGTGGTCTATGTCGGCGCGGAGAATGGCGACCTGTATGCGCTGCAAGCCGGCAATGGCTCCCTGCTTTGGCACTACACCATTTTTGGGGCCATTCTCAATACGCCAATCCTCAGTGGGGAGATGGCCTATGTTGGCTCAGCCAACGGCATTGTGTATGCCTTGCGGGCCAGGGATGGTGCCTTGCTCTGGTACTATCTCACGAAGGTCAGTGGAAGCTAGTGGTCAAGGAGCGCAGGGTTTTGCTTGATGACCGGGTGTGAAATGAGCAGGTTACGTAGCAAACTCGTGCCAGGCCAGCCCGGTACATCTCGCGTTGGGAAAGCCGCTCCTGATGTATCCTCTGAACGTTGATATCGGCTTATACCGTCACCTGGTAATTATCCTGCCCAACCACGACCTGTAACAAAAACGCGATGTTCAGCGTTGTCAAGCCTGCAGGCGCAACAAAGACTACCCGGCCTCCGACGCCGTGAGCGCCGGCGTTAAAGCCATAGGGCAGCGTGTTATCAAACGGTGGGCGGTTATAGCCATCGATGATCAGGCGTATATAATCAAAGCCAAGGCCCGGGTTGACGGCTGCCCCGTTAGGGTTGTCCACGGTGAAGTTGAGTACGTAGTACTGGTTCCCTGCTTTGCACTGCGTACCTTGATAGGAATAGCGGATATCGACGCTCTGCAGGTGATAGACGAGTGTATTACCCGAGAAGTCATACGAGATGGTCAGCGATTGATGAGATAACTTATCAGTATAGCGGTTGGGATTAAAGGATCCGCTGAGGGGTATAGTTACCAGCGTTTCATTGAGCAAGACGGAACCCAGTTGCAACTTCAGGCTGGCAGGTTGTGTGCCTTTGGCGACCGGGAAATCAATCCAACCGGTTTCGCTAGAGCCAGGCTTTGGGTTTGCTGAGAGATGCACATTGGTAGGGGCTACCGGGCTGAGTTTTGGCACGAGAAGACGAGCAACGTCATAATAGATTACAGAGACCTGAGCAGTGGTTTTGCTGGTGACGTGCAAATTGACACGAACCACTGCCGGCCCCGACTGAATCGTGTCATCTGGAAAAGAGGTGGCGTACTGGGCGTTGAGGACCGTAAAATTTAAGTCTGCATAGGTTGCGGATCGCTGCACGCTGAATGTACTAATTGAGGGAGCCGCCACACTCGACGGGCCAATGGTAACTTGTAAATTTTTTAGCCAGTTCCAGGTGATATAGCTGACGCTGCCAAGGATGATCAGTCCTATCACGAACAGGCTGGCGATCAATAGCCATATCTTAGGTGTCTTCTGCCTGATACCCGCGGCGTTTGCAATATAATTTTGCTGGCCCGAATCCTCCATCGATGGGATGATTGATCTCTGCTCTGACATAAACATACCCCTTGTTCCGCTATGTAGGCTAGGATGGCCACGGTGAAGTTCCGCCCCTACATTCTATTCTAGCAGGTTCCTGCAATTCTTGACAGTATCCAATCGAGTTCCCTTCCCTGGCTCTGAAATGAAGAAATCTCAACCGGGCGAGATCGATCATAACCACATCTTATGATGATGTTTCCCGAATCGCTATGGCATGCTCTTATCATTTAATTGCTGTAGTGAATTTCGTCCTTGTTTGAGGTGTATTTGTAGTTTTAGAGAAGGTAACTCACATGAAGCAAATTGTGCGTTGGCCAACCTTGCTGCTGGTCCTGGTCATATTGATCGTGGCGGCAATCGTACCTACCGCGCTGTCGATACGGCATGCTATAGGAGCCCATGCGAGCGGTGGAGCAAGCATCACACTCTCGTCTGCGTCCGCTCAACCCGGCACGACGATCCAGGTGAGCGGAAAGGGTTTTACGCCGAGCCAATCGGTTACGCTTTATCTTGGGACTGCTAGTGGCAGCGTGTTAACTTCCGCAACTGCTGATGCTAGCGGCAATCTACCCCTAACCAATGTCACGGTTCCCGATCAGCCAGGAGGGGCGTATAGCATTACGGCGGTGCAGGGGAAGTTGACTGCGCAGGCCCCATTTTCTATTGTGCCGGTAATCTCGCTATCCAGAACGGTTTTCTATCCGGGAGCGATAGTCACCTTAACGGCAAAAGGCTTTGCGGCGAATACGGCCGTTGAATTGTACTTCGATACTATTAGCGGTCAGTCGGATATGTACTTTGATAGTAATAGCAATGGCGGTGCTACGATCCATCTCACCTTTCCTCCCTATTTTCTTCTTACGGGTGGACATCATGTTTTGATTGCAGTGGGAGCCAGCCCCGGCGTTCCTCTCATTGCTCAGGTGAGCATAACTATCTCTCCGTATATCTCTCCTATGGCTGGACAGCCTGGCATCAAAGAGTATTTGTATGGGGTGGGATTCGTGGCGAACGAGCCGGTCAGCATCTACTGGGGGAAGGCTACAGGACAGCTTTTGGGCTCAACTACTGCTGGTGCATCCGGTTACCTGAGTTTTGCTTTCACTGTTCCTGCTGGACTCTCTGCCGGTTTGTATCCCGTGACGGTGGTGCGCACTCAATACAACCGGTTCATTACTACGTATCTTCGCATCAATCCTCTTACGCTCACAATCACTCCGGGCGGTATTCACAGTGGTCAACAGGTGCAAGTGCAACTGACTGGCTTTCTTGCCAATGAGACTGTGACACTCAGTTGGAATGCGGATGGCGGCGAGCAGCTGTTCGGGTTCAATACCAATAAACAAGGCTCAGTCAGTGGTACATTTACCCCAGGTTTTGCATCACCAGGCACGTATACCGTTACAGCAAGTGATAGCCAGGGTTTGCAGGCGACAAGTACGCTAAGCATCGGCCCCGGTATCAGTAAGGCTTATGGAGATCCTGGAACCACGGTGACTATCTCTGGAGGGGGCTTTGCGGCGAATGAGACTGTCAATGTCTACCTGCAGACGTCAAAGAATGGCGAGGTGACGACCGTTACCAATACGATAGGAGCTTTTTGGGTGAACCTGACGCTTCCAAGCTCCTACGATCCATCTACCCACTACTTCGTGTATGCCGTCAGTACCACTGGCACAGATCATGCTTCCGCACCATTCAAGTTCCTTGCGCCGACGTTTACCGCGTGTGACTATGCCTATACCTGCGGCGAAATCCCCTATGGTGAGACCGTTGACTTCAGCGGCACTAACTTTGCAACAAACGAGACGGTCGATATCATCTGGAACTATCAACAGCCTGGACAGTTCACTCTGGCTAAAACGCAATGCTTCTACAATGTCTTTAACGCGCAAAAGTCAGTACCGAGCGTTCATGGGCAAGGCACTGTCACTATCGCCGCGATAGGAGAGACAAGTCACCTGATAGTGACGACCACGCTTCTCGTTGATGCAGCAATCTATGACAATCTGTACACTGCAAGCGCGGGAGCGAGCATGAGCGTCAATGGTGGCGGTTTTGGCGCGGGAGATGCTATCACGCTGTCGCTTTCAGGTAAAACTGTTGCTACCACGACCAGTGCGAGTGATGGCACATTTGCGACAACATTTCGTTTGCCTGCCATTAGCGGCGCTGGCAACCTGACTCTGACGGCGACGGACGCTGCAGCGAATGTAGCCGTATCGCTGCCATTCTATTACGCGCCAACGATAGTAGTGAGTCCGAACGTCGTGCAGAACGGCGATACCGTCGCTGTGACCGGGATGCATTTCAGCGCCAATGCTCAAGTTCAGGTGTTTGTAGGGAGCGATCCGTACTTCAAAGCTGATGCGAATGGAAGGTTCAGCGGGACCGTGACCCTGAGCGGGTATCAGCCCGGCAGCTATCTCCTGGCAGTGGAGGATTGGACTTCCTACATCCAGGTAAGCGCGCCGTTTGTGGTGCAATAAACGAATGTTGGTAGGAATAGAGTGCGTTCTTGACGCCGAAACATACAAGAGGTGTAAGAGTTGAACAAGTTTATACGCTGGCCTGTATGGGTGATCCTGGCTGCGCTCGTAGTTGCGGCCCTGGTCCCTGCTATAGTAATTGTTCATGGAGGGAGAACCTCTGCCGCTCACGCAGTAGGCACAACACCAACGATCACTGTGCCTGCCATCCTGCACCCGTTTGATACGGTTACGATCACCGGGCAGGGATTTGCGCCTTATGATAATGTGACTATTGCGCTCAATTGGAGCAATAACACCATTGGTGGAATTAAGTGTGATAGCAATGGGAATTGCTCTGGCCAGGTCACCATACCTTATTCAGGTGTTCCACAAGGAACGTACCGGGTGCTTGCTACAGGCAGCACCGGGCTAACCACACAAGTGGGTACAACGATCTTGCCGGGTGTGGGAACGTTTGTTTCAAACCCACTGCCCCCCACGCCCCCCACTCGCCTGACCAGTGGTGGACCAGGAACCGCGATGCAACTGATAGGAGGGGGATTCAATGCCAATGAGGCCGTCAATATCTACTGGGGGAAAAACAACGCGGTATCCCTGGGAAATGTGACTAGCGCTTATGATGGAAGTTTTAGCTTGCAGATTAACGCGCCCGTGCCTGCCACGGTGGGCTACAACCCGATCAACGTTGTACGTTCAAAGCAGACGCCCGCGCATGTAGAAACCATATTTCACATCCTGCCCCCCAAGATGATTTCGAGCGCGGGAGTGCGCAGCAACCAGGCAGTACATGTCCAATTGTCAGGCTTTGCGGCCAACGAACAGGTAACGTTGAGCTGGAATGCCAACGGCGGCCAGACCATTACTATGGTAACTATGGGCAGTACAGGGGCTGCAGATACCGATGTTGCTCCGCCCTCCGCGCCAAAGGGGGCCTATACGCTGCAGGCAGCAGGCAATACCAGTCAACTGCACGCGCAGAGCAACCTCACTATCGGCCCAGGCATCCTGCTCTCGCCCAATACTGAGAACCCAGGTGGAACAGATGTCGTCAACGGCGGCGGCTTTATGCCGGGGGAAACAGTCAATGTCTACTTCCAGAATACCAGCAATGGCGTGACTCCGGCTACAGTCGATGCTTCGGGGAGTTTCAGCGTTTCTCTGGCGGTGCCTGCAAAATATAGCCCTTACAACACCTACTTTGTCTACGCTGTCAGCACGACAACCACGGATAACGCGAAGGCGCGATTTTTCTATACCACGCCTTCGATTCAACTGGCATGCTGTAGTACTCCCACGTATGGAGATTCGTTTACCCTCGATGGTCAGGGGTTTGCCGCGCAGGAAGCGGTAAAAATCACTGCACAGAACACAGTGCAGACATTTCCCACTGTACTGGGGACTGCTACTGCGGCTGCCGATGGTAGCTTCACTTTCACCTCGACCATGCTGAGCGCGCCTGCTGTTCCCTCTGTACTGTCTAATGGCATCAATATGTATATGTATGCCACAGGTATGGCAAGCAAAATCAAAGCGAGCAACAGCTTCGACGCATTTCCAAACGTCATTCCTACTCCAAGTTCGGCTCAGATCGGCCAGACGGTAACATTGAATGGTGGGGGATTCGGTAGTAAGGAAACAGTGACTCTCCTGTTTCAGGGTACCCAGATAGCAACCGCAAAAATGGATATGAATGGCGCTTTCAAGGCGACGATCACTATTCCGGCATCCGCGCAGTCGGAAGCCGCCTGCAACCTCTGCGCAAATGGAAATACCAGTGGTGTGAGTGTCAATGCTGGCTTGACTATTCTGCCGACTATCACGATGTCACCCCAAACGGGGCCATCTGGTACGTCGATTACCGTAAATGGAGATGGGCTTTATATATACGACGGAATCGACATCTACTGGCTTGATCCTACAACGAACACGCGAACATGGCTGACGGGCTTCGGGTTGAATGGTACTAATTCGTTCCAAGTAACGGTGACTGCGCCGTCCAATCTCACCAGTGGAAATACCTATTATGTACAGCTTGAGGACGGGTATGGCATGATTGCGCAGTTGCCATTCCAGGCGACGTAGCAAGTGGGGCGATCTCTCTCAAGAGCAGATGGTCATTCCGAAGAAAGAGGATGAATCCCCCAAAGGGCGGACCAGGCAGCACATCCGTGACCGCTTGGTGTATAATGATTGGGACCTCTACAGCTTTGTGCAGATGCTGACCTAATGATCTTTGACAACCGAATCGGGTAATAGCTAGAAACGTCCGCCTCTATCCTGTAGGGACAAGGGGTGGATGTGGGGATGGGTGGGGGCCTTGTGCTTGTCCTTGCCGCAACAGGATGCGTGGGGGTTTCTTGAAGCCTCGCCGGATAAGGTGTACCCAACGAGGACAGGCACAAGGCCCCCACCTCCACCCAACCGCTCCCCCTGTCCCTACAGGACGCCGGGCGCTCCTATTACCCCATTCGGTAGTCAAAATTCATCAGAATGCCGGAGCTGCTTGCGGTCCTCTCATTACCGGTTGTGGTCGTTAATAATCATTAGGGGCGGG
>Ga0070707_100002589_pt1 | contig 17183 bp, 16 predicted proteins | sample KBSK5502metaG_FD_65468 | JGI IMG/M metagenome (GOLD analysis project Ga0070707, IMG submission 65468) | Corn, switchgrass and miscanthus rhizosphere microbial communities from Kellogg Biological Station, Michigan, USA - KBS K5-50-2 metaG | ecosystem: Host-associated > Plants > Roots >... | reverse complement strand
TTTAAGGAGGATGAAGAGACCGCTTGCGCGAAGAGGCCAAACCGCCAAACCGACGTTATCCACGTTTAAGCAACCTGATAGACGTAAAGCCGTCGGTGCCGTGGACATGAGGCAGGCAGCGGACGAAGCCTGCCGCGTCGGGCGATACGGGAAAGTCGGTGGGCGTCTCCACCCGCCAGCCGGCATCGTCCGTCAGGAGCGGCCCGACCACCATCTCGTTCTCCTCGGGCTCGAGCGAGCAGGTGGCATAGACCAGGCGGCCGCCGGGCTTGACGAGCGAGGCGGCGGCGGCCAGAATGCCCCGCTGTTTTTCCCTCAGCCGGGCCAAGTCCGCTTCCGCCCGCTTCCACTTGACCTCCGGATTGCGCCGCAGCACGCCCAAGTTCGAGCAGGGCGCATCCACCAGCACGCGGTCGCAGCGTCCCTTCCAGCGCCCGGCCAGGGCGGAGACGCCGCCCACATGCGCGTCGATGATTCCCACGCCCAAGCGGCTGGCGGCTTTCCCGAGGAGTTTCAATCGCGCCGCCTGGGGATCCATGGCGATGATCTTCCCGCGGTTGCCCATGAGCTGGGCCAGGTGTGTCGCTTTCGTCCCCGGCGCCGCGCAGGTATCGGCCACCAGCTCGCCCGGCTGGGGATCGAGCAGCCGCGCGATGAGCATGGAGGCCTCGTCCTGGATGGCGCACCACCCGTCGGTGAAGGCGGCCCAGCGGCCGACCTGGCCGCGCTCGACGATCAGACCCTCGGGCGCCAGCGGGGTCGGGCGCGTCTCGGCCAGCTCCTCATTGCGAACGCGCGCCGCCAGATCTTCGCGCGAGGTGCGCAGGGTATTGGCGCGGATGGTGACTGGCGGCCGCTCGTTCATCGCCGCCATGAGTGCCTCCGCCTCCTGGGCGCCGTAGCGGGACAGCCAGCGCGCGGCGATCCAGTCCGGGAAAGACAGCCGCGTTCCGAGCGCCTCGGCCGGCGCAGCCGGGAGCGGCGGCGGCGCGGTCGCGCGGGTGAGGGAGCGCAGCACGGCATTGACGAATTCGGCCGGGCCCGGTTTGCGCGCCTTGAGCCGCGCGAGGCTCACGGCCTCGTCTACGGCGGCCCAGTGCGGCACCCGGTCGAGGAACAAGAGCTGATAGGCGGTGAGCCGCAGCAGGGCGCGCACCCAGGGATCGAGCTTGGTCAAGGGACGGTTCAGATTCGGGCCGAGCCGCCAGTCGAGATGCCGCCGCCAGCGCAGCGTGCCGTAGACGATCTCTGTGCAGAGCGCCGAGTCGCGCGGCTCGAGCTTGGCCCGGTCGAGCGCGTGCTCGAGGGCGATGTCGGCGAAGGCGCGGTCCTGCTCGACCCTGACCAGGATGCCCAGCGCGAGGTAGCGAGACTGGGACACCGGCCCGGCCTTGAGCACCGGGCTCACGCGGTGATCTCGCCGAGCCGTGCGCCGGCGGCCAGCCGACTGCCGCGGAGAAAGTCCTCCCACCCCATCACCTTGCGGTTCTCGGGCTGGACCTGGATGGGCAGAAGCAGGCCCTCGCCCATGGCGATGCAGAGGGCGCCGGGGCCGCTGGCGACCAGAACGCCGGGGGGCGCGCTGGTGGCATGGGGGACGGCGACGGCGCGCCAGACCAACAGCCGCCCGGCGGGAGTCATCAGCGCCGCGCCCGGCCAGGGATTGCAGCCCCGCACCCGGTTGACCAGCTCGCGCGCCGGCTCGCCCAGCCGCAGCCAGCCGTCCTCCTTCTTCAGTCTCGGCGCCAGCGTAGCGGCGGTATGGTCCTGCGGCGCCGGCACGATCGAGTCGAGCCGCGCGAGCGTCTCGAGTAGCACCTTCGCGCCGAGCTTCGAGAGCCTCGCCGATAACTCGCCCGCGGTCTCTTCCGGCCCGATGGCGGTGGCCTCCTGCAGGAGCAGGTCTCCCGTATCCATGCCCGGGTCCATCTGGAACGTGGTGATGCCCGTCTCGCTCTCGCCCCGGATGATGGCCCAAGCGATGGGCGCGGCGCCGCGATAGCGCGGGAGCAGGGAGGCGTGGACATTGATGGAGCCGCGCGTCGGGACGTCCAGCACGGCCTTGGGCAGGATCTGGCCGAAGGCCGCGACGACGGCGACCTCGGCCTTGAGCTCGGCCAGCCGCGCGGGCCATTCTGGATCGCGCAGCCGCGCCGGCTGCAGCACCGGCACTGCCGCCGCCAGCGCGCGACGCTTGACGGCCGAGGCCGTCACGGGTCGGCCACGGCCAGCGGGCTTGTCGGGCTGGGTGACGACGCCGCCGACGTCATGGTGCTCGAGCAGGGCCTCGAGCGTAGGAAGCGCGAACTCCGGCGTGCCGTAGAAGAGGACCCGCATCGTATTTCCGTGAATGCACGTCCGCGGTGCCGACGGGCGTGCCTCCCGTGCAGAGAGCCTATCAGCCTCGCACGGCGGAATCCAGCGCGCTCCGCTGCCTCATCCGCGCGCATCCGGATGATTGCCCATCGTCAACAGCAGCGATTCGTCCAGCCGGCGCGTTAGACGTTTATCCGATAGACACGAACAGCGGTGTCATGGAACATCGCGGCGCGCTCGGCGGCGGAGTGGCCCTTCGACAACCGTTTGAAGGCGTTGTACATCACGTTGTAGGAGTAGGAGACCTTGTCGACGGGGAAGTTGCTTTCGAACATGCACCGGCTGGGGCCGAACTGCTCGATGCAGTACGTCATGAAGGGGGCCATCGCCGTCGCCAGCTCTTCGGAGCCTATGGGCGTGCTCCGAGCATGCCAGTCAAACCCGGTGCGGGGCATGCCGATGCCACCCAGCTTGACGGAGACGTTGGGGCACGCGGCCACCGCAGCGATCCCGCGCCGCCAGGTGGCCAGCACCTCGTCGTCCCGGTTCGCGTACGGGCCGAGCCGCAGCAGGCCGCCGATATGGTTCAAGATGATCGTCAGGTCCGGGACGGCCTTGGCGAAAGCCGCCAGCTCGGGCAGCTGCGGGAAGTACAGCCATGCCTCGAGGGACAACCCCATCCGCGCCAGTACCCGCGCGCCGGCGCGGAACTGATCAGTGGCCAGCTGCCCCTGGATCTTGTGCGCGGCCGTGTTCTCTACTTCGGGGTGTGGATCCCACGTCACGGAATGGCGGATGCCCCGAAACCGGTTGGGGCTGGCCGCCTGCAGGGCCTCCAGCACCGGGGCCACCCGTTCGCCCAGGTTCAAGTTGGCGTGACCCGCAATGGCGGCGGCAGCCCGCCCGGGGCCGTATAGACCACTGGCGCTGGCCGCGGCCAGCCCCTGGACGAATTCGACTTCCCCCACGGGACGGAACTCCTCCGGGCCGTCAGCGCGGTACATCGCCCGGGCCTCGATGAACACGGTGGAGCGCACGTTGTGACCGCTGTGTATGTCGGCGGCCAGCTCGTGGAGCAAATACCGTTGGTAGGGTATACGCGCGGTGCGAAAGTCCCAGAAATGATGATGGGGGTCGCAGATGGGCATTTCCGGTTCCACCGTCGGTTCCCGGGTTAGCGCGAGCCAGTCATTGCCTCCGAATGGCATGATGGCACCTCCCACCCCATTCTATTCGGTCCCTGTCGTACCGTTCTCGGCGAGGCCGCGCCTTGACAGCGGGCCGGACGCGCCGCTAAGGAACAAGCGCGCGGCTCACACAACCGCGACGCAATCGATCTCGATATCGAACGGACCCGGCCAGCACGGCACGCACACGAATATTCGCGCCGGCTGTTCCACGGGGAAGTACCGCCCATAGATCTCGTTGAACTTGCCGAAATGAGACGCATCCGTGCAATACACATTCAACTTCACCACCTGCTCCATGGACGAGCCGGCGGCCTCCAGGCACCGCTTCATCTGATCGAGCACGATTTCGGTCTGCCGCTCGAGCGGGACTCGCTTGATCTCGCCCGTATCCGGGTCGAACGGCGGGAGACCGGAGACGTAGACGAGCTCGCCGGCAACGACGACCGGACAGATCGGTCCCTTGCGGCGCGCCTCGAGAAACGTTGAAAACGGCTCCACCCGGATTGGCACTCGTTTCATCGCGTCGCCTCCCTGTATGCGATGCGCTGGCCGTGATGGGTACATTCATATATCATGCGTAGCTGATGGATTCAAGCCCTCGCGCGCTGGCGATCACCCAGGCCCTGTCCGATGCGCTGCGGCTGACCGTGCTCCATCACTTGATGGGGGGACCCGCCACGGTATCGGAGCTCATGGTGGTGACCAAAGCCGAGCAGTCCAGGCTCTCCAACCACCTCGCAGTCCTGAGGGAGCGGAGCCTCGTTCGGGCGACCCGACAGGGACGGCAGGTCGTCTACGAGTTGCGCAATGCCGCGGTGGGCCGCCTCGTGGAATCGCTCGCGCAGATCGCGGGGCCACCCCGGCGCACGGCCAAGTCCGCGCCCATCGCCCGCGCGCGGACCTGCTACGACCACTTGGCGGGCCGGCTCGGCGTGGCGCTGTTCGGAGCGTTCATCGACGCCGGCGCCCTGAGGAGGCAGGGGTCCGGACGGGGCGAGGTCGAGCTCGGCCCCAGGGCTGAGCAGGTTTTCGGGGCACTCGGGGTGGACCTGGAAGCTGTGAGGCTGGAGCGCCGGCGGCTGGCGACGGCCTGCCTCGACTGGACCGAGCGCCGGCCTCACCTCGGGGGCGCGCTCGGCGCGGCGCTTTGGGCTGAGCTCGTCATGCGCGGGTGGATCGCGCGGCGCCCCGGCACTCGCGCGGTGGTCATCACCGCCGCCGGCAGCCGGGGGCTCCGTCGGACCGTCCGAGTGAGGCTCGACTAACGGCCGTCCTTTCCTTAGTGACGCGCCACGAGCACGGCCACGGGATAGCCGAAGTGTATCGCTCTCCAGGACGACGGAACAGCCAGACGGGGCAGCGCGACGTCGCTCAGCGCTCGTTGAGCCCGGGGGCGGTGCTGTCGAGTAGGCGCTGTAGCCCGAAGACCTTGCCGGGGTACTGCCAGCGCGTGAAACGGTAGGCCTCGTCGAGTGCTGCCCTCTATCTGATGAAGGTCAGGCTACAGGGACGGATCTCGTCGGTACGGTTGCCGGTTCCGCGCGAGCCCTCGAAGCGAACATTGGCACGATAGCCATACGGCAAGCCGGTGGACTCGCTGTTGACGTTGTACTTCGGATCGCCCGTCGTGCCGCGGGCGGCGATGATGGCGGTCCCATCGGATGCAATCCTCCCGGTGAGCGTCAGCGAGTTCGGCTGTCCGGTGACGCCAATCTGCCCGTTGAGCATTCCATCTTTCACCTGAGCCAGGAGTTGCACCGTGTAGCCGGCGGCCCTCTTGTGCGCGGGGCACTCGATGGAGATGTTCCAGGTGCCGTCGAAGCGCGCGGGGTCCAACGCCGGGGGCTTAGCCGCCAGGCTGGCGATTCGCTGCCGGGCCAGCGGAGCAAAGATCCCCTCGGGGTACTGCTTGAGATAGGCCTCGAAGGCGCCCCGATCGGTGCTGTCCTTGATCGACGTCCAGAACAACGCCTCGCGATCGGCCCCCGGCGCGGGCGCCGGCGGTGCCGAGGCGACGGACGTGACGTTGACGGTCACGTTGACGATGAGGTCCCCGGTGAGCGACGAGGATTCCCAGGGTGTCTGCGCGCCCTTCGACCGGTTAGTGACGCCGACCCGCACCTGCTTGAACACTTCTTCGACCTTGAGGCCGGGCACCCGCAGGGCCTTCAGCAGCTCTTCCGTGTACAGGCCGTTGGCGCCGTCGCCGTCCGCGGCGACCGACCCCGGCGCGGTGGCGTACGCCACGAGCGTGCCCCGGGCCCCGCATCGACCGCAGCCAGGCCTCGGGAGGCTCCGCGGAGCCGGCGCTCGAACGGATTGTTGCGGCATGCGTCCAGGATCACGATGTTGACCCGGTTCTTGGCCTCGGCCATCTGCTCGAGCAGGAGATCGACGTCGACGGCGGCGATCCGCGTGGTCGCCTCGGATTCGATCTCGGCATCGACCGGGACCAGGTAATTGTGCCCGCGCACCTGCAGACCGTGGCCCGCGTAGTAGAAGAAGCCGACGCCGCCGGCGGCGAGGCGTTGGCCGAACTCGATGATCGCGGTCTCCATCGTGCGCTTGGTGGCGTTCTCGTGGGCGAGGACGGTGAAGCCCAGCTCACGAAGCGACTTGGTCATCGCGCGCACGTCGTTCACGGGGTTGCGCAGCGGCGTTTCGCGGTAGGCGCTGTTGCCAATCACCAGCGCGATCCGTTGCTCCTCGCGGGGCGCCTGAGCGTGGGCGGCGATGGCCGAGACGAGGATCGACACGCCGACCGTGACGGACAGCGCGAGGCGACACCACAGACTCGCAAAGTGACGTTTGGAGGCCGAGCGGCGGGGCGACCCGGACTGAACAGCCCTGACTGGCCAAGCCATGGCTGCGATCCTGCACTGGGGAGCCCGGTTCGTCAAGGAGGGCGGCGGGGCGTGGACGTCTGCCCTGCAGCGGCTTGGCGCCCCGGTTGACAGCTCCCACCCGCTGGGTCGAGGCCCCGGTTTGACCTTCCCGACGCGCTCTGGCAGGATCGGCGCGAGATGGATGGGGCGTCTATCCGCGCGATGCCAAGGCTGAACCGCCGAGCCCGCGAGCGGTGCTGTTGTATGCGGCGAATGCATTTGACACATGGATCGACCTTCCATACATTGGCCCACCACGGTCCGGTCGATCTGGCCCCGGTGTCCGACGGCGAAGGAGGAACGCGCCCGATGACCCTCGAGTCGCGGTAAGCCCATGTTCCCGCTCACCAAAGATCAGCAAAGCCTTCGCGAGCGCGCCCGGCGGTTCGCCCGGGAGGTCGTGGCGCCCCACGTCGAGGAGATGGACCGGACCAACGAGTACCCCTGGTCCATCGTCAAGGCCCTCGCCAAGCACGGCTTCATGGGGATGAACGTTCCGCCCGAGTACGGCGGGCAGGGGCGATCACTCCTCGACGTGGCGCTCGTCGTGGAAGAGATCGCCAAGGTCTGCGGGACGGTGGCCCGCATCGTCGTCGACGGCAATATGGGCATCGTTGGCGCCATCCGGCATTACGGCACCGAGGCCCAGCGACGCCGCTACCTGCCCTGGATCGTCGAAGGCGAGAAGCCGGCCATCGCCATAACCGAGCCCGAGGCCGGCTCGGCCGCCACCTCGCTCACCACGCGCGCAATCCGGGACGGCGATGCGCTCGTCCTCGACGGCGAGAAGCGCTGGATCACTGGGGCCGGCGTCTCGCAGCTTTACCTGGTCTTCGCCCGGTTCGACGAGGTCTCGGGCGCGGCCGGTATCGGCGGCATCCTCGTCGAGGCGTCGACGCCCGGCTTGTCGGTGCCCAAGGTGCGCTGGATGATGGGGCTCCGCGGGATGCCGGAGGGCGATGTGCTCTTCCGCAACTGCCGCGTCCCCGCCGAGAACGTGCTGGTGGCGCCGGGGGACGGCTTCAAGCGGCTGATGACCGCCTATAATAGCCAGCGCGTCGGGGCGGGGACGGTGGCGTTGGGCATCGCCCAGGGCGCCTTCGACCTCGCGGTGGACTACGCCAAGCGCCGCGAGCAGTTCGGCCGGAAGATCGGCGAGTTCCAGGGGCTGCAATGGATGCTGGCCAACATGCACATCCAGCTGCAGTCCGCCCGCCTCCTGCTCTACCACGCCGCGCAGAACGCGGGCGACGGTTTCCCCGATGCGCTCGAGGCCGCAACGGCGAAGGTGAGCGCCGCGGAGGCTGCGATCGCGGTGACCAACGCGGCGCTGCAGATCCATGGGGCGGTCGGGTACTCGTGCGAGCTGCCGCTCGAGCGGATGGTCCGCGACGCGCGGATGTTCGCCATCGGCGGGGGCACGGTGGAGATGCAGCGGAACCTCATCGCCGAGCGATTGCTCGGCGGCATCGCTCGCGGCTGAGCGGAACGGGAGGAGTGACATGCGCGCATTGCGGTTTGCGATCCTGATCATGACGGGAGTGACTCTGGCCCTGGCGGCTGGCGTGGAGGCTCAGGAGAGCCTCAAAGTCGGCGTGCTCACCATCCGGAGCGGGCCCGCCACACCCGTGGGCGACGACATTCTCGCCGGAATCCAGACGGCCACGAAGATGTACGGACCCGTCCTGGGCCGTTCCGTCGAGCTGGTCGTCGAGGACAGCCTGTGGAACCCGCAGCAGGCGGTGACGAAAGCGACCAAGCTCGTCCAGCAGAACCGCGTCGTCGCCATCCTCGGAACGAGCACCATCGAGTCGCTCGCGCTCCTGCCTGTCGCGGACCGGCTCGGCGTCCCCATCGTCACCTCCAATAGCGGCTCGGCGGCGATCACCCGCGACCGCTGCAGCAAGTGGGTGTTCCGCACCAACCCGGACGAGCTGATGTCGGCCGCCGCGCTGCAGTCTCTCATCACTGGGAATCCGCGACTGCAGAACGCCAAGTGGTTCACCATCGGGCACGACTACCCGTGGAGCCGGCTCGTGGCGGGCTCGGTCAAGGGCGTGAAGAATCTCAAGTACGCGGGCGAGACCTTCGCGCCGCTCGATACGAGCGACTGGGCGCCGTTCATCGCCCAGGCGCGGACGGCGGGGGCGACGGCGGTGGTCATGCCCGTGACGCTCGGGACCCCGCTGCTCCAGTTCATCCAGCAGGCGCGCGAGTTCGGCCTCACCAACGACGCGGTGCTCGTGGCGCCCATCGGCCTGCCCGACTGGCTCGTGGACAAGCTCGGGGACACCTCGACCCGCGTCATGTCGGCAGGCTCATGGGCGGCCTGGCGCTACGAGGACCAGGAGCCCGCCACGAAGCAGTTCAACGAAGTGTTCTACCAGCTGAACGGCCGTGTGGCGGGCATGCAGTCGCTGCAGGCCGGCGCGGCCGCCCTGATGCTCTACAACGCGATCACCAAGGCCGGGTCGACAGACCCGGAGGCCGTCGTCAAGGCTCTTGAGGCCGTTGAAGTCCGCACCCCGGTGGGGCCGCTCAAGTTCCAGGCGGGCGGGCGTCAGGCCGAGGCCCCGCTGTTCCTCGGGCCGTATGAGAGCGTCGCGCCGCCGCGTTACGCCGCCCGCTTCGCCCAGCGGGTGGAGGCGTTTCCGGCCAGCAAGTCGCTGACCGTCACGGCCAAGGAGAGCGGGTGCAACCTTAAATAGCCGCGGGCCGCGAATGGACGTCAACTTCCTGTTCGTCAGCGCGCTCAACGGGGTCGTCTATGGCGCATTTCTCCTGTTAACGAGCCTCGGCCTGAGTCTCGTCTTCGGGCTCGGCCGCGTGGTGAACTTCGCCCACGGCGCCCTCTACGCGCTGGGCGGCTACGCGCTCGCGGATGTGATGCGGCGGGCGGGGCTGGACTATTGGCCGGCGCTCGTGGCGGCGCCGCTCGTGGTGGTCCCGCTCGCCATCGTGATGGAGCGCCTCACGATCTTCCCCGTCCGGAACCGTCCCGAGATCTACACGTTGCTCGTCACCTTCGGCGTCTCATTCATGATTATCGGCGGGATCGAGTACGCATGGGGCACCGGCACCGTCCTGATCGCGACGCCGCGGCCGTTCACCGGCACGGTGAGCCTCGCGGGCAACCAGTTCCCCCTCTACCGGCTGTTCGCCGCGACGCTGTCCCTGGTCGTCTCCGCGGGCGTGTTCGCCTTCGTGCAGCTCACGCCGGTCGGCCTTCGCATCCGCGCCATCACGGACGACCGCGACATGGCCGAGTCTCTCGGCATCGATACCAAGTGGATCCTCACTTTGGTCTTCGGGGGCGCGGCCGGGCTGGCGGCCTTCGCCGGGGCGCTCGGCGCTCCCATCTTCGCGGTGCAGCCGGAGATGGGCACTGGAATCCTGCTGGACTCCTTTCTCGCCGTGATCCTGGGCGGACTCGGGAACCTGCCCGGCTCGGCGCTCGGGGCGTTCATCGTGGCGATGACCAAGTCCATCGGCGGCGGCTATATCGCGGACTGGTCCGTGGCGTTTCTCTTCCTCGTCGTCGGCGTCGTGCTGGTGCTCCGCCCCACTGGTGTCCTTGGTCGCGGCCGTGTGGCCTGACTCGCCCGGAATGGCGCCGGCGGCGGTGGCGGAGCGGCGCACCCTCTCGTCGCGCGAGATCTGGGGACAGCTCGCCCTCCCGCTCGTGGCGGCGGCCCTCCTGGCCGTTCCGTTCATCGGGACGCCCGCGTTCACCGCCACGCTGCTTAACGAGGCGCTCATCTATGCCATCTGGGCCTTGAGCCTCGATCTGCTCGTCGGGTTCACGGGCCTCGTGTCCTTCGGGCACGCGGCGGGATTCGGCCTCGCGACCTACGCCGCCGGGTATTTCGCCCGCGAGGTGTCGGCGGATTTCCTCCTCACCCTCGCGGTCTCCGAGGGCGTGGTCGTCGCCGTCGCGCTCGTCGCCGGCTTCATCGCCACGCGCGTCTCCGGCGTGGCCTTCGCCATCATCAGCCTCGCTGTGTGCCAGGTGCTGTTCCAGATCGCGGTCGGGTGGCGCTCCGTCACCCAGGGCATGGACGGGCTGGTGGGCGTGCCGCTCCCGCGGCTGTTCGGCCGCGCGATCGCCATGGGCCCCGCCTTCTACACGCTGAGCGCCGTTCTCCTCGTGACGAGCTACCTGGCCCTGCGGTGGCTCGTAGGATCGCCCTTCGGGCGCACGCTCGCGGCGATCCGCTCGAGCGAGCTGCGGGCGGCGGCCGTCGGCATCGACGTTCGCCTGCACAAGTGGGCCGCGGTGGTGATCTCGTGGGCGGTCGCGGGTGTGGGGGGGACGCTGTTCGTCTTCATGAAGGCGGGCACGACGCCGATGGTGCTGCACTGGTCCGAGTCCGGCAACGTGCTCGCCATGACGATCTTCGGCGGGCTCGGGACGCTCCTGGGCCCCGTGGCGGGCGCGGTGGCGTTCGTCTTCCTGCGTGACGAGCTGACGACGCACACTCAGGCCTGGCAGTTCGGCTTCGGGCTGGTGTTCGTGCTGGTGGTGATCCTCTTCCCCAACGGCCTGGCGGGTGTCGCGGGGCGCCTGTGGAGCCGGTCATAGCCCCCGCGCTGCAGGTCCGCGAGCTCTCGAAGTCGTTCGGAGCGGTCCGCGCCGTCGACCGGGTGAGCCTGGAGGTGGAGGCGGGGCAGGTGCACTCGCTGATCGGACCGAACGGGGCGGGAAAGACGACGCTGTTCAACTGCGTCACGGGCTTCCTGCGGCCCGACGCGGGCCGCGTCCTCCTCCGTGGAGAAGAAATCGGCGGCTGGCCCTCGCATCGCCTGGTGGCCGCGGGGCTTGTCCGCACCTTCCAGATCACCAAGGTCTTCGACGAGCTTCCCGTCCTGGAGAACGTGGAGCTGGCGGTCCGATCGCGGCTCGGACGGAACTTCGACGTGCTGCATCGCGCGTGCACCCTGACCGACGCCCGCCGTGAGGCGGAGCAGGTGTTGGAGCTGGTCGGGCTCGCCGACCGGCATCAGGCCCGGGCCGACCAGCTCGGCCACGGGGACCGGCGGGTGCTCGAGGTGGCGATCGCGATCGCGCTGAGGCCGGTGGTGTTGCTCCTCGACGAGCCCACCGCCGGGATGTCGCGGGCAGAGACCGAACGGATCGCGCAGCTTATCCGCCGCCTCACCGACCGGACCAGCGTGCTGCTCGTCGAGCACGACACCGAGATGGTGCTGGCCATCTCCGACGAGATCACGGTGATGACCCAGGGGCAGGTGATCGCGCGCGGGACGCCCGATGCGATCAGCCGCGATCCGATGGTGCAGGACGCCTATCTCGGCGCCGTGGACGTGGGGAGCGCGTGATGCTCGCCCTCGACGGCGTCCACGTCCACTATGGCATGGCCCATGTCCTGCACGGCGTGGCGGTCGGGGTCGAGCGGGGGCAGATCGCCTGCTTGGTCGGCCGCAACGGGGCCGGCAAGAGCACCACGCTCAAGGCGATCATGGGGCTGCTGCGACCGAGCGCGGGGAGCATTCGCTTCGAGGGCCGCCGAATCGACGGGCACTCGCCGCACCGCATCGCCGCGCTAGGGATCGCCTGGGTGCCGGAAGACCGCCGCGTATTCGGCTCGCTCTCGGTGGAGGAGAACATCCGCGTGGCCGCCCAGGCGACGGGCCGGGCGGATGGCCAGGACATCCGCGCGGCGCTCGAGACGTTCGCGGACCTCGTGCCGCGCGTGCGCCAGATCGCCTCGAGCCTGAGCGGCGGCCAGCAGCAGATGCTGGCGGTGGCCCGGGCTCTGGCCAGCCGGCCGGCCCTCATCCTCCTGGACGAGCCGACGGAGGGGCTGGCCCCGAGCCTGGTCAACGCCATCCGCGCGGGCATCATCGCGGCGCGCGCCCGCGGCATCGCGATCCTGCTGGTGGAGCAGAACCTGCAGCTCGCCCTCGGCGTGGGCGACGTATTCTATGTGCTGGCCCGTGGCGAGGTGGCCTTTCGCGGGAGCCGGAGCGAGCTCCTCGGCCGGCCCGACGTCATCGCCGAGCACCTGGGAGTCGGACAGCTGAAGACGGCTCAACGCGACGTCGCCCGCGGCGCCGCGCGGCCAATCTGAGATCCGTCACAAGGAGGACACGTATGTATCCAGGTCTGAACGCAGAGCAGTCGGTCATCGTCGAGCGCGTGATGGCGCTGCAGAAGACCTTCGCGGAGCGCGCGCCCCGCTATGACCGCGAGTCGGTCTTCCCGACCGAGGACTACGCAGACCTCCGCAAGGCCGGGCTGCTTGGGCTCACCGTGCCCAAGGCCTATGGCGGCGTGGGGGCCGACTGGCCGACCTATGCGTTCGCGATGCTCGAGATGGCCAAGGGAGATTCGGCCACGGCGCTCACCTTCAACATGCACGCCGTGATCCTGGACTTCATCACCGCCCTCGGTACCGACGCCCAGAAGAAGCGCTGGTTCGGCGCGGTCGTGGACGACGGCCGGCTGTTCTCGTCCGTGACGAGCGAGCCCCAGTCGAGCTTCCGGCACAAGTTCGTGCTGACCACGATCTTCAAGCCGGTGGACGGCGGGTACCTCCTGAACGGCACCAAGCACTTCGCCTCGCTGGGCGAGCACAGCGATTTCCACTTCGTCACGGCGCTCATCGAGGGCACCACAACGGCCCGCGAGGGGCAGCGGTCGGCCCTCGTGCCGAAGACCAGCAAGGGGATCAGCGTGGTGCACAACTGGGACGCCACCGGCATGCGCGGCACATCGAGCGACACGATCAAGTACGAGGACTGCTTCGTCTCCGAAGAGGACTGCCTCGGGGGCATCGCGGCGCTGGCCGGGATCGACATCACCGGCTTCGCCCTCGGCTACGCGGCGATCTACCTCGGCATCGGCGAGGTGGCCTTCGATTACGTCCTCGAGTACGCGAAGACGAAGAGCTTCCAGCTTCCGGAGCCGCTCGCCCATCACCCCTCGGCGCAGCGGTCCCTCGGGGAGATGGCGACCATGATCCGGGCGGCGCGGAGCCTGCTTCGCGAAGCGGCCGAGGTCAAGATGCGGGGGGATCGCGTCGCGACGACCCTGGCCGTGAACCAGGCAAAGTGCTTCTGCTCCGACGCGGGAGCCTACGTCACCGATCGGGCGATTCGTCTTGCCGGCGGCCGCGGGATCCTCAAGCAGTACCCGCTCGAGCGCTGGCATCGCGACGCCATGTGCGGGCCCGTCATGTCGCCGTCCAATGATCGGTGTCTCGAGACCGCCGGCAAGATCCTGGCGGGGCTCGAGGGTAAGACGCTCGAGTACGTGTGAGCGCTCGGGTCTAATGTGGTGAGTCGAAAGTCCGCCGATCTGAGGTGGAGGGTGGGGCCGGGGCCGCTCACACCGGGACCGTGGCTTCTGCGGATCGGTGTGGCAGGGGACCGCGCTCTCGTGGCCCGTGAGGAGCGGGTCCAGGGGGTTGCAACGCAGCGTGTTCCGGGGGAGCGGCCCCGGCCCCACCCAGCGAAGTGTCCACGAACTTCCAACTCAGGACACTAGCGGAAGCCGCGCCCTCGTGCCGACCGTCGCCGAGTACTTCGCCCAGCGCATCCGGCAACTGGGGGTCCGCCAGGCCTTCGGCATCCCCGGCGGGGAAGTGCTGGAGGTCATGGAGGCCCTCCGTCGGGCTGGTGTGGAATTCCACCTCGTCAAGCACGAAACCGCCGGCGGCTTCATGGCCGACGCCGTCGCCCAGCTCACCAGCACTCCGGCGCTCCTCGTGGCCACGCTCGGGCCCGGCGTCTCGAATCTGGTGACGGCGGTCTCGAACGCTTACCTCGACCGCACGCCCATGGTCGTCCTCACGGCGTGTCTCGATCCGGGCACTACCGCCACCTACACGCACCAGGTATTCGACCAGACGGCGCTGCTCGCGCCGATCACGAAGTGCAGCGTGACGCTCTCCGAGCGTGGGGCGCCGGCCCAGATCGACCGGGCGCTCGCGCTTGCCACGAGCGGGGTGCCCGGCCCGGTGCATCTCAACGTCCCGACGCGGGTCGGCGGCGCGGTCGTGGAGGCTTCCCTCGGGCCGCTCGCGACCCGGGCGCCGCTCGGGCTCACGCCCGGTCGTGAGCTGGACACGCTGGTGGGCTGGCTGGGCCAGGCGGAGCGGCCGCTCGTGCTGGCCGGGCTGGGCATCCTCCATCACGGCGCCCATGCCGAGCTCGCGGCCTTCACCAAGCGTTCCGGCGCCGCCCTGATCACCACCTACAAGGCCAAGGGCGTCGTTCCGGAGGACGAGCCGGCCGTGATCGGCGGTGCCGGGCTTTCACCCGTCGCCGACCGCGTGCTGTTCAAGGCACTTCAGGCGGCGGACCTGATCCTGTGCCTCGGCTACGATCCGGTCGAGATGCGGGACTCGTGGATCCAGCCGTGGGACCGGAAGACGAACTCCGCCGAGATCGCGTGGGCCCCCCTGGAACATCAGGTCCATCGCTGCAAGCTCGAATTCGTGGCCGACCTGCGCCTCGCTCTGGCCGCGCTGGCCGCGCGAGTTCCCGACCGTGTCGGCACCACGTGGCTCGACGGGCTTCCCGCGACGGTGCGTAGCGAGATCGCGGTGTCTCTCCGCCCGCGCGCGAGCGGCAGCTGGGGCCCCCACGCCGTGATCGAGACATGCCGCGCGGCCTTCCCGCGCGACACGGTCGCGACGGTGGACACCGGCTCGCATCGCATTCTCCTGAGCCACGTCTGGGAGTGCTTCGAGCCCTTCGGGCTGCTCCAATCGACGGGCCTGGCGACCATGGGCTACGGACTGCCCGCCGCCATCGGAGCCAAGATCGCCCGTCCGGATCGGCCGGTCGTCTGCTTCACCGGCGACGGCGGACTCGAGATGACCATCGGGGAGCTGGCGACGCTCCGGGATCTCGGCCTGCCGCTCACGATCATGTGCTTCGCCGACCGCTCCCTCGCCCTGATAGAGCTCAAGCAGCGCCGGATGAAGCTCCCCAACCTGGGCGTCGACTTCCCCGGCACCGACTTTGTCGCCGTCGCTCAGGCCTACGGCGGCCACGGGGCGCGGGTGCGCGATCAGGCCGCGCTGGCCACCGCCTGCCGCGAAGCTCTCGGGCGGACCCGCTTCACCTTGATCGAGGCCGTAATTGACAAGGGCGAGTACGAAGGGCAGATGTAGCAGGCCGCGCAGGGACGTCCGCGATACTGACGGGTTTGCCTCCCCGTGCAGAACGCCGATCAGTCCCGCCTGACGAAGGCGACGCCGATATCATGGCTTGCGGCAACCGCCATCGGCGTCTAGAATGCAAACCGTTCACAGGATTACATCAGCGGGGAGACGCCATACTGCCAGATCACCATCGAATACGAGGTCGAAAAGGTGTCGGTGGAATATGGCCCCAAGGTATTCGGGCACCTGATCGGACGTGCTGAAGTGCTTGAGCTTGAAGTACCGCGCCGACAACCATCACGGAGAAAAGAGGTCGTCATGAGCGCTTCAACTGTGAGCATCCCGTCGCTGCGGGACAAGGTGTCGCCGGAGGAATGGGCGGTGCGGGTGGACCTCGCCGCCTGCTACCGTCTCGTCGCCCAGTACGGCTGGGAAGACCTCGTGTTCACGCACATTACCGCGCGTGTCCCGGGCGCCGCGGAGCAGTTCCTCATCAATCCCTACGGCCTGTTCTTCGACGAGATCACCGCGTCCAGCCTGGTGAAGATCGACGTGCACGGCAACAAGCTCCAGGACTCGCCGTTCCCGGTGAACCCGGCGGGCTTCGTGATCCACAGCGCCATCCACGCCGCCCGTCACGATGTGATGTGCGTGCTCCACACCCACACCTTGAACGGCGTGGCGGTGTCGACCCAGCGGGCGGGGCTGCTGCCCATCTCACAGCACGCGGCCTTCGTGCTCGGCAGCTTGGGCTACCACGACTTCGAGGGACCTGCGCTCAACGATGACGAGAAGCCGCGGCTCGTCGCCGACCTCGGCAACAAAACCTCACTCATCCTGCGCAACCATGGCCTCCTCACCGTCGGCGACGCGATCGCGGAGGCCTTCGTGGCCATGTACTACCTGGAGGCCTCCTGTGCCATCCAGGTGCGCGCGCAGGCGGGCGGCGGCGAGCTGATCCCCGTGCCCAAAGAGATCATCGAGCGCGCCAACGACGAGGTCGTGAAGAAGGATCGGCGGGCCAGCCGGCGCGGGGATCTGGTTTGGCCCGGCCTGCTGAGGCGGCTCGACCGCCTCGACACCTCGTACCAGAGCTGAGCGCCACACGAGGGCGCCGGGCCTCAATCACAGGGTGATGGCAAGGAGCGTGTCATGAAAGATGGACTCCGATTCGTCGACTCCGACATGCACGTCATGGAACCGCCGGACCTCTTCGAACGCTATCTGGATCCGGCATTCAAGCACCGCATCAGCGTGCCGGTGGGGGCCGACGGCCGTCCCTGTCGCGGCCAGTCCGGTTTGATCGTCATCGACGGGTTGCCCACTTCGGACATGGATCTGCAGCAGTACCGGAAGCGGGCCCGTCGCGGTCCGACGCAGAGCACTCAGCTCCTGTCCGGGTCCCGGATCTACGACACGGGCCGGCTGGACTTTGCCGTCGAGCGCGACTACAACGCCGAAGCCCAGGTGATGGGTATGGAGATGGAGGGGGTCGACATCGCGGTGCTCTATCCCACCACCGGTCTCGCCCTCATCGGCCGCGACAACCTCGATCCCCGGCTCTCCCTGGCCATTTGCCAGGCGTATAACAACTGGATCCACGAGTTCTGCCAGTACAGCCCCGATCAGCTGAAGTTCGTGGCGATGCTGCCCGTGCACGA
>Ga0070707_100002587_pt1 | contig 17194 bp, 16 predicted proteins | sample KBSK5502metaG_FD_65468 | JGI IMG/M metagenome (GOLD analysis project Ga0070707, IMG submission 65468) | Corn, switchgrass and miscanthus rhizosphere microbial communities from Kellogg Biological Station, Michigan, USA - KBS K5-50-2 metaG | ecosystem: Host-associated > Plants > Roots >... | reverse complement strand
CGCGAAGCGATAGTCCCGCTCAGGCGTGATCGTGCGCATGCCCGGGCGGGCCGTAGAGACCTGCCAACCGGAGTCGTGCAGGCCGGGGGTCGCGCGCTGCCGTCGCGAGCAGCGCGAGCGTGTAGATGCCGACCGCCGCTGCGATGATCATCGAGCTCGGCGGCAGCGTGGGGAACTCGTAGCTCAGAGTGAGGCCAATCCAGACTGCGCCGACCGAGAAGATCGCGGAGAGGACGAGGCCGCGGTACGGGCGGGTGGTGAGCCGGTGGGCAGCCCCGGCCGGGGCTGCGAGTAGACCGAGGAGGAGGAGCGCACCGACGGCTTGGGTCGCCTGCGCCGCGACCAGGCCGAGCAGCGCGAGGAAGCCGAGCCCGAGCGCCCGCACGGGCACCCCTCGGGCGGCGGCGACCTCGGCGTCGAGCGACGCAAACAGCAGCGGCCGCGCGATGAGAAGCAGGAATGCGCTCGCGAGGATTGCGAGCAGGACCGAGGTTCGAACGTCGGTGGTGCTGAGCCCGAAGATCGAGCCGAACAGCACGCGAACACCAGCGGTTCCGTTTCCGGCGCTGTTGTTGGTGGTGAAGATCGTGAGGAAGAGAACGCCGATGCCGAGCGTCCAGGCGAAGAAGGAGCCGATGGTGACGTCGTCGGCGCGCGCTCTGTCTCCGAGCAGGCCCATGACGATGCCACCGAGGATGGTCGCGGCGAAGAGCCCGGCGAGGATGTTCAGGCCGAGTGCGGCCGCGGCGAGCGCTCCGGTGAAGGCGACATGGCTGAGGGCATCACCGGCGAAGACCTGGGCGCGCAGGACGACGAAGTAGCCGACCAGGCCGCACGCGAGCCCGACGAAGTTGCCGGCGATCAGGGCGTTGCGCATGAACTCCTGCGCGAACATCAGGCGGGCTCGGTTGCAAGACGCATCGTCGTTCTCCGGTGGCCGGCAACCGTGTTTGCCACGCGGACGAACAGATAGAGCGCGAACGACAGCGATGTGACGTAGAAGCCGACGGGGTAGATCGAGAAGTAGGCGAGTGCGAGCCCGAGCCAGGTGACCGCGAGCGCGAGCGCAACCGAGAGGGCGATCCCGAGTCCTGGACGGGCGGTGAGTCGATGCGCAGTCGCTGCAGGCGTGACGAGCAAGGCGAAGACGAGCAAGGCCCCGGTGATCTGGCTCGTTTCCGCGACCGAGAGGCCGAGGACGAGCAGGAATCCGAAGCCGAGCTGGCGCGCAGGGACCCCGGCGGCAGAGGCGACGTCGGGATCGACGGAGGCGAAGATCAGCGGGCGGGCTGCGAGAACGACCAGCGTCAGTGCTGCAACGGCGACGGCGAGCAGCACGGCCACCTGCCGGCTGGTGACTCCCAGGAAGGTGCCGAACAGGAGCGAGTCGAGGCCGTTCAGGACTCCGTGGTAGAGGGTGACGAAGAGGAATCCCAGCGCGAGTGCGAGCGCCTGTAGGGAACCGATCGCCGCCGACTCCGCGCTCAGGCTCTGGCGCGTGCCGGCGATTCCGGCGAGCGCAAGCGCGCCCACTCCGCAGAAGCCGAAGTAGCCGACCGCAAGCGGGAGCCCGGCGAGACTCGCGGCTGCGGCGCCGGGGAAGGCGATGATCGAAAGGGTGTGCCCGGCGAAGGTCTGTTGGCGCAGGGCCATGAACCAGCCGGTCACGCCCGCCATGACCGCCACGATCGTGCCCGCCTCGAGCGCGTTGACCATGAATGGGTACGAGACGAGCTCGTGCAGATCGGTGAGCGGGTTCCAGGAGAGGCCCTGGAAGATCGCTGCCTCAAGCATGGCGATCTCCGTGCACGAACGGCGCCTCGGGCTGACCGACGACGACCAGCCGCCCGTCGGAGGCACGCAGCACCTCGATCGGCGCCCCGTAAAGGCGGCTGAGCGTCTCGCTTCTGATCACCTGCTCGGGAGGGCCCTCGAGCGCGCCGCCGCCGGCCAGGTAGATGACGCGGTCGAGGTAGCCGAGGATCGGGTTGATGTCGTGGGCTACGAGCAGGACGGCCACCTCCTCCTCGTGGCAGATCCGCCGGACAAGTGCGGCGACCGCGGCCTGGTTGGGCAGGTCGAGGCTGTCGAGCGGCTCGTCGAGCAACAGCAGCTTCGGCCGGCGCACGAGCGCCTGCGCGATCAGGAGACGCTGCTGCTCACCGCCGGAGAGCTCACCGATCGGATGTCGGGCGTACTCGGTCGCGCCGACGAGCTCGATCGTCTCGGCCACACGCGCCGAGGAGCGCTTCCGATTCGGGCCGGGAATGGGCACGCCCCAGCGTGTCCCATCCAGACCCAGTTGGACGAGGTCGATCCCTCGGATCCTGGTGCCGGAGTCGAAGCTTCGCCGCTGGGGCAGATAGCCGATGCCCGCGTTCCCGGCGCCGGCCGGACGGCCCAGGACCGTTGCCGTCCCCGCGGCCAGCGGCAGCAAGCCGAGGATCGCCTTGATCAGTGTCGACTTCCCGGCGCCGTTCGGCCCGAGGATCGCGACGAATTCTCCCTCCGTGACGTTGAACGAGACGTCGTGCCAGATCGTTCGCCCGCCGAGCCGCACGGCGGCGTGTTCGAACCGCACCGCCGTGGGGTCCTGCCGGTTCATCGGCCGGTTGCGTTCGCGAGTGCGGCGGCGAGTGCCCGGAGCTGGTGCGACTGCCAATCCTGGAAGTCGGCGGAAGCAGGCACGAGCGTCTCCGTGATCGTCGTGACCGGAATGCCTCTCTGATGCGCGGCGTCGGTGATTCGCGTCACGTCCGGCGTGCTGTTCTGGCTGTTGTAGACCCAGAGCCTGATCAGGCGGCCTGCGATCTGATGATCGATCGTCGTCTTGTCGGACGCCGTCGGCTCCGTGCCTTCGCTGATCGCCTTCAAGAACGAATAGGGAGTCAGCAGTTTCAGTCCAAGCGCCTGTGCGAGCGGAGCGACGATGCTCTCCGAAGCGCCGATGGGAACGCCTCGGTACTTCTCTCTGATCGAGGCGATCAGCTGCTTGTACTGCGCGAGGCCGCGTGTTTCGAGGCGCGCCTTCTGCTGTGCGAAGTAGCCCGCCTCCTTCGGTTCGAGCTTGGCGTAGTCGCGCGCGATCGCGCCGATCACTCGCTGGACGTCCGTCGGTGAGTACCAGCGATGCGGGTTCCCGCCGGGCTTGATACCGGTGAGATCGCCGACGTCGAGAACGACCCGGCCCGACACCGGATTCGCCGCGATCAGCTTTGGCGCCCAGGGGTCGTAGCCGATGCCGTTTACGATCACGAGCCGAGCGCCCGCAATGGTTCGCGCGTCGGCGGCCGTCGGCTCGTAGTCGTGGGGGTCGGTGGCGGGGCTCGTGATCACGCTTGTGACGTGAACCTTGCTGCCACCGAGTTGCGAGGCGATGCTGCCCCAGAAGTTCTCCGCCGCGACCACCTGCAGACCCTTGGCTCCGGTCACCGAAGAGCCGCCCGTTGCCTTGCCGCAGCCGCCGCCAACGAGCGCCAGCGCGGCGAGCAGGGCGGCGACCGCGGCTGGTGGCATACGCTAACAATACTCATTCTCGATACCGCTTGCAATCGAGAGCCGCTATCATTAGCGGCGTGGCGGCACGGGCAAAGACTTCCCACTGGGCCGAGACGACGATCGCTTCGTTGCAAGCAAAGGGCCATCGCAGCGGCGACGCCCGCCGTGCCGTCGTCGAGCTGCTCGGCCGGCAGCAGTGCTGCCTGACCGCCCAGGAGATCTTCGACCAGCTGCGCAGCGAAGGCCGCCGCGTCGGGATCGCGAGCGTCTATCGGACGCTCGAGCAGCTGAGCAGGGACGGTTACGTCCAGCGCATCGACATCGGCGCCGGCACGACGCGTTTCGAGCCGATCCACGCCGACGGCGAGCACCACCACCACCTCGTCTGCGACGACTGCGGCAAGGTCGAAGCATTCGCGGACGATCAGCTCGAACGGGCACTACGCAAAGTCGAGGGCCGAACCGGCTACTCGGTCGCCGGCCACGACGTCGTCCTCCGCGGCGCGTGCCGCGATTGCGCCCCGCGCGCCGGAGGGCGGGTACGCCTCACACGGTGACGACGATCTTGCCCTGGGCGTGTCCTTCTCCCAGGTACCGGAAGGCATCCGCGATCTCGTTCAACTCATAGCCCTTGTCGATGACCGGTTTCACCTTCCCGGACTCGAGCAGGTCTCGCAGGACGACCATGTCGGGCATGTTGAACTTCGCCACGAAGAAAACCGCCCTCTGGCTGCTGGGAATTGACGCCAGGCGTACTTTGGCGATGTGACCGAGCGGCCCGAGCGACCGGTTACCCTTCGGTGCGCCGACGATGACGAGGGTCGCTTTCGGGTTCAGTACGCGCTTGCATTCTGACCACGACCGGCTGCCGGCGATGTCGAGCAACAGGTCGTAGCGACGATCACTCCGCGTGAAGTCCTCACGCGTGTAGTCGATCACGTGATCGGCGCCAAGCGAGCGCGCGATATCGACGTTCCTCGTGCTGCACACGCCGGTCACCTCGGCGCCGAGCGCCTTCGCGATCTGGACCGCGAACGTGCCCACGCCTCCCGATGCACCGTTGATCAGGACCTTCTGTCCTTCCTGAAGCTGCCCCTTGTCGCGTAGCCCTTGAAGTGCTGTGAGCGCCGCCACGGGCACGGCCGCCGCTTCCTCGAACGTCAGGGCGGCCGGTTTTGCCACGACCGCCTTGCGAGCGCACACGTACTCCGCGAAGGCTCCGCTCCTGCCGCCGAAGACGTCGTCACCAGATCGAAGCTGAGTGACGTCACGGCCGACCGCTTCCACCGTGCCTGCGAAGTCGACACCGAGCATGTTGCTCTTGGGCTTGCGTAGCCCCATCTGCATGCGCGCGACGTACGGCGTGCCCGTCAGCTCGTACCAATCCGCGGCGTTGATCGAGGCCGCGCGGACTCGCACCAGCACGCCGTCGTCTGCGAGCTCCGGCTTGTCGGTCTCCCCGAGCTCGAGAACATCAGGCGGGCCGTACGTGTCGCGGACGATCGCCCTCATCGAGCGGGGCTGCCGTTGACGGTCAGGACGACGTTCCCGGTCTTCTCGAGCGTTTCCACATACCGCGTTGCTTCGACCACGTCCTCGAGTGGGTAGCGCCGATCGATGACCGCCCGGTAATTCCCGGCCTCGATGAGCTCCTTGATGAAGAGGACGTCCTGCTTCGTGTACTTCGCGATCCCGAGCGTCACCTTCTTGTCTCCGACCCATCTGGTCAGCAAGGCCAGGATCGGGACGTGCCACATGAACCCGAGGTCGGTTTCCAGATAGATCCCGCCCGGCTTCAGTGATCCGCGGCACCGCCTGAACGAATGCTTGCCGACCGAGTCGAAGATGACGTCGTACCTCTCGCCGTTCTTCGTGAAGTCCTCCTGCAAGTAGTCGACGACCTCGTCGGCTCCAAGCGACCTCACGAGCTCGACGTTCTTCGTATTGCACACCGCGGTGACGTCCGCACCGAAGTACTTGGCGAGCTGCACCGCCGCAGTGCCGATTGATCCGGAGGCGCCGTAGATCAGAATCTTCTGGCCTCTGCGCAGATTTGCCCCTCGCAGGCACGACAGGGCTGTGCTCGCTCCGTCGCAGACCGCGGCGGCCTCCTCGAAGGTCATGCCGGCCGGCTTGCGCGCCAGCGGCCCGCCCTCGCGGATGCAGACGAACTCGGCATGTGCGCCGAAGCTCTTGACGCCGAAGACCTGGTCGCCCACCTCAAAATCGGTGACGGCTGCACCGACCGCCTCGACCTCTCCGGCCAGCTCCATGCCGAGGATCTTGTGCTTCGGTCCACGCAGGCCGATGAAGTAGCGAACGAAGAACGGCTTCGCGCTGCGCCAGCCACAATCGGTCCGGTTGACCGTCGTCGCGTGGATCTTGACCAGGACTTCGTCCTCCTTGGGGACCGGTCGCGCGACATCCTCGAGTCGTTGAACCTCCGGCGGCCCGTATCTGTCGTAGACAACTGCTCTCATTGATGCCCTCTCCTCTTCTCCGTTGGCTGCGGGTACCGGATAGGCCCGCCCTGTTTCCACATCCGGCCCGCGCGATAGAGCTCCGCGGGCTTGCCGCCGGCCGATCCGGGTCGAGCGTGCCGCCCGGTCGGGATCACCCAACCGGTCTCGGCGACGACGCTCCGCCGGAAGTTCGCGGCGTCGAGCTGCACACCCCAGACCGCTTCGTACACCGAGCGCAGCTCGGCCAACGTGAAAGTCGCACCGACGAACGCGGTTGCGATGCCCGTGACCTCGAGCTCGACGCGGACACGCTCGATCGCGTCGCGCACGATCCCGAGATGATCGAACGCCAGCTCGACCTTTCCGTTCAGGACGTCGGCTACCGGGATCAGGGCGGCTGCCGCAGCGTCCGAGCCCCCGACGACAGCGCCCACGTCTCTGAGCACTGCCAGGTAGGCGACCGTCACGACGTTCATTCGGGGGTCGCGCTCGGGATCGCCGTAGGCGCCGAACTGGGTGAGCAAGCTCGCCGCATCGACACCGGTCTCCTCGACCAGCTCGCGTTTCGCCGCCGCGTCCAGCGTCTCGGTGGGACGCTTGAAGCCGCCGGGGATCGCCCACATTCCCTCGAACGGCGCCTCGCCACGGCAGACGAGCAGGACGTGAAGCATGCCCTCGGACATGGTCAGGATGACCACGTCCACCGTGACTGCGAAAGCCGGGAACTGCGCTGGGTCGTAGCCCAGAGGCACTCCCGGATCCCTAGTTTTGGTCGCCATGACTCTTACCATAGCAGGAAGTTATGGTCTTGTCGACCAGAACTCGCGTCGATCGCGGTGGGACGGCCCCCGACCGCGAGGGCCGTCCCAGCGCGCGGATCAGCCGACCGGGAGAGCGGCGGTGTGTTCGATCTGAACGGCCTGGAGCGCGTTCGGGTCGAGCCCGAGGAGCTGGAGGATCGTGGGTGCGATCTGAGTCGTCTCCACCGGGGTGCTGACGATGTTGCCGGCGGCGCCTTCGATTGGGTTTCCGCTCACGAGGAGTGGAACGTCTCGGTCTTGCGGGTTGTTGCCACCGTGCTCGGCGATCTTCCTCTTCTTGCCCGTGTAGACGACCCCGTATTGCGAGATACCGACGATGTCCGGCACGCGAGCGTCCGCGAACGGTGTACCCATGAAAGCAGCAGCGTCGCTGCCGGCGTACACGTGGGAAAGTCCTGAGCTCGTGTAGGGCTTCGGATCGCCGTTGATGTCGTTTCCGGTGCCGGAGTGGTTGAGGAGGAAGTTCTTCGCGAACGACTCCGCTGCGGCTGAGCGGTCGGTGAGCCAGATCAGCATTCCGTCGTCGTTGATCGAGAACGCGACGAGGTCACTGGCGCCGGAATGTGCGGCTGTCCAGGCGGCGTTGAGGGCGTCGATGATCGGCCCGTCGGGGATGCGAGTCAGGGCCGAGGGAGTCTGCGGCGACTGGCCGTGCTTGGCGGAGAGGACGATCGCCGTGTCGCTCTGGAGGTGGCGCGCCTTGATCGCGTCCATCATCGTTCCGACCTTCACGTTGATGAAATCGAGTGCGCGCTGCAACAGCGGGCCAGGCGTAACACCATCGGGCAGATAGCCGCCCTTGAGCCCGTCCGAGGTCGGGAGCTTCTCGGCGGTCGAGACGGTTTGAAAGTTCATGCCGAAGATCGCCGGTGTGCCGACGCCGCTCGTGCCGCTGTGGTCGTAGCCGTTGATCTCGTTGATCACGGACTGCACCTTGTAGTCGTCGTATTGCATCGTCAGCGCGTTGTCGGTCGTCCAGTCGTTGCTCGAGCCGCCCGTAGGAGCGTCGCTGTTGATCTCAGGCGCGAACAAATCCTGCGCACCGGTGCCCGAAGGCCCGTTGAGGATCTCGTAGGCGACGTGCTTGTCCGACCAGGCGGTCCGCAAGCCGGCGGTGCGGGCGACCTCGAAAATCGTGTTGACCTTGAGGTATTGGTGCGGGTAGACCGGGCTGCAAGTCCCCGGATCGACCGGCAGCTGGCTCGGGTCGAGCAGTGTGGTTGCATCGCCCGTCATCTGCAGGATGCTGCCGGGCAAGCCGGTGAGCCCTTGGCCCGCGTCGAGCCGGCTGGGATCGCGATCGGCTTGCTCGAAATACGTCACCTCGACGCCCGGTGTCGCCGACCCACAGCTCGTCGTTCCAGCCGGCAGGAGCCTACGGTTCCAACTGTCGTCGTAGTAGATCCCGGTCGTTTTCGCATTGCCGCCTGTTACCTGAGCGATCAGGCCCGGGAACGAGTCCGATGGGAACGGCGCCTGCGCATGGGTGAACTCGACGCCCCGGTGGACGAGTTTCGCCAGCGCGGACGACGGATGTTGCTCGACGTACCAGACGAGGTCCGACTGGTGGAGCCCATCCACCGAAAGCAAAAGAACGTGCTTGGCTGTGGCGCGGCCGTTTGTGTCCGTCTTGGCCGTTGCTGCGGTTGTCGCTGTTGTCCCGAGGACTGTGATCAGGAGCAGCAGCATCGAGAAGCGGCGTGTCAGCATCTCTCTCCTTTACGGGTCCGGCCTGCCGGCGGAGAGGATTTCGTAGTACGTCCATTCGTTGGGTAGACGGCTGGTGAAAGTGCCGCTGCAGGTTGGCTCCCCCCGGAGTTTCGTGTGAGGGACGCGATTCAGAGTCGCTTCTCGACTCGCGCACGTGCGTAGCGCAGGCCGAGCCAGCCGACGATGATCGCGACGACGACGAAAGCGGCCGCGTAGAGGCCGTAGCGCTGGATCGCGTCGGCCACGGCTCGGCCGCCGTAGTACGCGGTCAACCCGACCAAAGTCGCCCACGCGATGCCTCCCGCGGCGTTCCAGAACAGGAATCGCCACCAACGCATGTGCGAGAGCCCGGCGACCCACGCGACCGTGTAGCGCAGGATCGAGACGAAGCGTCCGAAGAAGACCGTCTTGCCGCCGTGGCGGTCCATCAGCGCTTCGGCGCGTGGAAGGACGCGGTCGCTGTACTGGTTCAGCCAGCGCCAGCGCCTGAAAAGCGCCCGACCACCAACGCGGCCGATCAGCCAGTAGCCGAGGTTGTCGCCGATGATTGCTCCAGCCGCGGCGATCGCGATCACCGCGACGATCGAATAGTGCCCCTGGGCCGCGAGGACACCGAACGCGATCAGCGCCGTCTCGCCCGGTAGCGGGATCCCGAACGACTCGATCAGCACAACCGCGAAGAGAAGCGGCAGCCCATGGTGGGTGATGAAGTGCGTCATCGCTGCGTTTGAACACTTGCGGTTGTCGTGTCGATCTGTCCAACACTCCGGTCGGGCCGCGCGAGCAGGATCGCGCCGAGTGTGACGGCGGCGAATGCGACGATCCGGGTCGCGCCGTACGCCCCGGAGGGCACGGGCTCTCCGAGCACGACGGTGCCGGCGGCGATCGGTAGCGCGTTCGTCAGCAGCGTCGCGAGGCCGGCGACCGTGAGTGCGCCACCCTTCTGATAGCCGAACTGCAGGAACACCGTTCCGAGCGAGTAACCGACGATCACGCCGATCCCGAAGGCTGTGCGGGCCCCTCCTTGGGTAGCGACCTTGACCGAGATGTCACCGATCGAGAAGAACAGTCCGCCGGCAATGCCTTCGGCGACTGCGAGTGAGCCGAACCTCCGCCCGAGCCCGAGTGCGACGGCCGCCGCGCCGGCCGTGGCCAGGAGCCAGAGCAGGATTTCGGAGGTCGAGCCGCCCCTGCCCTCGCCGCTGCCGCCCGCCAGCGACACGGCCAACGCGAGCAAACCGAGCATCGAGACGAGGACCCCGGCAAGCTCGTGGCGACCGAGGCGGCGACGCCTCATCCGAGCGGAGACGAAGGCGAGGATTCCGATCCCGCCGGCAGAGACGCTTTGGACGAGCGTCAGCGGCGCGAGGGCGAGTGCCGCGACGTAGAGCGTGAAGCCGCCGCTCTCGAGCGCGAAGCCGATCAGCCAGCTGCGATCGGTCAGGAGCGCTTGCACCGAGTGCAGCGGCCGCCGCAGCGAAAGAGCGGGCAGGGCGGCGGCGGCATCGTGTTCGCGGAGGTAGGCGACGTTCGTCAGCGTGGTTGCCGCGAGCGCCAGGACCAGCGCGATGACGGTTTGGGCACTCAAGCGCGCCCAGAGGGGCTACACACGCGCGCGCGAATAGCACACTTCGCGACCGCCTGTTTCATGAGGCGGAGGCCGGCAGGCCACGCGCCCGGGTGCGGGCACGAGCCTCGCGCCACCAGATGATCTCGTATGAGTGGAGCGCGACCCAGACGGCGGTCACGAGCGCGAGCGCTACGAGCGCGGGCACGACAACGGCTATGGGGAAGAGTGACGCACAGGCGATCGCTGCGACCAAGCGTCCGCGGCCGAGCGTGCGCGAAACACGCACGCGGAGCCCCACGTACGCCAGCAGGTAGAGCGCGGGTCCGCCACACAGGCCGAGTGCCGGGATCGTCTCGAGCTCGTTGCCGACGTGTGCGAGCGTCGTCTTCAGCGCGAACGCGAAGAGAACGATGCCGGCCACCATCGGCAGGTGCAGGTAGGTGTAGACATCGCGGGCAAGGGCGACGCGCTGCAGGCCGGTTCGATCGCTCAGGAGCTGCTGCCCTCGGATCTGGACGAAGTCGAAGTACGCCAACCAGAACGAGGCGACTGCGATCAGTCCGAGCACCGCGCCGACGATCACGCCGGTGCTCAGTCCAGTGCTCCTTGCACCGACACCGATGGCGATCAGCGATTCGCCGATCGCAATGATCACGATCAGCCCGTGACGCTCGACGAAGTGCGCCGGCTGCACGCGCCAACCGCTCAGGTCGATGAGAAGAGGGCCGAAGAAGCCGACGGCGAGGGCGGCCAGCCAGAGCGTCGGCTTGAGCCCGCCGTGCACGAAGCCAGCGGCGAGGATCAGAACCGCGCCGGCGAGCGCCGAGGGAGCGATCCGTAGGATCGCGGCCAGCAGCTCCCGGTCGCGGCGTGCCGTGAGCGCGTAGAGCGTGAGATGCATGACGTTCACGATCAGAAAGGCGACGCCGAAAACCACGCCGTGCCGGCCGAACACCTCGGGCACGGCCAGCGCCGCGACGAACATCGCCGCCATCGCAGCGAGCACCGCGCCCCACACGGCTCCCTGATCTGGATCGGCGGTGTTGGTCAGCCAGGCGTAGGCCGCCCACGCCCACCAGAGCGCCGCGAGGATCAGGAGACCGTGGCCAAGGCCGCTCCAGGTCGGATGCTCCGACAGCACCGTAGTCACCTGCGTGAACCCGAAGACGAAGACGAGGTCGAAGAAGAGCTCGAGCGGAGTGACCCGTTGCTCGCGCTCGGACTGCTGCTCGCTCACAGGCGGACGCTACCGCGAAATCGCTGGGGTCCGGCCCGTGCCGTACGAGACGCGGCTCTAAAGGCTGGGATAGACCTTGCCTACGTCCGTCGTCAGCGGCTCAGTACCTTCTCCGCGTCACGGGCGAGCAGGTAGCACACGGCGGCTAGCGGCAGCTCGACCAGCAGCGCCTCGGCGATTGCGACGGCGAGCTCGAGGCGGGTCGAGGACGTCATGATGTCGAACCAGGCGTCGACGGCGAGCAGGGCGGCTGCGGCGGTCGCGGTTCCCTCGAGCCACGGTGACCGGCGCCAGGCGGAGAGCGCGACTCCGAGGAGCAGGAGCGCGAGGCCGACGTCGAAACCGGCCCACGCGATATCCCAGTGGGCTGCGGCGTGGGTGGACGGAAGGCTCTGCACGAGGAAGACCGTCCAGGGAAAGAGCACGAGTCCGGCGAGCGCGAACAGCGGAACGACCCAGACAGCCGGCCGCCAGCGGCCGGGCCGGGTCTGTCTATCGAGCTCGAGAGTGGTCACTACAGCATCAACGTTCGGCGTGACTGGATATTTCGCCCGAGACCTACGTTCCAACGAGCACTTACTCGGTGCGCCTCAAGTCGCGGGACGTACGAGACGACTGGTACACAGTGTGTGTGCACAGGCCCAGGGCGGTAGAGCGGCGGCTCGATGAATAGCCGGCTCAGGTTTCCTCAGCGGCGGAAGCTCCTCAGAATCGAACGTCATCGGCTCGGTCCGAGAGTCTTTCTGTTCGGCATGCGTTGGCACGACTGGCATGTCGGTGCTTTCGTGCTGTTGCTGCTGGGTCTAGGGGCGGCCGCCGGGCACGTGCACGACACGCTCCCCGCGGTTCTCGCGGCAGCCGCCGGGTTGTGGTTGATCGCGAAGGACTGGCGTGATCTCACACCTCGACGCCGTGACACCGCTGCCTGGAGGCTGGGACTTCATCGCCACCCACTCGCGCTGCGTCGCTTCCGGCGTGCAGACCCTCTCCCGTTGCTCGCTTCCGTCGCTGCAGCGGCGATCGCGCTCGTCGATCTGCTCTCGGCGTTGACGCCGAACGTGAGTTGGCGCGGGCATCTGCTGCTGAAGATCGAACCGGTTCAGGAGCTGCGCGTCTTCCACGCACTGGCGATTCCGGTCGCGATCGTGCTCTTCGTCAGTGCGTACTACCTCTATCGCCGTCACCTACGCGCGCTCCAGCTGGCGGTCCTACTGCTGCTGGCGCTCGCAACGCTCAACCTGTTCAAGGGGCTCGACTTCGAGGAAGCCGCCGGCGATCTCTCCGTTGCGGCGATTCTCTGGCTCGGCCGTGGCTCGTTCTACGTCGACCACGAGCCGCTCAACCGACGCGCGGCCCTCCTGCGCGCGCCCGTCGTCGCCGCAGCGGGGTTGCTCCTCTCTTTCGTGCTCGTTGTGATTGCTGGTCATGGCGCGGCTTTCTCGACCTTGTGCCGGGAGACCGTCGACCTTCTGCTCTGGCAGCCGGGACCGCTGTCCTTTCACGACGAGGTGGGCAGGCTCGATCTAGCCGTCGGCCTGATCGGGGTGGCGACGGTCGTCGTCGTCGGGTACCTCGTCTTTCGGCCGCTTGCCGCTCCGCGTGATCTTCCGGACGCCGAGGCCCGTCAGGTCGCGCGCGAGCTCGTGCGGCGACACGGCTCGGACACGCTCGCCTACTTCAAGCTGCGGCGCGACAAGCACTACCTCTTTACGGACGATCGCCGCGCGTTCCTTGGTTACCGCGTCGAGAGTGGCGTGCTGCTCGTCTCCGGTGATCCGATCGGCCCCGCTGACGCGATTCCCGAGCTGCTCGAGCAACTCGGCGCCTTCGCAGAACGGAGGGGTCTACGTGTCGCGGCGATCGGCGTCGGGGAGGCGTTGAAGCCGCACTTCGAACAACTCGGCCTGCGCTCGTTCTACATCGGCGACGAGGCGATCGTCGATACCGCGGCGTTCACGCTGGAGGGGCGCGCAATCCGCAAGGTCCGGCAGTCGGTCTCACGCCTCGAGAAGGCGGGCTACGCGTCACGGTTGCTCCGAGTTTCCGACCTCGACAGCGAGACGGCATCGGCGCTCGAACAGGTCTCGGCCGCGTGGCGTGGGCGGGAGGGGGAGCGAGGGTTCTCGATGGCGCTCGACTCGCTGAGAATCGACGAGCACGCGGACACGCACCTGCTGCTCGCGCTCGACGGAGAAGGACAGGTACGAGGGTTCCTGCACTTCGTTCCCACCTATGGTCGGGCGGCCGTCTCGCTCTCGCTCATGCGTCGCGACCCCGCGACGCCGAATGGTCTCACCGAGTTCATGATCGTTCGAGCGATCGACGCGCTTCGTGCGCAGGGGATCGACGAGGTGTCTCTGAACTTCGCCGCCTTCGCACGGTTCATCCACAGCCCGAGGGGGCCGGCGCAACGACTCTTCCGGCGTGGACTCGGCTGGGCGGATGCCGTCTTCCAGATCGAACGGCTGTATCGCTTCAGCGCGAAGTTCTTCCCGCGCTGGGAACCCCGCTATCTCATGTACGAAGGAGCCCTCGGGCTTGCACGAGTCGCCTTGGCAGCCATGTGGATAGAAGGTCAACTGCCGAAGCCACGCCTCCTGCCGTCGACGAGGCAAAGGAAGATCGCGACCGACCCGTCGAGGCCAAGGAATAGGGGCCCGGCTGAATACTCGGTCACTCCTCGATAACGGCATCCGTGACTAACGGGCGGACAAACTGGAGACGCTTAGCCGAAGGTGAAACAGTAAGCCTCTGCACCGGGAGCGAGGAACGTGATCTCAAACATGCGGTCGGCGATCGATCCCGGTTCGCGAATCAGCTGATAGAGCCGCTGCTGGGACAGCGTTCCATGACCCCGTTCGTCGACGTCGAGGCCGTGAGCGGCGCTGGGAGGTTCTCCATCGACGAGCACGATGAACGGGACGGACGTGCCTCGCGCAGGCGGTCCCATCACGAGATTGACGTCGCGGGCGTGGAAGCGGAACGCGATCCGCCCGTCGGCTCCGTTCAGCACGCATGCCCGCCTCTCGATCGTCCACTCCCCCGCTAGCGCCCACCGGTTGAGCTTCAGCGAAGCCGGCGCGACATACGTGCGAAGTTCGTCGAATTCGGCACCGCCGGGGGAGGCAAAGTTCTCAGCTTGTTCGTAGCCGAGATAGGTCTCGGGCGACTCCAGGTTCGCCCAATCGGCTTGGGCCTCGAAACCATCGTCAGCGACGGAGACCAGGTCGTCACCGACGCCGTCGCGTCCTGCCTCGCGCAGCAACCCCTGGATGACCCTTTCGCAGTCCTCGTATCCGCCTTCGCCGAAGTGGTGATGCCGGATTCGTCCTTGCGCGTCGGCGATGTACACGGCCGGCCAGTACCGGTTGCTGAAGGCGTCCCAGATCCCGTAGTCGCTGTCGAGCGCGATCGGATACTCGACCCGCATGTCCTTCGCCGCCTCGCGTACGTTGTCGACGTCGCGCTCGAACGGAAACTCAGGCGTGTGGGCGCCGACCACGACGAGGCCCTGATTCGCGTACTTCTCTGACCAGGCGCGGACGTAGCCGAGCGTGCGAAGCCAGTTGATGCAGGTGTACGTCCAGAAGTCGACGAGGACCACTTTTCCGCGCAGGTCAGCAGCCGTGAGCGGCGGCGAATTGAGCCACCCGGTCGCCCCGTCGAACCCAGGCAGGTGGCCCTCGATGGGAAGGTCGGCCACGAACGCGCTCATGACGTTTACCTCAGCGGACGGAATGCGGCCCGCACCTCGGTCGAGAAGAGCTCCGGCTCCTCCCAAGCGGCAAAGTGCCCGCCCTTGGCGGCCTTGTTGTAGTAGGCGATGTTGGGATACCCCTGCTCGACCCAGCTGCGCGGGGCCTGGAAGATCTCGTCGGGGAACGTGGTGAAGCCAACCGGGAGTGAGGCCTGCGGAGGAGCTTGGCCGGCCGCGAGAGCTTGCGCTCGTCCGCTCTCCCAGTACGACCGAGCCGCCGACGCCCCGGTTCCCGTCAGCCAGTACACCGTGATGTTGTCGAGGATGTGGTCGCGCGTGAGGTTGCCCGACGGATTCCCGTCGACGAAGGCACGGGAGATCTTGTAGTAGCTGTCCGTGTCGTGGTCGAGCATCCAGGCGGCCAGAGCGACGGGCGAATCCAGTAGGCCGTAGCCGATCGTCTGTGGCCGCGTGGCCTGTTCCAGGAAGTAGCCGAAGCCGCTCGCCCTGAATGTGGCGAGCGCGGCGATCGCTGCTTTTTCCTCTTCGGTGTCCGACGGATGACTCCCGCCCGCCAGCCCAGTCACCAGCAAGTTGGTATGGATGCCGACCAGGCCCTCGGGTGCCAGGCGGCCCATCGCGTCGGTGATGGAGGCGCCGACGTCGCCACCCTGGGCGACATAGCGGGTGTAACCGAGGCGGTGCATCAGCTCCGCCCAGGCCGGCGCGACGCGGCCCGGACCCCAGCCGACCTCGGTCGGTTCGCCGGAGAAGCCGTAGCCGGGAATGGATGGCAGCACGAGGTCGAACGCGTCTTCGGCACTTCCGCCGTGCGCGGTCGGGTCGGTGAGCGGGCCGACGACCTCGAGCAGCTCGATGACCGAGCCGGGCCAGCCGTGCGTCATAATCAGCGGCAACGCGTCCGCGTGCGGCGACCTCACGTGGATGAAGTAGACGTTCACGCCGTCGATCTCCGTCGTGAATTGCGGCAGCGCGTTGAGCTTCGCCTCTGCCTTGCGCCAGTCGTAGTCGTTGGCCCAGTAGCGGGCGAGCTCCTGTAGCGTCGCCAGCTGGACGCCCTGCGAGCGGTCTGCGACGAGCTCCTTGCTCGGCCAGCGCGTCGCAGCGATGCGCCGACGCATCTCCGCTAGCTCCTCTTCTGGAATCTCGAGGTGGAAGGGACGAATCTCGGTTGCGGTCTCGACGGTGGTGCTCATGACGACCTCCTTGCTAGCGCAGTGACCTGAATGCGGCCCGAACCTCGGTCGTGAAGATCTTCGGCTCCTGCCAGGCCGCGAAGTGGTTGCCTTCGTCGACCTCGTTGAAGTAGATGAGATTGGGATACGCCTTCTCCGCCCAGCTCCGCGGCGCCTGATAGAGCTCCCGCGGAAACACGCTGACGGCGGCCGGGACGGTCGCGCCCTTGATGTCGAAGAAGCCGAGCGTGTTCTCCCAGTAGAGACGGCCCGAAGACATCCCGGTGTTCGTCAACCAGGTCATCGTGATGTTGTCGAGGACTTCGTCGCGTGTGAGGTTCCCTACAGGGTGGCCGTCGAAGGCGGCCGCGATGTCCTCGTAGCTGCTGGCGTCGTGGTCGAGCATCCAGGCTGCGAGGGCAGCGGGCGAATCGGCGAGCCCGTACAACGTCTGCGGGCGCAGATTCATCTCGGTCGCGTAGCCGATGCCCTTCGTGTAGAGGAACTTCAGCTGCTCCCAGGCGCAGCTCTCCTCGGCTGACAGCCCGGCCGGTGCCGGGCCGCCGGCCGCGAGCGCCTTCGAGACGTCGGCCGGGATCGTGCCGGGCATGTTGGAGTGGATGCCGAGCAACTCCGGTGGTGCCTTTGCACCCATTACGTCCGTGATCTGTGCACCCCAGTCGCCGCCCTGCGCGACGAAGCGTGTGTAGCCCAGGCCTCTCATCAGCGCGATCCACGCTTCCGCGATGTGAACCGGGTCCCAGCCGGTCGTGCTCGGTCTCTCCGAGAACCCGTAGCCGGGCATGGACGGGACCACGACATCGAACGCATCCTCCGCATCGCCGCCGTGTGCCGTCGGGTCGGTGAGCGGGCCGATGACGTTGAGCATCTCGATGATCGAGCCGGGCCAGCCGTGCGTGATGATGAGCGGCAGCGCGTTCTCGTGCGGCGACTTGACGTGGATGAAGTGGATGTCGAGGCCGTCGATCTCCGTGATGAACTG
>Ga0070707_100002586_pt1 | contig 17199 bp, 6 predicted proteins | sample KBSK5502metaG_FD_65468 | JGI IMG/M metagenome (GOLD analysis project Ga0070707, IMG submission 65468) | Corn, switchgrass and miscanthus rhizosphere microbial communities from Kellogg Biological Station, Michigan, USA - KBS K5-50-2 metaG | ecosystem: Host-associated > Plants > Roots >... | reverse complement strand
CTTCGACTTCTCCCTGTCCCGCGCCGGAGCGACCGCCGTGACGGCCGGCACGCACCCCTACCTCGACCCGTTCCTTGACGCTCCGGAACGCGGGCGGCACGACTCGGCCGCGGAGAGATATTCGGCCGCGGTCGTGCTCTTCGAGATGGCGACCGGAGGGGCCCCGCGGTTCGGCGACGGCTACTCGGATCCCGCGTCGGTCCGCGACGAGGCGACCGTCGAGGCCCGCATGTTCGACCCGGCAGTTGCCGAACCGCTCGTTGCGTTCTTCCGCACCGCGCTGGCCCGCAACGCCAAGGAACGTCACGACACGGCCGTCGACATGCTTGCCGCCTGGCGGTCGGTGTTCGCCCCGGTCCCCAAGACCATCCCCGACGACGCTGGCGAACGCGCCGCCGCTGCGGAGCCGCCGACCCCGCTGGCCGATGCCGGGCTATCCGCCCGTGCGCTGTCCGCGCTGGAACCCTACGGCGTGGCCACCGTCGGCGATCTGGTCGCTGTCGACCCGGTGCGGCTGAATCGCCTGTCCGGGGTGGCGGAGGCAACCCGCCGAGAGGTCAAGGCCCGGGCCAGGGAGTGGCGGGACAAGTTCGGCCTCGCCGTCACCGGCCGCGGACAAGATCGCCAAACGGCCCTGGGGTCAGATAATGCGGTGCTGCCCGATCCCGTTGCGACGGCGGAGCTTCTCCTGGCACACGCCGGGACGGCCCGTGCCGCGCCGCGGCGCGCCACCGCCCGCCTGCTCCTAGGGCTGGACCCTGGGCTCGACCCCTTTGCCAGCCAGAACGAGCTGGCCGGGCTGCTCACCGTGACCAGGGCGCGAGTAGCCCAGCAGGTCGGCGCCCTGCAGGACGGGTGGGCCACCCACGCAGGGTGCCGCGACGTGCTCGACGCCATCGCGGAGACAGCCCGGCAGGCAATCGCCGACATGGGCGGCGTCGCCACCGTCGACGAACTAGCCGGGGCCGTCCTCGCCGCGCTGCCCCCGCCGGCTGACACCCCGGACTCGGTGCCGCCGGCCCGGATCGCCGCGGGACTGCTGCGCCTGGCCCTGGACCGGGCCCAGGCGCTGAACCGGGCTGACGCGGGCGAGGAGCAGATCGCCGCCCGCCGCCGGGACGGCAGGATCGCCCTGCTCGCCACAGACCCCGCCCTCCTGGACCCGGCCGAAGCGCTCGGCCGCACGGCCGACCAGCTCGTCGCGCAGGCCCGAACGGCTGGTGAGCCGCTGGTGCCTGCCGCCCGGGCCGCGGCGCAGTTGCAGGACGGCTGGGTTCGTGCCGCCGCTGGCCAGGTGCCGTCACCGGTTGCGTTCGGCGACGGACGGCTGCTGCGGCTGGCGGCGGCGCTTGCTCACGAAGGCGTCCTGTCCGGGTCGAATGAGCTATACCACCGTGACCTTCCGGTCACCGACGCGCTCGCGCTCGCGCTCAAGGGGGTCGGCGGGTCCCAGCCGGTGACGGCGCACGAGGTCCGCGACCGGGTGCGGGCCAGATTCCCCGCACTGCCACCACTGCCCGAACGTCCCCGGCTCGACCAGCTCCTCAGCGATGCCGGCCTTGGCCTGGTCTACGACGACGCGGAACACGGCTATCGTTCGCCGACCCGCGCAGCTGACACCAAGGGCCTGGCCTCACGGCAAGCCACCGTCACCGCGGCCGCAGGCCCGCAGCTGGTCACCGGCGGACGGTCCGGGCACCGCCTGGCGGAGAGCTCCGCCACCCGGTCATTCCTCGCCCTCGGCGTGGAAGCTGACCGCACCGACCGTGCTGTTGACGCGCTGATCGGCCGGTGCGGTGCCGCGGTGGTCGACGTGACGCAGGTGCTCATCGAGGCCATGCGGACGCAGGCCGGGGCAGTCGGCCTGCCATGGGACATGGTTCAGGCTGCGGACGCCGCGGCGCCGGGCAGCCGGGACGCAGCCGGGCTAGCCGCGCTTGTCCAGCGCAGCCTCCCCGCCGTCGAGGCAGCGATCGACGCTGTGGCCTCCGACGCGCCCGAGGGAACGCGCCCCGTGCTGCTGATCGAGATCGCGCCGCTGGCCCGGTACGGCCACCTGGCCACGCTGAGCCGCTGGACAGATCTTGCGGCCCGGCGGCCGCAGGCGATCTGGATGCTCGTCCCGCAACTGTCTGGCAGCCGAGGCGCCATCATCGACAAACGGCCCCTGCCGCTCGCCGCTCCGGGGCAGTTCTTCCGCCTCGACGCCGAGTGGATTGATTCCCGCTGCACCGTCTCCGCCGCAGAAGGAACACCATGACCGCGACATCCGCCCTCACCACGGACCTCCAGCGGCAGGTCCTGCTCCTGGAGGACGACCTGCGCGCCAGGGTCGCAGCCAACGCTGACCTGGAAGGACGCTGGAAGCAGGAACACCAGCGCGCGCTGGATAAGGAGCGCACCGCGGCGTCCTGGGTCGCCTGGCGCGACGACCGGGTCACCCAGGCGGCGGTCGCGTGGGTGCTCACCAGCGTGTTCATCCGGTTCTGCGAAGACAACGCGCTGGTGGCGCCGGTCTGGATCGCCGGGCCGGAAAGCCGCCGGCAGGAAGCGCTCGACGCCCAGCTCGCGTTCTTCCGCACCCACCCAGAAGACACCGACCGCGAATGGCTGCAAGCGGCGATCGACCACCTCGCGGGTCTTCCTGCGACGAAGGCGCTGGTCGATTCGCACTCTGCACTGCACCTCGTCTCGCCGTCCGGTAACGCGGTCACGGCACTGCTTGATTTCTGGCGACGCCGGAGCGAGGACGGCGCGCTCGTGCACGACCTAGCGGATAACTCGCTGTCCACCCGGTTCCTCGGCGACCTGTACCAGGACCTCTCCCAGCATGCGAAGGACACTTACGCCCTGCTGCAGACCCCGGTCTTCGTAGAAGAGTTCATCCTTGACCGCACCCTGGAGCCGGCGCTAAAAGAGCGGCCCCTCGAAGGCTTCAAGCTCATTGACCCCACCTGCGGGTCTGGCCACTTCCTGCTCGGCGCCTTCGACCGCCTCCTCGACCGCTGGAACCGGGACGTCCCCGGCCTGGAAACCCAAGCCCGCGTGCAGTCGGCGCTCGACGCCATCCACGGCGTCGACCTCAACCCCTTCGCCGTCGCCATCGCCCGCTTCCGCCTCACCGTCGCCGCGCTGCAAGCGTCGGGCCTCACCTCACTAGAAGCCGCCCCAGCGTTCACCTTCCACCTGGCCGTCGGCGACTCCCTCATCCACGGCCCCGACCCCGACGTCCTCCCCGGCATGAGCGACCGAAGCGCCTTCATGCCCTTCACCTACGCAACCGAGGATGGGCCGCTTCTCCTGAGGCTGCTTGAGGAGGGCAGTTACGACGCCGTCGTCGGAAACCCGCCCTACATCACCGTCAAAGACAAGGCCCTCAACCAGATCTACCGCTCCAAGTACGCCGACGTCTGCAAGGGCACCTACGCGATGACCGTCCCCTTCATGGCGCAGTTCTTCGCCCTTGCCAGGAAGGGCGAGCGTGCTGGATGGGTCGGCCAAATCACCAGCAACTCGTTCATGAAGCGCGAATTCGGCACCAAACTGATCGAGGATTTTCTCGCCCACCAAGACCTACGTCTCGTCGCAGACACCTCCGGCGCCTACATCCCCGGGCATGGCACGCCAACAGTCATCATCGTTGGCCGAAACGAGTGGCCAGTCGGCCCAACCGTTCGCGCAGTCCTGGGCGTTCGCGGTGAGCCGGGACGTCCCGAGGATCCCGCTAAGGGCATCGTTTGGACCTCAATCGTCGAGCACATAGCCGACGCCAACTGGGACGACAGTTGGATCACCGTCACTGATCTCGACCGTACGCTGCTCGACACCCACCCATGGTCGCTGGCAGGTGGCGGAGCCTCGCAGGTGCAGGAGTCAATCGAGAGGGTTCCCCGCAGGTTGGGCAATCAGGTTCGGCGCATTGGCTTCATGGCCATGAGCCATGCTGATCAAGCCTTCACGCTGCCTCTCGGCTGCGTGCGCCGAATCCATCTCACATCAAGTCAGTGGCCTCTGTTGGTGCCGGGCGATGCTGTCCGTGATTTCTCGGTGGAGTCTGACGCCAGAACCTACTATCCCTACGATCGACATGCTTCACTACAGCCCCTTTCGACTACGTCACCAGAGTGGAAATGGTTGTGGCCGCTACGCACCGAGCTAGGAAGTCGTGCAACCTTCGGTGGCGGAACGTATTTTGGCGAGAACCGTCCCTGGCACGCGTGGCATCAGGTCCCGAAGGATCAAGGTACGTCCACGCTCTCGATCGCATTCGCTTTCGTAGCGACGCACAACCACTTCGTGCTCGATCGGGGAGGCAAGGTCTTCAAGCAGTCTGCGCCAGTCATCAAGCTGCCTGAGGGAGCAACGGAGGACGAACACCTGGCGCTGCTGGGAATTCTTAATTCTTCGACAGCGTGCTTCTGGCTCAAGCAGAACAGCTACCCGAAGGGCGGCGACCCAATCGGCAACGAAGGAGCGCGAGTGAGCGCTGCTGGGTGGCACGATCGCTATGAGTTTACTGGCACCACATTGCAGGACTACCCGCTACCAGCAGGACAGTCGGTAGAACGGGGGCAAGCGCTCGACGCACTGGCGCAGGAATTGGGCGCGCACACACCGCTGTCCATCACTGCAGATGATGCACCATCTGCGATGTCGCTCGCGGAAGCGCGTGTCGTGACCGAGCAGGTCCGGGCACGGATGGTGGCCATCCAGGAAGAATTGGACTGGGAGGTGTATTACCTTTACGGCCTCATCGATGAGGACCTTACCCATGGCGGGAGTGACCTACCGGGGTTGGCGCTTGGAGAACGGGCATTCGAGATCGCTCTCGCACGCATGGTTCAAGCAGGCGAGGAGGAGACGGCGTGGTTCACCCGGCACGGGTCGACACCGATCATGGAGATCCCGGCGCGGTGGCCGACAGCCTACCGTGAGCTCGTGCAGCGGCGGCTTGATGTCATTGCCTCCAACCCGTCGATCCGGTTGTTGGAGAGGCCGGAGTATAAGCGGCGGTGGGCGCAGGAACCGTGGGAGAAGCGGCAGGAGCGGGCGCTGAGGGACTGGCTGCTGGACAGGGCAGAAGATCGGCGGTTCTGGTTCGATGCACAGGGGCGGCCATTGCCGCGCAGTGTTGCCCAGCTCGCTGACGAGGTCACGCGTGACGCGGACATGGTGTCGGTGCTGGCGTTGTGGGAAGGGCGGCCCGACATCCCGGTGACGCAAGCGCTGGTGCAGTTGCTGGCGGATGAGGCGGTGCCGTTCCTGGCCGCGTACCGGTATAAGGAGTCGGGGCTGCGGAAGCGGGAGGACTGGGAGGAGACCTGGCGGCTGCAGCGGCTTGAGGATGCCGGGGAGAAGGTGGGTCCGATCGCCGTCCCGCCGAAGTACACTTCCGCTGATTTCCGGAAGAGCTCCTATTGGCAGGCGCGGGGGAAGCTGGATGTGCCGAAGGAGCGGTTCATTCTCTACCCAGATGCGGGCCGGGAGACCGATCCGACGCCGCTTCTCGGCTGGGCTGGGTGGGATCATGCTCAGCAGGCGCTGGCCCTGTCGCTGATCATCGGTGATCGGCAAAAGGACGGCTGGGACGACGACCGGCTCATCCCGCTCGTCGCGGGGCTGGCCGAGTTGCAGCCGTGGGTCGAGCAGTGGCACGGAGAGGTCGACCCTGACTACGGGGTTAGCCTGGCTGCATTCTGCCGGGAACAACTCGCCGCCCGTGCGGCCCAGGTTAGTAAGACGCTGGACGAGCTGGGCGCCTGGCGTCCCGCCCCGGCCACGCGCGGCCGCCGGGCACGGAGTGCCGAATGAGTTACAGATGCAGTTGTGCGAGGTTTGACGCCATGAAAGCATGCCGACAGTGAGCGCGCTGTTGCGTGAGGTCCTCGACATCCCGGAGCAATGGGGTGCCGAGGATTATGTGCTGCGGTTGACCGACAGCATCGAACCCGCTGCGGTCGCTCGGACGGTCGACGAGTACGTGGTGACGCCTGCGCTGGCCGAGGCGTTCGACGCGGCGCTCGGACTGGTTTCCGAGTCGCTCACGTCGGGGGTGAGCCGGGGCGCGTTCTTGGCCGGGTCGTTCGGGTCAGGCAAGAGCCATTTCATGGCCGTCCTGCATGCCCTGCTGCGGCACAACCCGGTCGCCCGGGCCAAGGCGGAACTGCAGCCGGTCGTCGCCCGGCACGATGATGTGCTGCTGGACAAGGACGTGCTGCCGCTGGCCTTTCACCTGATTGGCGCGGAGTCGCTAGAGCAGGCATTGTTCCGCGGGTACATCCGGCAGATCAGCCGACTGCATCCAGGGGCGGTCCTGCCCGCGCTGCACGAGTCCGACGGCATCCTCGCCGATGCCGAGCGGCAGCGGACCCGCGACGGGGATGAGCGTTTCTTCGCCGGGCTCAATGGCGGCGCGACCGGCGCCAGCGGCGGTGACCCGTGGTCGAATCTGCTGGGTGAGGGAACTTGGACGCCTGAGTCTTACGCGGCCGCCCGTGCGGCCGAACCAGGGTCGGACTCGCGCCAGCTTCTGGTGACCGCGCTTGTCCAGAACTACTTCAGTGCTTATACCCAGCAGGCTTCTTACGTGGACCTGGCAACCGGGCTGGCCGCGATCGCGGCGCATGCAAAGGGCCTGGGCTACGACGCTGTCGTGCTCTTCCTGGATGAGTTGGTGCTGTGGCTGGCGTTCTCGATGCAGGACCGCGAGTTCTTCCGCCGGGAGTCCCCGAAGCTGAGCATTTTCGTGGAATCGTCCGCGGGGGCGCGCGAGATCCCGCTGATCTCCTTTGTGGCCCGGCAGATGGACCTGCGGCGGTGGTTCGCTGACGCAGGTGCGAGCGGCGCGGAGCAAGAGGCCCTGGACCAGGCATTTCGATTCCAGGAGGGTCGCTTCAGCACCATCAAGCTCGGCGATGACAACTTGCCGTATGTGGCCAACAGGCGGCTGCTGCGACGAAGGGCGGACAACCCGCAGGCCGAACAGGTGCTTGCCGATGCGTTCTCGCGGCTGGACCGGCGTTCGGATATCTGGGACGTGCTGCTCGACGGGGTCAACACCGACGACCGGCACCGCGGCGCCGACGAGGCGGCGTTCCGGTTGACTTACCCGTTCTCCCCGGCCCTGGTGTCGACACTGCGGTCGCTGGCCAGCGTCATGCAGCGGGAGCGGACTGCGCTTAAGGTCATGCAGCAGATGCTCGTCAACCGGCGCGACACGCTGACCGTGGACGACATCGTCCCGGTGGGCGACTCTTTTGACTACATCGTCCAGGGCAGGGACGCCCTCGACCCGCAGGCTGCCGCGTTGTTCCGGTCCGCCACAGCGTTGTACCGGGAGAAACTGCGGCCGGTCCTGCTGGCCGCGCACAACCTCACTGAGAGTGACGCCACTAAGGATCCTGGCGGGCTGCCGCCCGGGTTCCGGGCTGATGACCGGCTGGCCAAGACGCTGCTGCTGTCAGCGGTCGCGCCCAAGGTCCCGGCGCTTAAGGAGCTGACCGCGTCCCGGCTGGCCTCTCTCAACCACGGCTCGATCAAGTCCCCGCTGCCCGGCAGCGAGGTAGGCATCGTGCTGGCCAAGGTGAAGGAATGGTCCCGGCGGGTGCCGGAGATTCACGTCGGCGGCGACCCGCGCAATCCGGTGATCCGCGTGCAGCTCTCGGACGTCGATTATGAGTCCGTCGTGGAGAACGCCAAGGGCGAGGACAACGACGGTCGGCGGCGCGAGCTCATCAAGGACCTGGTGCGGGATGCTCTCGGGATCACCGCGCGGGACGCTGATGTCTTCGGTGCCTATGCGCACCCGGTGGTCTGGCGTGGCTCACGCCGCGCGGTGGATGCGGTATTCGGCAACGTGCGGGATGCCGGCTGGCTGAACGAGGATCACTTCCGGGCCCGCCCGGGAACCTGGCGGTTCGTGATCGACTACCCCTTCGACGAACCGGGACACTCCGCGACAGAGGATCTCGCCCGGCTGGACCGGCTGATCGAGGGCGGCCTGAGGTCCAGGACTATCGTCTGGCTGCCCAGGTTCCTGTCCGAAGAGCGGATGGGTGAGGTCCGGCGCCTGGTGATCCTGGAGTGGCTGCTCAGCGGGACGGGCGAGCGCTGGACCAGGCACGCCGACCACTTGTCCGAGGTGGACCGGGCCCAGGCCCGGGCGATTCTGGAAAGCCAGCGGACCGGCCTGCGGGAGGCGCTGCGCCGTGCCATGCAGGAATGCTACGGCGCGGCCGTGCCGTCGCCAGGGACGCTGGCCGACGACGCCGGACACGACCGGGTGCTGGTCAGCCTCGATCGCGGTTTCTCCCCGGCCGCCCCGGTCGGCGCGGACCTGGCCGCAGCGTTCGGCAACCTTGTCGACCAGGCGTTCACCGCGACCTATCCGGGGCATCCGCGGTTCGAGCCGGCGGACGTCGAGGTCACGGTGCGAGACCTGGCCGCGGTGTACGCACACGTCGAGCGGGCAGTCGCCGACCGGGACGGGAGGGTGAAGCTGGAGGGGGACATCGCCGCTGTCCGCCGGGTCGCTAACGCCCTGCAGGTCGGCATGGCGGGCGAGACGCATTTCCTGTTCGGCGACGACCGGTTCGGCCCATGGGGCGCGGAGTTCGAGCGGGCGGCGGCTCGCGATGCCCTGCAGCCCCAGGACACCGTCACGGTGGGCCGGATCCGGGGGTGGATCGACGCGATGCGCCCCGAACTGGGCTTGCGTGAGGAGGTCGCCGACCTGATCATGCTGGCCTGGGCCGCGCTGCGGCAGCGAGCCTGGTACCAGCACGGCGTATCCGTCCCTGCCCCGCGGCCGGGCGCGACCCGGCCGGACATGGAACTGAAGCCCGAACCGCTGCCTTTGCCAGCCGACTGGCAGACAGCGACGTCTCGCGCGGAGTCGCTCTTCGGGATCCGGGTCAACCCGTACCTCACCGCAGCTGGCGTCGCCGAATTTACCGAGAATCTCCGCAGTCACGTGGACACGCTGGTTGACCCGGCCGGCGTCCTGGTCGTGGCGTTGCAGCGCGCCTACCAGCACCTCGGCCTGCCCGCTGACCGCCCGACGGGCCGGCTAGCGACCGCCCGCGCCGGAGCTTCGTTGGTGGAAGCCTTGCGCAGGCCGAGCAGCCGGGTCCACCTTGTCGAGATCCTGGCCCGGACAGAGCTGCCAGCCACCGAAACCGCTATGGCGAACTCGCTGAGCCGGGCCGGCCTCGTCGCCGCCGCGGTGGACGGATTCCGGTGGGACAGGCTCGCGCCGCTGCGCACGTCCAAGGACCGGGCCGACGAGCGAGGCCGGGCGGCCGCCAGCACCCTGAAGACGATGCGCGAGGCGGTGGAGGCGGACGAGTTCGCGACCCGGCTGGGACCCAAGCTCGCCGATGCCGACGATGCGATCTTCGAGTGGCTAGCCGACGGCCAGACCGCGGGACCGGTGGATCAGCCCGACCTGCCGCGCCCGGACGACATAGTCATCGCCCTGCCGACACCAAAGCCGGGTCTTAGCGGCCGGGCGACTCGGGCCAAGGGTGCCTCCTCGAGGGACGTACTCACCGAGCTGGCGGCGTTCCTCGACGAGCACCGCAATCAAGAGGTGGTCGTGGAGTGGCGGGTGGGGGAGTGACCACAACGGCGACCCGGGCCACGCTTCCCGTCCTGCGGGCGCTGCTTGACCAGGCGCGCCGCAAGGACTTCAGGTCCGGGGTGCTCGGGGTGCGGGCCCGCCCGGAATGGACGAGTCCGCCGACGTTCACCCATGCCGACGTGCCGGTGCGGGTGGTGCCGTGCGTGTCGGCGCTCGCCGTCCGCGAGGCATTGCTGGAGCGGGTGCGAGACCAGTGGCTGGTCGTGCTGACCGACCGGCCCGATGATGACCTGGGCGCCGGTGTCCTGAGCCATCTGGTGTGGCAGCGGCTGCGCACGCCTGACCCGTGGGACGCGGTCCGGCTCCGTTTCGCCGCCACCGGTGTCGACCCGGCGCTGACCGCCGCCGCCGACGACCGCGAGATCGCGGTCGGCCTGCTGGTGGCATCCCCGGCGTCCGGATGGCCGCCTGCGCCGGGCGGGGTGCTGACCCGTGATCATGCCCTGAGCGCCGTGGCCGCCGCGCATCTGGGCCTGACCGATCCGGTTGTCGACGCCACTAGTGTCCTCGGCTGGACGGCTGACCCCGCGGTCCTCGCCCGTGTCGCGGACCTGCGCGCGCTGGCCGGTGACGCCCTCACGGGCACCGTCCTGGACTGGGCCGCGGGGCGTGCCGGGGCGGCCGGCCAGCCGTTGCGGCATCTGCTGCGGGCCGGTGAAGCGCGGGACGCTGTGCCGCTCGGGCTGGTCGCCGGCCTCCTGGGCGAGGCCAGGGACGGCACAGCTAGTGAGATGGCCGAACGGGCGGCGCAGGGAGCACAGCGGACGCCGAAAGCGATGCAGCCTGAGGCGATGCAACTGGCGCGTGAGGCCCTGATCCGCCTCGAGCCCCGGCTGGGCGGGACAACGCCTGCCTCCGCTGTGCTGCGGTCATGGGCGGGGGAGTCCTCCGCCGTCATCGCCGGGATGCTCCAGGATCCCGCGAGCCGCAGTAATGGTGAGGCCCTGCTCGCCCGGGCCGACGAACTGCTCACCGTCAGCCGCGCCGCCGGTCTTGCCGACGGCTCGGACCTGCTGCCTTCGGGGCTGACCCGGCGGTTTGCGTCGCTGGCGAGCGCGCTGCGCGCCGCCCTCGCGGGCGCCGCGGCCCGGGAGCATGCGAACCCTGACCTCCCGCAGATCGCGGATGCCGTCCTGGCCGACGTCGAGCGGGCGTGGACCCGCGTGGCCACCCACCGGCTCGCCGAAGCCGACCCGCGCACGCCGGCGTTCCATGCCGCGGTGCGTTTGGCGCGCTGGCTGGCGGAGAGCGCCGCAGTCGGCGGGATATCCCTGCAGCCGCTGCTCGACCGGCATGCCGGAAGCGATGCCTGGGTCGACTCGGCCGTCAACGACGCCGCGCCCGGCGCGAGCGACCCCGACCTCGGGGCCGGGCTCGCCGCCGTCCTCGCCGCCGTGCGGGCCCGGCGTGCCGCGCACGACGTGGCGTTCGGCCGTGCGCTGGCCGGGCATACAAGCGACGACCCGCCCGCTGTGTCTGGCGCCCATGGCGGGGTCCGGCACCTGGAGGAACTGCTCCCCGATGTGATTCTGCCGTTGGCCCGCAGCGCGCCGGTGCTGTTGCTGGTCCTGGACGGGATGAGCGCCGGAGTGGGCGCCGAAGTGGTCACCAGCGTGCTGTCGCGGACCGCTGACGGCTGGGCCGAGGCGTTGCTACCCGGGCAGGCTCGCCGGGCTGCCGCGCTCGCGGTGCTACCCACCCTGACCGAGGTCAGCCGGGCCTCCCTGTTGTGCGGCGAGTTGCGCGCGGGCGGCCAGGACGTCGAGCGACGCGGGTATGACGCCCTGGCCGGCGCCTACGGCCTGCCGGGCGCGGCCCTGTTCCACAAGAAGCCGTTGGATTCTTCCCGGCTCGGGTATGCCGTGGCCGATGACGTCGCCGCGGCTATCGCCGACGTGACCGGTCATCCCCTGGTCACGTGCGTGCTGAACACCATCGATGACGCCCTAGACCGTTCGGACCCGGGCGGCACCGAGTGGGGCACCGACGCCGTCAAGCACTTGGCGCCGCTGCTTGACCGGGCGCGGCACGCGGGCCGGATCGTCGTGCTCACCGCCGACCACGGGCACATCGTCGAACGCCGCCAGGGCATCCAGCGTGCATACGCCTCGATATCCAGCGGCCGGTCCCGCGCGGCGATCGATCCCGCTGCCGACGGGGAGGTGCTGGTCACCGGTCGGCGCGTGCTCCGGCACGGGGGCCGGGCGGTACTCGCCGTCGACGAGCACCTGCGGTACGGGCCGCTGAAAGCCGGCTACCACGGCGGCGCCGCCCCGGCCGAGGCCGTCGTTCCGGTGACCGTCCTCGTTCCTGGCGCGGTCCCCGACGACGTCCAACTCCAACTGGCGCCGCCGCAGGAGCCAACCTGGTGGATCGACTCCATCGCCCCCGTCGCGCCGATCCCGTCGACCCCGGCTGCGGTTACCCCGGCGCCGCGTCCTGCTGCCGACTTCCGGAGGCGTCCGCAGGACGTGACGCCCACCTTGTTCGATGAGCCGGACGTAGAACCCGCACCGCCCCCGTCGGCCAGCCCGGCGTCGGCGGCCGTGCTGAAGTCCGCTGCCTATGCCGCGCAGAAGAAGATCGCCGGGCGCGTGTCGGTCACGGACGAGCAGATCCGCGGGCTGCTTGACGCGCTGCTTGGCGCCCCCGGCCACCGGCTGGTCCCTGCCCTGGCGGCGACCGCCCTCGCGGTCTCGCCGGTGATGCTGCGCGGTGCCGTCCTGCATGCCCAGCGGCTGCTGAACGTGGAGGGCTACCCGGTGCTGCGCGTCGACGCGGACGGGTCCACCGTCATCCTTGACGAGGCTCTGCTGCGTGAGCAGTTCGGGATCGGCGCGTGAACGAGCACGTCTCCCCACGGCGCCGGCGCGAGGTCATCGACGCGCTGCGCCGGGGAACCGTCCCGGCCAACGGGCTGGACCTGCTGGCCGTGGGCCTGGAACGCTTCACTCCGGCGCTGGACGGTGACCTGGACGCGGTCGCGGGAGGCGGGTCGGCGTTCAAGGCGGTGCGTGGCGAGTACGGGGCGGGCAAGACGTTCGTCACCCGGTATGTGGCCGAGCGTGCGCTGCGCCAGGGGTTCGCATCTGCGGAGGTGCAGATCTCCGAGACCGAGACGCCGCTGCACAAGCTGGAGACGGTCTACCGCCGGGTGGGTGAGGCGCTACGGACGGCCGCGTTCCCGCCCAGCGCGCTGCGGCCCGTGCTGGACTCGTGGCTGTTCACCTTGGAGTCCGACGCTACCGCCGCCGATCCCGGTCTGGCCGGGCGCGGGCAAGCCGCCGTGGACGAAGCCGTCGAGGTTCTCCTGGAGCAGCGGCTGGCCGCGGTCTCCGTCCGTACCCCCGCCTTCGCCCAGGCGCTGCGGGCCTACCGCTCGGCGGTGACAGCGGGCGACGGCGCGGGAGCCGACGCGCTGGCGGCGTGGCTAGGCGGCCAGCCGCACGTCGCGGCGGCAGCCAAGCGGAGCGCCGGGATCAGGGGCGAACTGGACCACTTCGGCGCGATGGGGTTCTTGCAGGGCCTGCTGGAAGTGCTGTGCGACGCGGGGCATCCCGGGCTGCTGCTGGTGCTTGATGAGGTGGAGACGCTGCAACGGGTCCGCGGTGATGTCCGGGACAAGGCCCTGAACGCGTTGCGGCAGCTGCTCGATGAGATCGACGCTGGGCGGTATCCGGGGTTGTTCCTGGTCATCACCGGCACGCCAGCGTTCTACGACGGGCCGAGCGGGGTGCCGCGGCTGCCGCCGCTGGCCCAGCGGCTGGCCACTGACTTCTCCACCGACCCCCGGTTCGACAACCCGCGGGCCGTGCAGTTGCGGCTGCCCGGCTTCGACCGGGACGCGCTGCTGGCGCTCGGCGCGAAGGTCCGCGACCTGTACGCGGCCGGGGCCGCCGAGCCGGACCGGGTCGTGAAGATCGTCGACGACGCCTACGTGGGTGAGCTCGCCGACGCGGTGACTGGGTCGCTGGGCGGGAAGGTCGGGGTCGCGCCCCGGGTGTTCCTGAAGAAGCTCGTCACCGATGTCCTGGACCGGGTGGACCAGTTCGCCGACTTCGACCCGCGCCGCCACTACGCGCTGACCCTGGCCGCAGGTGAGCTGTCCGAGGTGGAACGCAACGCAGCTGCGCTGGCTGTGCCGTCTGCGGCCCGCGCCGACGACATCGACCTCAACCTGCCGTGATCCTGGTGTCGTCATGAGCTCTGCGCTGGACCGGCTGCACCCGGTCGTCGTGCACCACATCGTCAACACCCTGGGCTGGCGGTCGCTGCGAGCGCTGCAAGACCAGGCCGCCGGCCCGGTGCTGGACGGCGCGGACGCCCTGCTCCTCGCGCCGACGGCGGGCGGCAAGACCGAGGCCGCGGTCTTCCCGCTGCTGACCGCGATGGACACGCAGGGCTGGTCGGGCATCTCGGTCATCTACGTCTGCCCGCTGAAGGCGTTGCTGAACAACCTGCTGCCCCGGCTGGAAACCTACGCGGGTTGGCTGGGACGAAGGGTCGCGGTCTGGCACGGCGATGTCACCGCGTCGGCGCGGCAGCGGATCCTGCGGGAACCGCCGGACGTGCTGCTGACCACGCCGGAGTCGCTGGAAGCCATGCTGATCAGCCTCAAGGTCGAGCACGGCCGCCTGTTCACCGACCTGCGGGCGATCGTCGTCGACGAGGTGCACGCCTTCGCCGGTGACGACCGCGGCTGGCATCTGCTGGCGGTGCTGGAGCGACTGACCAGGGTAGCCGGGCGGTCCATCCAGCGGATCGGCCTGTCGGCCACCGTCGGCAATCCCGCCGACTTGCTCGACTGGCTGCAGGGAGCGGGAAAGGAGGATCGTTTGGCCGTGGTCGTTTCTCCTGACTTGGCCGCCGCTACGCCGACCGTTCCAGGAGGAGCGGTGCCCCCGCCTGGGGACATCGAGCTGGACTATGTGGGGTCGGTGAGCAACGCCGCAACGGTGATCGCTTCGCTGCACCGGGGCGAGAAGCGGCTGGTGTTCTGTGACTCGCGGCAGCTGGTCGAGGAGATCGGCGCCGCGTTGCGGGAGCGGGAGGTCACGACATTCCTGTCTCACGCGTCTTTGCCGCTCGACGAGCGGCGCCGGGCGGAGCAGGCGTTCGCCGAGGCGCGCGATTGCGTGATCGTGGCGACCTCGACGCTGGAGCTGGGGATCGACGTGGGCGACCTGGACCGGGTCATTCAGGTCAACGACCCGCCGAGCGTGGCGGCGTTCCTGCAGCGGACCGGACGGACCGGACGGCGGGCCGGGAGCAGCCGGAACTGCCTGTTCCTCGCGCTGGGCACGGGCCCGCTGCTGTGGGCCGCCGGGCTACTGCACCTGTGGGCCCAGGGATACGTGGAGCCGGTGGTGGCGCCGCCGGAGCCGCGGCACATCGTCGCTCAGCAGCTGCTTGCCCTGTGCCTGCAGGAACACCGGATCGGCAGCCAGCTCTGGGTGGAGGCGTGGAACGGGCTCGTTCCGTTTGACCGCAGCGCCGAACCCATCCTGCGGCACCTGATCAAGCAGGGGTTCATCGACCAGGACGGCGAGCTGCTGTTCATCGGCCCTACCGCCGAGCAGAGGTTCGGGTACCGGCACTTCATGGGCATGACGGCGGTGTTCACCGCCCCGCCGCAGTTCACCGTGCTGGCCGGCCGGCAGGAGGTCGGGCGGACCGACCCGATGCTGCTCACCGAGAAGACCGATGGCCCCCGGCTGCTCCTGCTCGGCGGCCGGAGCTGGAGAGTGACCTGGACTGACTGGAAACGCCGCCGATGCTACGTCGAGTCCGTTCCGGGTGGCGGCAAGGCCCGCTGGCTCACCCCCGGCGTCTCGGGTGCCAGCTTCGCGCTGGCCCGGGCCGCCAGGGACGTGCTGCTCGGGGCGGATCCGCCGGTGGCCCTGACTCAGCGGGCCAAGCGGACCCTGGCCGACGTCCGCGGCGAGCACGTCCCCACCGTGCACCCGGGAGGCACCGTGATCGTGCGGACCGGTACGGACGTCCGCTGGTGGACCTGGGCCGGATACCGTGCCAACGCCACCCTCGCCGCGACCCTGTCCGGCCTGACCGACAACGTCCAGCGCTTCGACGACGCCAGCATCCGCATGCGCGCCGATCTGACCCGCGAGATGTGGAAGGCGGGAACTGCTGACGCCACCGAGCGGTTGTGCCTGCCTGAGGTGGACCAGCGCGCCCTTGCTGGCCTGAAGTTCAACGAGGCGCTGCCCGAGCGCCTAGCGACGGCCACTCTGGCCGCCCGGCTGGCGGATATCGACTCCGCCGCACGGGTACTCGCCGAACCTGCTCGTTTCACCATCGTCGACGAGCATTGACGCCAAGAGCCGTTTTCGTCAAGCCTCCCATCTGCATGAGCCGGAGCGGTTGTCATCATCTTGGAGTACGTTCATTGACCATGGGGCTGATTCGAGCCTCGAGGACGGGAGGCTTTCATGCCCTTGGGAGATTGGCCAATCTTCACGGCGAGCGCTGAGCCAGACCGGGGCGGCTGCGCGGCTAAGCACTTCCAGACCCGGCGGGCCCGGAAGCACCGCCCGAGTCTGCGGATTATCGCGACGCTATGACGCTTTCCCCTGCCCAGCCCAGCGAGGAACTGCTCATTGAATGGGTCACCCCGTCGCTGACGATGAAGCGTGGCCGGGACCCATTGGGCCTCCAGACCCATCACCTTGGATCGGGTCATGCCTGGGCTGCTTCCCCGTGTCCTGGCGCTGAGTCAGCGGGCCCGTTACCTGGTGATTTACCCCTTCTTGCTCTCGCTGTACGAGGAACGTCGGCTGGCAGCTGACAACGCCTCGCTTGGTGAATTCATCCGACTGCATGAGTATGAGCTTTGCCTGGCGATGCAGCTGTGTCCGCGCCACTGCGGCGCAGCTAACGCCATCGGTAGTGACCGCGCCCGACCGGACGCTCGTGACGAACCCGACGAGTTTCCCAGGCGCCACTCGGTAGAGAGCCCGATGGGCGGGTACGGCTTGTACTATCGCTCACCTCTTGTAGACCTCGATGTCGTAATCCCAGCTGGCGCAACTCTCGGCGAGACGACCACGGGAGTCGATGTCCTCGCTCGCTCTACGCACGCTCGGGCGCTTGCGACTGCATTCGGCGAAGCGATTAAGGACACTACGTATGCGCGGCTCCATATGAATGGCGTAGATCCCATCCCACTCGCAGTCCTCAGGGAGCTCGCTGAGTGCGCCTGCTTGTGTCGCTTGGACGAACATCCTGTCGAGCGGCAAGCCCTCCGCGACGCCTTCTTCGAGCAGACAAAGCCCGAACGTTCCGACCAGGTAGAGCGGCGTCGGCGCGCCTTCGCTGTTTTCCTCAGTCGGCTCGACGACGATCCCGATGTGGCCAGTAGTGACGGGGCATTCAGACGCGGCACCATCGACACCTTCCACAACGACAGTGCCAAGACGGGGCCCAGGGCCGAAGCGCACGCGTCTTGGGCCGCGCTCGCAATGAAGGAGTGCATACAGGACGCCATCTGCTCGCTGTGGACGGAGTTTTGCCGACGCGGCCTAGACATCCAAGAACCTGAT
>Ga0070707_100002585_pt1 | contig 17201 bp, 15 predicted proteins | sample KBSK5502metaG_FD_65468 | JGI IMG/M metagenome (GOLD analysis project Ga0070707, IMG submission 65468) | Corn, switchgrass and miscanthus rhizosphere microbial communities from Kellogg Biological Station, Michigan, USA - KBS K5-50-2 metaG | ecosystem: Host-associated > Plants > Roots >... | reverse complement strand
TAGATCTGGTCGTCGCGGTCATACTCGGCCAGCTCGTAGTCGTTGCCGAGCGTGATTGCGTCGAAGGGGCACGCCAGCTCGCAGTAGCCGCAGAAGATGCAGCGGCTCATGTTGATCTCATAGATCCGCGCGTAGCGCTCGCCCGGGGAGACGCGGTTCTCGGGCGTGTTCTCGGCGGCGACCACCCGAATGCAGTCGGCGGGGCAGGCGGCGGCACAGAGCGAGCAGCCGACGCACTTCTCAAGCCCGTTCTCGTGCCGCCAGAGCCGGTGCCGCCCGCGGAAGCGCGGGTAGACCGGGCGCTTGTACTCGGGGTACTGCATCGTCAGCGGCTTCTTGAAAATTTGTTTGAAGGTGACTCCAAACCCTTTGAGGGTGTCTACGGGCTGAGGACTCACAAGCAGCCCTTCGGTCTCCCGAGCGCAGCGACGGGACAAACCAGCTCCGCGGAAAATGCGCAGCATTTTTGGCGGTAACTCAATTGACCCACACCACCACGAGCGCAGTCACGAGCGCGTTCAACGTTGCAACCGGGAGCAGGATCTTCCAGCCGAAGCTCATCAGCTGGTCGTAACGCAGGCGCGGCAGTGTCGCCCGTAGCCAGATGAAGACGAAGAGCAGGACGAGCAGCTTGAGGAAGAACCAGAGCGGCCCGAGGAAGTCAACCCCGTGCGCGAACGGGAAGTGCCAGCCGCCGAGGAAGAGCGTGATCGCGAGCCCGGAGAGCGTGATCATGTTCACGTACTCGGCCATCTGAAAGAGGCCCCAGCGCATCCCCGAGTACTCGGTGTGGTAGCCGGCGACGAGCTCCTGCTCAGCCTCGGGCAGGTCGAACGGAGCGCGGCTCGTCTCGGCGACGCCGCTGATCAGGAAGACGAGGAAGCCGACCGCCTGCGGGACGACGTACCAGAGCGAGTGCGCCTGGTTGTGGACGATGTCCACGAGCGAGAGCGAGCCGGCGGTGATCACCACCCCGAGCACCGAGAGCGCGAGCGAGACCTCATAGGAGACGAGCTGCGCGCACGTTCGCATCGACCCGAGCAGCGAGTACTTCGACTCGCTTGCCCAGCCGCCGACGATGAAGCCGTAGATCCCGATCGAGCCGAGCGCGAAGACGAGGATCAGGCTGATCGGGACGTTCGCGACCACGCCGTTGACGTGGTAGCGCCAGATGTTCCAGCCGTTCCCGAACGGGATCACCGCGAACGCCGCCAGCGCGGTGAACGCCGAGACAACGGGCGCGAGGATGTAGGGGACGTCGATCGCAGCCGCCGGGAAGAAGCTCTCCTTGCGAACGAGCTTGACCAGGTCGGCGATCGGCTGGAGCAGGCCGTAAGGGCCGGCGCGGTTGGGGCCGTAGCGCAGTTGCATGCGCCCCAGCGCCTTGCGCTCGAGCAGGGTCGTGTAGGCGAAGGTGAGCAGCACGAGGTTGACGATCACGAAGCCCTTGATCGCGCTGATCCACCACGGCTCGGTCACTTGCTCACCTCCACCGTGGGATGCAGGTCGCGTGCGTGGTCCTCGGCAATGCGGGCGACGCCGGCCTTCAGGCGTTTATTGATCATCACGCGGAGCTCGATCGAGGTCCCATTCGAGCGGACGGTGACCGGCTCGCCGCGCGTCACGCCCAGACGCTTGGCGTCCCTCGCGGAAAGCTCGACCTCCGGCGCGGGCCGCTGGAACTGGAGCTCGGGGACGCGCTCGACGGCGGCGCCCGAGAAGAGAGGCCGGTAGCGGAGCAGCTGCAGCGTGCCGCCGGTCGCCTTGGGAGGGACCGGCTCGTCGGCGCTCTCGGCCACGGCCGCTTCGAGCGGGACGCGATCGGGCAGCCGGGCCTCCTCGCCGAGGTCCTCGTAGGTGACGCCGCCGAAGACGCGCTCCGACAACTCCGCGAAGACGAGCGACGGGTAGGGCGAGAGCTCGAGCTCGAAACGGGCGGCGAGCTGTGCGATCCAGGCGAGCTCGTCCGGCGCCGGCGGGATCGCCGCCCGGCGCAGGCGCTGGACCCGGCCCTCGACGTTGACGTAGGTGCCGTCACGCTCGAGGTAGCTCGTCCCGGGCAGGACGAGGTCGGCCCAGCCGGCCGCGAGTGAGTGGAACATCGTGATCGCCAGCACGCGCTCCGCGCGCTCGGCGAGTGCCCTCACGTTCGGGTTCGCGGCGGCCTCGTCGCCCGAGACGATCAGCAGCCCGAGCGGCTCCGGCTCGGGACCTTCCTGGTCCGACGCTGCGGCCCAGGCCTCGGCGACGCCGCGGCCGTTCGCCGTCTCCGGCAGGAAGAAGGCGCCGCAGCCGGGCTTGTCCGCGAAGCCGAGGTCGGTCGCGAGGGCGGCGAGATGGGAGCCGCCGCCGGCACCGCCGCCCGACCAGATCAGGATCGCGCGCTCGCTCGCGCGGAGCCGGTCGCCGAGCTCGTCGCTTTTGAGCTTGCGGCAGGCCCGGGCCGTCGTCCCTGGTGCGATTTGGACGTCTCCGGCGGGGCCGATCTCGACGATCTCGGCGCCGGCGCGCCGCGCTTTGCGCAGCCAGAGATCGACGATCGGGGCTCGCTCGACGACCGGGTAGTCGCCGAGGACGACGATCAGCTCGGCGTCGCGGATCGCCGACAGCGAGACGCGGAACGCATCGAGGCCGTCGCCGATCTCCTCCGGCAGCATCGCCGTGTGGGCGCCGAGACCGACGCGCACGAGCTTCGCCAGCGCATACGCCTCCTCCGTCGTCTCCGAGCCGGAGAGCGCGACCGCGACCCGCCCCTCCGCCTCGTGCAGCAGCCGTTCTGCGTCGTCGAGTGCGTCCTCCCAGGAGATCTCCTCGAGCCCGCGCCGCCGAACGCGCCGCAGCGGCTCGGCGATCCGGTCCTCGGCATAGAGGTGCGAGAAGCCGAAGCGGCCCTTGTCGCAGAGCCAGCCCTCGTCGACCTCGGGGTGGTTGCGCGAGAGGATCCGCTTGACCTTGCCCTCGCGCTGGTCGACGTCGATGTTGCAGCCGACCGGACACAGGCCGCAGACGCTCGGCACCGCCTGGAACTCCCAGGGGCGGATCTCGAATCGCGGCTGCGTGGGCAGGAGCGCGCCCACCGGGCAGAGCTCGGTCACGTTGCCGGTGAAGGCGCCGGTGTAGGGCTCGTCCTCGAAGGTGGCGATCATCGTCTGCGCGCCGCGGTTGACCGCGACGAGTTGGTTGTCCTCGGAGACCGACTCGCTGAAGCGGGTGCAGCGGTAGCAGAGGATGCAGCGCTCGCGGTCGATCGAGATGGCGGGGGAGATCGGGATCGGCTTCTCGAACGTGCGCTTCTCGAACGTCATCCGCGTGTTCCCGGGCCCGTAGCGGAAGGTCAGATCCTGCAGCGGGCACTCGCCGCCCTTGTCGCAGACCGGGCAGTCGAGCGGGTGGTTGACGAGGATGAACTCGAGCGTGGCGTCCTGGGCGACGCGCGCCATCTCGCTCGTGCGGGCCGTCTTGACGACCATTCCGTCCAGCGCGGTCAGCGTGCAGCCGGCCTGCGGCTTCGGCGGCATCCCCTCGACCTCGACGAGGCACATCCGGCAGGCGCCGATCGCTTCCCCGAGCCGCGGCTCGTAGCAAAAGACGGGGATCTCGATCCCGGCTGCGGCGGCGGTCTCCACGAGCCCGGTGCCCTTCTGCACCTGCACCGAGCGCTCGTCGATCGTGACCGTGACGAGCTCGGGCGAGCTCACGCCGGCACTCCCTCCTCGACGACGGGATGATGCGAGTGCTGGTCAACCGGCGCGAACAAGCCCTCGAGCGACGACTCGCCGCCGAAGGGGCACCCGCCCTCGTCGACGTGGGCGCGGAACTCGTCGCGGAACTTGACGACGTACGAGGCGACCGGCAGCGCGGCGGCGTCGCCCAGAGGACAGAGGCACTTGCCGAGAATCCGGTCGCAGACGTCGAGCAGCAGATCGAGCTGGGAGTGCGTCGCCTTACCGGCCTCGATCGCCTCGAGCAGCTGCACCATCCAGCGCGTCCCCTCGCGACAGGGCGTGCACTTGCCGCACGACTCATGCATGTAGAACTGGGCGACCCGCAGGCCGAGCTGCACGATGCAGGCGCGATCGTCGACGACGATCACGGCCGCCGCGCCCAGGAACGTGTCGAGCGCACGCAGCGCGTCGTGATCCAGGGGCACGTCGATCTGGTCAGCGGTCAGGATCGGCATCGACGAGCCGCCCGGAATCACAGCCTTCAGCTCGCGCCCGTCCGGGATCCCGCCGGCGAGGTCGTAGATGACCTCGCGCATCGAGATCCCCATCGGCAGCTCGTAGTTTCCGCCCTTGACGACGTTCCCCGAGAGGCAGAACACCCTGGTGCCGGTCGAATCCGGAGGCGCGCCGATCTTCGCGTACTCGGCGCCGCCGAGCTCGAGGATCTTCGGGATCGTCGCGATCGTCTCGACGTTGTTGATCAGCGTCGGCGACGCGTACAGACCCGAGACGGCCGGGAACGGGGGGCGCGAGCGGGCCTGGCCGCGCTTGCCCTCGAGCGACTCGAGCAAGCCGGACTCCTCCCCGCAGATGTAGGCGCCGGCACCGCGGTGGAGCACGATCGTGACGCCGTCGAACAAGCCGGCGTCACGAGCCTCGTCGAGCGCGGCACGAAGTGTCTCGAACGCGTCCAGGTACTCGCCGCGGATGTAGATGAAGACATGCTGGGACTCGATCGCGTGCGCGGCGATCAGCGAGCCCTCGATCAGGCGATGAGGGACCCGGTTCATGATCTCGCGGTCCTTGAAGGTCCCGGGCTCCGACTCGTCGGCATTGACGCAGACGTAGTGCGGCTTCGGAATCTGCTCCTTCGACGGGATGAACTGCATCTTCCGGCCGGCCGGGAAGAAGGCACCGCCGCGGCCGCGCAGGTTCGCCGTGTTCAGCTCCTCGATAATCGCCGCCGGCGCCAGGCCGCGCGCGCGCTCGAGCTGCGCGTAGCCACCGACCGCGCGGTACTCGGCGAGCTGCGTCAGGTCACGCTCGTCGGCGCCGGCGAGGACGATCACCTCAGCCATCGCGCAGCTCCTGGACGATCTGCGGGACGTCAGCTGCCGAGACGTTCAGGTGGTGGCGGTCGTCGATCGCGACGACGGTTGGCCACCCGCAGCCGCCAATACATTCGACGGCGCGCAGGGTGAACACGCCGTCCGGCGTCGTCCCGCCCGGCCCGACCCCGAGCTCGGACTCGAACGCTGCCAGCACGTCCTGCGCGCCGCTAAGCCCGCAGCAGATGTTCGTGCACACTTCGACCAGCCGCCGCCCGACCGGCGTGAGGTGGAACATGTCGTAGAAGGTCGCGACGCCTTTGCAGTACGCCGGGGTCAAGTCAAGAGCTTCGGCGACTTCGACGAACGCTTCGGGAGGCAGCCACCCACCGTGCCTTTCCTGAGCCAACCTCAGCGCCGGCATTACCGCCGATCGAGACTCCGGGTACTGCGCAGCAGCAGTCTCGACTTCTCGCCGGAAATGCGCAGCATTTCTGCCGTTCATCAACGGTCGACCTCCCCCATGACCGTGTCCAGCGAGCCGACGATCGCGATCAGGTCGGCGATGTAGGCGCCCTGCACGGTCGTCGCCGTCGCCTCGAGCGCCGCGAACGAGGGGGCGCGGAACTTCACTCTCCAGGGCCGGGCGCCCCCATCGGAGACGACGTAGCAGCCGAGCTCGCCGCGCGGCGACTCGACGGCGACGTAGACCTCACCCTCGGGCACGCGGTAGCCCTCGGTGACGATCTTGAAGTGGTGGATCAGCGACTCCATCGAGGTGTGCAGCTCCTCGCGTGGAGGCAGCACCACCTTCCGGTCGTCCGCGATCCAGGGCTCGCCCTCCAGCCGCTCGAGCCGGTCGAGGCACTGCTCGACGATCTCGACTGACGCCCGCATCTCCTCGATCCGCACGCGGTAGCGGTCGTAAGTGTCCCCGTGCGGAAGGACCGGAACGTGGAAGTGAACCCGGTCGTAGTAGAGATACGGGTCGTCGCGGCGAAGATCCCAGTCGACGCCCGACGCCCTCAGCACGGGGCCTGTCTGCCCGAGGGCGATCGCGTCTGAGCGGCTGAGCAGCCCGAGCCCTCGCGTCCGGTTCTCCCAGATCTCGTTCTTCTCGAGCAAGCCGTCGTAGTCGGCGATCGCCTTCGGCATCCACTCGACGAACTTGCGGCACTCGGGGTAGAAGCCCGGCGGGACGTCCTCGGCGAGCCCGCCGGTCTGGAAGTACCGCGTGTGCATGCGGTAGCCGGCCACGAGCTCCGAGAGATCGAGGATCATCTCGCGCTCGCGGAACGTGTACCAAAACATCGAGATCGCTCCGAGCTCGAGCGCCGCGGTTCCCAGCCACACCAAATGGGAGTGAATCCGGTTCAGCTCCGAGAGGAGCATCCGCATCCAGCTCGCCTTCGGCGGGATCTCGAGACCGAGCAGCTTCTCGATCGCGAGCACGAAGACGAGCTCGTTGTTCTGGTAGGCGAGGTAGTCGATCCGCGGTGCGTAGGTGATCCCCTTCCACCACGACTTCTGCTCCATGTTCTTCTCGAAGCCTGTGTGGACGTAGCCGACCTTCGCGTGGACCCCGACCACAACCTCGCCGTCGAGGTCGACGATCAGGCGGAGGACGCCATGCGTCGAGGGGTGATTCGGGCCGAAGTTGACGGTCAGGATGTCGTCGGTGTCCTTGACCGCGGGGTCGACCTCGAGCACGGTCGGGATCGGCGACGGGATTCTGGTGCCGTCGTAGATCGGGTCCTTCGCGTCAGGGCGGGCGATCGTTGCCACTACTCCTCCCCCGAGAAACGGACCGGCTCGCCGCCGAGCGGGTAGTCCTTCCGCAGCGGGTGGCCCTCCCAGTCCTCGTCCATGATCAGCCGCTCGGGGTGCGGGTGGCCCTCGACCGGGATTCCCATCATGTCCCAGGCCTCGCGCTCGAACCAGTCCGCCCCCGGCCAGACGGAGACCACGCTCGGCACCGGCTCTCCGTCGTCGAGCCAGACTTGCACGCGTACGCGCCGTGCGCCCGGCTGGATCGCGAGCAAGTGGTAGTTGAGCGAGAACCGCTTGGGTTTCGGAGCGGGAAGCGCCTGCAGCCCCTGCGTCATCGGCCGGTTCAGATTTCGGCCAGCGGCCGTGCCGATGTAGCCGGAGACGCCCGGCGAGCCCCAGCCGAGGTAGTCGGTCGCGGCGATGTCGACGAGCATCTCGAACCTGTGCTCGTCGCGCAGGAACGCGCAGGCCTCGACGAGGCGCGCGGGATCGACTACCAGCGTCGTCTCACTGAACGCCTCAGTGGTGGAAAGCAACCCGGGCGTTTCAGCGAACGCCACTCATCTCTCCCGAGCGGAGCGATGGGACAAGCCAGCCACGCGGAAAATGCGCAGCATTTTCGCGATCACTTCGCCACTCCGCCGACCTCGTAGGCGGCCGGGACCCCGGCCTGGACGCGCTCGTGCAGCCGGATGATCCCTTCCATCAGACCCTCAGGCCGCGGCGGGCAGCCGGGGACATAGATGTCGACGGGGATGATCTTGTCGACGCTCTGGAGGACGGCGTAGTTGTTGAACATGCCGCCGGAGCTCGCGCAGGCGCCCATCGCGATCACCCACTTGGGCTCGAGCATCTGGTCGTAGATCTGCGCGATCGGGGCCGCCATCTTCTGCGCGACGCGGCCGGAGATGATCAGCAGGTCGGCCTGGCGCGGCGAGGAGCGGAACGCCTCCATCCCGAAGCGCGCGATGTCGTAGCGCGAGGAGACGATCGACATCATCTCGATCGCGCAGCAGGCCAGCCCGAAGGTGTCCGGCCACATCGACTTCGTCTGCGACCATGCGATCGCCTTCTCGAGCGTCGTCAGCCCGAGCTGCGACTCGATGTCGCCGAGCTCCTGCTCGAACTCGCTCGGCCCCTTGCCCGGCCAGAGCAGACGCTCCGACTGGAGGCCGTGGTCGGCCAGGCGGTGCGACTTCGGCCGCTCTACTGCCACTCGAGCGCGCCCTTGCGCCAGACGTAGACGTACGCGACCACCAGGATCAGGAGGAAGAAGGCGAACTCCGCGAAGCCGAACCAGGCGAGCTGGTGGAGGACGACGCCGAGCGGATACAGGAAGACGATCTCGATGTCGAAGACGATGAAGAGCATCGCCGTCAAGTAGAAGCTGATCGTGAAGCGCTGCCGGCGCGGCGGACCTGTCGAGACACCGGATTCGAACGGGATCCCACGCGACCGCTTCCGGCGCTTCGGGCGGGTGGCGAAGACGAACGACATCACGACCATCGAGATCGGGATCGCCGCCGCGAACACCCCGTAGATCAGAAACGGCAGCCAGTTGTCGAGCACCTCGTCTCCTCCCGCCAACCCCCTGGCGGCCGGAACGTATCAAGTCTCGGCGAAGTGGCACGAGGTCACCGAAAACCGTGGAGCCGTGAGGGAGACAGGTGTTACAAAGTCATGCCGATTTGGGGCATGAGCGCCGGCAGAGGACGCTGCTACGATGGGCTCGTGGCAACTGTCGAGCAGCCAACGCTCGTTTCGCTCACCGAGAGCGCGGCGGCGAAGATCCGCGATCTGATGGCTGAGGAGCCTGAGGGCGAGGCCACGGTCCTGCGGATCGCCGTCCAGGGTGGCGGCTGCTCGGGCTTCCAGTACGCGCTCGGCTTCGACCGCGGCGCCCAGGAGGGCGACAACGAGCTGCACGTGGGTGGTGTCGACGTCGTCGTCGATCCGTTCAGCGCGCCGTACCTCGCGGGCACAGAAATCGACTGGGTCGAAGGTCTGCAGGCAGGCTTCGCGATCAACAACCCGAACGTCTCGGCGTCATGCGGCTGCGGGCACTCCTTCCAGGTCGAGGAAGGCGAAGCTTCCGAGGAAGCCGCAGGTTGCGGCTCCGGCTGCAGCCACTAGCGCTTCTTCTCTTCGCCAGCCTCCTCTTCTCGGGCTGCGGCTCTTCTCACACGACAGCAGTCTCCGCGCAGGCCGAATCTGCCTGGTCCGGCGTCCCGGCTACAGGCACGAACCAGAACGTGGTCGCGGCCTTCAACACGTTCCTGACGAATCGCAGGGGACCCGCGTCGCCGACCCAGCTCGCGCTCGAGTTCGTCCGTGCGGACCGGACGCAGGCTGCGCGGACGACGACGAAAGCTCAGTCTTCACCGGAAGGCGGCGGACCGACGACCGTGACCGTCGTTCAGGACGGGCTCGCCGACGACTCCGTGCGGGCGACGCAGGACGTGCTCCGGTTCGTCCCGGTCGGAAGCAACTGGCGGCTGAAATCGGCGGTTCGCACACAGCGTTGTCAGCCTGGCCGCGGCCACCAGAGCTACGCAGCGGGCGACTGCCTCTGAAGTAAACGCCTCGCTAGCATCCGGGCGTGAGCCACGTCGTCGACATCACGATCCTGGGCGCCGGCCCGTCCGGCCTCGCTGCCGCGTACTACGCAGGCCACCGTGATGCGTCCGTTCGCATCATCGAGAGCCTGGAGCAGATCGGCGGTCAGGTCGCTGCCGTCTATCCGGAGAAGCACGTCTTCGACGTCGCCGGCTACCCGAAGATCCAGGGGCAGGCGCTCGTCGACCTCTGCGCCGAGCAGGGTCTCCAGTACGGCCCCGAGATCCGGCTGGGCGAAGAAGTGCAGACGCTCGAGCGCCTGAGCGAGAACGGCGAGGAGCTGCTCTCGGTCACGACGGACAAGGGTGGTCCCTTCCTGAGCCGGGCGCTGATCATCACCGCCGGCCACGGCGCCTTCGAGCCGCGCAAGCTCGGGATTGACGACATCGATGTCTGGGAGGGCAAGGGCCTCCACTACTTCGTGCGCGAGAAGGACGTCTTCCGGGACCGCACGTGCGTGATCGTCGGCGGCGGTGACAGCGCGCTCGATTGGACGCTGGGCCTCCAGGACACCGCCAAGCACCCGATCGCCCTCGTCCACCGCCGCGACAACTTCCGCGCCCTCGAGACCTCGGTGAACGAGGCCAAGCAGCTCGAGACCGAAGGGCGGGTCAAGATCCTCACTCCCTACGAGGTGCGCGAGGTCCACGGCGACGGCCACATCAGTGCCGTTACGGTCGAGAACACGCAGAGCGGCGAAACCGAGCAGGTCGACTGCGACGCGTTGATAACGCTGCTCGGCTTTCACTCGCATCTCGGCGCAATCGCCGACTGGGGCCTCGAGCTCGAGGGCAAACGCCAGATCAAGATCGACCCGACCAGCTGCGAGACGAACCTGCCGGGCGTCTACGCGGCGGGCGACGTCGCCGGCTACCCCGGCAAGATCACCCTGATCACGATCGGCATGGGCGAGGCCGCGATCGCAGCCAACAACGCCGTCGCCGCCATCCGCGGCGAGAAGGTTCAGCCGAAGTATTCCACGGATTGACGTCCTCGTCGGGTTGGACGTTCGTCGCTTTTCCGACCTGGATCTAGCGGCCGCGCGAGTGAATCGCGCGGCCTATTAGCCGGCATCGCAAGCGACGCCTCGGCCGACTAACTGAACCGCCGACTCCCTCGTCCGAGGGACTGGCACGGCAATGAATCCGCCGATTCTGGAAGAGCGATGGACACGTTGATGATCGAGTGCCTCCGCTGTGGCGATGTCCGCCAGGTTCCCGCGCCCGAAGGCGCGAACGTGGACGCCGGCGAGTGCAGGCGCTGCGAGTACGTCGGCTGGGCCTCCGTCGCGGATCTGACCGAGAAGCTACGGCAGATCCTGCGAGACCGGCCGCCCGAGCGGCGCCGTCTCTACGCCGCTTAGTGACCTGGATCAGTGGTCGCTTGACCTAAACTCAGCGCCGTGTCCACGGAGACGCGGCAAGAGCTCTGGGGCGGCGAAACGCGCAAAGCAGTGAAGAACTTTCCCGTCTCGGGAGAACCGATCCCGGTTCCGGTTGCGCGCTGGCTCGGCCGGATCAAGGCGGCGGCCGCCCGCGTCAACGCGGACCTCGGCCTTCTCGACTCCGACAAGGCTGAGCGGATCGCCGCAGCGGCCGATCGTGTCGCCACCGGCGAGCTCGACGACCAGTTCCCGATCGACGTCTTCCAGACCGGCTCCGGCACCTCGTCGAACATGAACGCGAACGAGGTGATCGCCGCACTGGCCGGCGAAGACGTCCATGCGAACGACGACGTCAACATGGGCCAGTCCTCAAACGACGTCTTTCCCTCCGCAGTTCATCTGGCGGCGCTAGACGAGGTGACGCACGACCTGCTGCCGGCGCTCGGCTCGCTTGCCGAGGCACTCGAGGCCAAGGCCCGCGAGTTCGACGATGTCGTCAAGTCCGGGCGCACACACCTGATGGACGCGGTCCCGGTCACGCTCGGCCAGGAGTTCGGCGGCTACGCGGCGCAGGTTCGGCAGGGGATCTCCCGGCTCGAGGTGACGCTGCACCGGCTTGGCCAGGTCCCGCTCGGCGGCACCGCAGTCGGCACGGGCCTGAACACGCATTCCGAGTTTGCCGAGCGCGTGCGCGCGAGGCTGACGGAAGAGTCCGGCCTCGACGTGCTGCCCCCGGCCAATCCCTTCGAGGCCCAGGCCGCGCGCGACGCGCTGGTCGAGGTCTCCGGGGCGCTCAAGGTCGTCGCCGTCTCGCTGACGAAGATCGCCAACGATCTGCGCTGGATGGCCTCCGGCCCGCGAGCCGGCCTCGCGGAGATCCGCCTGCCGGAGCTCCAGAAGGGCAGCTCGATCATGCCCGGCAAGGTCAACCCGGTCATCCCCGAGGTCGTCACCCAGGTCTCCGCCCAGGTGATTGGGAACGACACGGCGATCACGGTCGGCGGCCTGCAGGGACAGTTCGAGTTGAACGTCTTCGTGCCGCTCCTCGCCCGCAACCTGCTGGAGTCGATCAAGCTGCTCGCATCGGCCTCGCGCCTGCTGAACGAGAAGTGCGTCCAAGGCATCGAGGCAAACCGCGAGAACGCTGAGCACTACGCCGAGCTGACGCTCTCGGCGGCGACCGCGCTCAACCCGTACATCGGCTACGACAAGGCGACCGAGATCGTCAAGGAAGCCGCGAGCTCCGGCCGGCCTTTACGCGAGGTCGCGCGCGACGCCGGCGTCGACGAGGACGTTCTCGACGAGGCGCTCGATTACCGCAGGATGGCCAAGCCGCACGGCGGCTAAGCCTTCCCGTCACTCGCGGCGGCGCCCGCGAAGTCTCACTGCCTGCAGGGCAGCTCGGTTGACGGAGGCGGCTGGATCACCAGCGTCGCCCTGTTGCCTGATGTCCCTCGCGCCTTCACGGTCACAACTAGGCATGGGTTGTTCGGGAACGTGCCGAAGTCGACTTGAAAGGTGCCTCGGCGGGTGGTCCGCAGAAAACGCAGCTCCGTTTCCTGCCCGGCATAGGCCCGCACGTGTACGAGCTCGCGCGCCCTGAAGTGCCGGCCCTGTACCCGCAGTGGTGCGCGTTCGAGGAGCTGGAGCGCCGGGGCGGACGATGTACGCGCCGGGGCGGCCGCGGTCGCCCCGAGCAACGCCGCCGAGATCGCGAGGAGTATGAAGAGTTTCGTCATCGGCCGAGCAGTATTCCCGTTCGGCCTCCCGCTAACACGCTTCTTGGAACGAATTCATATCGCTTCCTTGACAGAAACTCGGGGATTCCTCTAGGCTCGTGCGGTTCGTGGGCCGGGGAGAGGCCACGGCAGTTGGACAGGAGTTCGCTGTCCCTTGCCGGTCCGAAGCTGAATGAGGGGAGTTGAGGAACAATGAAGCGAACAATGTCTCTGCGCTTGTCGCTGCTCACGGCGGCGTGCGTCGCGGGTCTTGTCGTTCTCGGCGGCGGCGCCGCGGTGGCGGCCGGCGGATCGTCACAGATTCCGCTCGCGGGCACGGGTGCACCGCAAACCGGCGACTTCACGCCCTCGGGTGACGCGGACGTCACCCAGGCGGAGCTCCCGGGGCAAGCTGACAACGAAAGCGGCCCCGACGCGTACTCGGGGAACATCATCGACCGGAGCCTGTCGACCGGCGCCGGCAAAGGTGTCTCGGTCAATAGCGGCAAGAAGGCGAAGTCGAATCCCACGTTCGACTTCGGTTTCGAAGGCCTGAACCACTACCAGCAGCGCTACTCGCGCGGCGGGAACCAGTTCTCAGTCGAGCCGCCCGACCAGGGGATGTGTGCCGGAAACGGCTATGTCGTCGAGGCAGTCAACGACGTCTTCAACGTCTACAACGCCTCGAGCGGTGCATCGGCGCTGCCGGACAACACCGCCACGAACATCGTCGCTGGCTTCCCGAGGAACGTGAACCACACGATCGACCTGAACTCGTTCTACGGCTACGCGCCTGCGATCAACCGCTCGACCGGTGTTCGCGGTCCCTTTGTGACGGATCCGAGCTGCCTCTACGACACAGCGACACAGCGCTTCTTCGTCGTCGTGCTGACGCTGGACACGCTTTCGAATGGGGCCTTCACTGGCAAGAACCACCTGGACGTCGCCGTCAGCCAGACCGCGAATCCGACGGGCAGCTGGAACATCTACCGGCTACCGGTGCAGGACGACGGCACGGACGGAACCCCCGACCATGGCTGTGCGCTGCACGACGACGGTACAGGCCACGGTCCGTGCCTCGGCGACTACCCCCACATCGGCGCTGACGCGAACGGCTTTTACATCACCACCAACGAATACGCCTTCTTCCCGAACTTCGTCTACATGGGTGCTCAGATCTACGCATTCTCGAAGACTGCCCTGGCATCTGGCGCTGCCAGCGTCGCGGTGACTCGGTTCGACACGAAGCATTCCGGCGTAGGCGGCAAGCCCGGCTTTACGGTCTGGCCTGCTCAGTCGCCCGGTACCGGCTCCTTCAGTCTCGCCAACGGGGGCACCGAGTACTTCCTGAGCTCGGACGCCGCTGACGAAGCCCAGTGCGACTCCGGCACAGTCTGCACCGCGGGGACCGGAACTTCGACAGACCTCCTGGTCTGGCAACTCACGAACACGTCGTCGCTGAATAGCGCGTCGCCATCGCTCAGCCTCTCGAGGGGGGTGCTGACCGTCGGCCAGTACGGCGTCCCCCCGAAGCAGCAGCAGCCCGGCTCGGGCACCGCGCCGACGATGGACGTGCCGCAGGGCTTCTGCCTGAACGACGAGACGACCGTCACGATCGCGGGAACGGGGTGCTGGAAGCTCCTCGTCACTGCGGCAGCGCATGCTCGCGGAGCCGACGTCGTCTCGCGGCCTGACTCGAACGACACCCGGATGCAGCAGGTCATGTACGCCAACGGCAAGCTGTGGGGCGCGCTCGACACGGCGCTCAACCCCGGCGGCGGGCCGCAGCGCGCTGGCATCGCGTGGTACATCGTGAACCCGTCCGCCGGGAGCATCGTGAAGTCCGGCTACCTCGGTGCGAGCGGCTACGACTTCACGTACCCGGCGATCGGCGTCACCGCCGCCGGCCGCGGCGTGATGGCGTTCACGGCGACGGGCGACACGGTCTACCCGAGCGCCGCCTACGCGCCGATCGACGCCATCGCGGGCGTCGGCGCGTGGAGCGTCGTTAACGGTGGTACGGGAGCCGCAGTCGACGACGGCTTCACGAGCTACAAGCAGCAGATCGGCGGCAACCCACCGCGCACCCGCTGGGGTGACTACGGCGCAGCCGCGGTGGACGGCAATTCGGTCTGGATCGCCAGCGAGTACATCGCCCACGCCTGCGACTACACGGGCTGGGGCGGCCCGTTCTTCGCCGGCGGCTCCGGCGACAACCTGCTCGGCACCTGTGGTGGCGCGAGCCACGGCCCGGGCACGCGCAGCGCGCTCGCCAATTGGTCGACGCGCATCAGCAAACTGACGCCGTAGCTCCAGCAAGCTGAAGCAAGAGGAGGGCCGGCCGCGAGGCCGGCCCTCCTGGCGCGTCTACTCCTCGGGATCGCCCTTAATCGCCGCGGTTGCCGGGGGTCGCGCCGCTTCAGGGATCTCTCCATCGCAAACGGGGGTCAAGAGCCGGGCGGTCGCTGCCGACACGTGGAGTGCGGTGAAGCGGCTCGTTCTCCTCCCCGTCTGCGCCGCGGCGTTCCTCGCCGCGGCTCCCGCTTACGCCAAGCACGAGCCGAACCCTTTCGGGATCACGATCGTCCGCTTCGCTGCCGGGACGACGCCCGCGCAGATGCAGATCGCGGTTGCGAACGCCGGCGGCGACGTCGTCACCGACCTGAGCCCGTTGGGGGCGATGGCGGTTGCACCCGTCGCGCATGACTTCGACTCCAAGATCGGCGCCAACTCACGCGTCAGCAGCGTTTTTCCCGAGTCGATGTTCGACGGTCCCCTCACCCGCGACGGGACGGACGGCGGCGGCCCTGTGCGCTCACCCGGCTTCGGGAAGTCGCTCTCGTTCCCGGACCCCTGGCACGACGCGTCGTCCTTCCTTGGTGTCACGAACCCGCAGGGAATCCTCCAGTGGGACGACGCTCGCATGAACGTGCCCGCAGCCTGGGCGACGACGCTCGGCGACAGGACCGTCAAGGTCGCCGTCCTCGACACCGGTGTGCAGAAGTCGCACCGCGAGCTCAGGGACAACGTCGCCGGCAAGGCGGAGACCTTCGTCCCCTGCGAGGCGCTCAGGCACGAGTACGGCGAGAAGGCGCTCAAAGATGCCGGCCTGACTGATTGCGGCAAGGAGGACAGAGAAGGTCACGGCACCTGGGTCGCTAGCCGGATCGCCGGAGAGCTGAACGGCTTCGCCTCGAACGGCGTCGCCCCCGGGGTGCAGGTCGCGAGCTACAAGGTTCTCGCCGCCGGCTTCGGCGCCTTGCCGGACTGGATCCTCGCCGGCCTGCTGGCTGCGTGCTCGGACGGGGTCGACCTCGTCAACATGTCGCTCACGGGCTACCTCGACCCGAGCGACCCGACCGACGCGCAGACGTATCTCCTCTTCAAAGACGCCGTCCAGTACTGCCGCGAGCGCGGTGTGACGATCTTCGCTGCGGCCGGTAACGAGCACGTGCGCGTCGACCGCGTGACGATGGTCGTCGGCGGCCGGACTCTGACCGGCGTTGGCCGGGTCTCGGAGGGAGCGGACGGCATTGCGACCACGCCGCCCGGGGCTGACTCGTCAGACTACGACCTGCGCGGGCTGCTCGAGGCCCCCGGCGGCGTGCCCGGCGTCGTCATGGTCTCGGCGACGAACAACGGCAACGACGCCGCGCCGGCCGACGACCCGTTCGGCGTCGGGATACATGTCGGCGCCCGCGACCAACTCGCCTACTACTCGAGCTACGGCTCTCGTGTCGACCTCGCCGCCCCCGGCGGCGCCCGCCGCTTCAACCTGCCCGGCTGGGACGGAGGCGCCGGCAACATCCTCTACGGCGGCTGGGGCTCGCTCGGAGCGCTGGCCGAGAACGGCCTCATCTGCCGCGACCCGCTCGAGTCGTCGCTCTTCAACTTCGCCTGCTTCAAGGTCGACGGGGCTGGGTTCGGTTGGCTCCAGGGGACGTCGATGTCGACGCCGAATGCGCTCGGGGTCGCCGCGCTCGTGATCTCGGCGAAGCCGGCGCTCCGACACGATCCGGCCGATCTCGTCGATCGCCTCCAGGCGACCGCGCGGCGAACGATGACGAACTACACGGGCCCAGACGACCCGAGCAACACGAGCCCGACCTACGACGGACGGCCCTGTGACACCGGCTACTGCCACCTGGACACGTCCGTCCAGATCCCCTTCGCGGACGCGTACGGTGCGGGCCTTGTGGACGCGGGCGCGGCCGTCGCCCCTTAGCAGGGCAACCCGGCAGTAGCCGGAACGTTTCTGCCTAGGAGTGAGCCCAGAGCACCAGCGCGCTGGTGGCCGTCGCGACGATGCCGAGAGCGACGCCCACGAATACGAGCCAGCTTTCGCCGCGCCGCGGCTTTACGGTCACAAGCGGCCGGGCGAGCATCGCGAGCTCATATCGGTACGAGGTTCGGTTGACGCCGCTTGGGTCCGGGTTCGCGAGATTCGGAGCGCCCGATGTAGGGCTGGACGACTGCGAAATAACCCGCCGTGCCGACGAGCACGGAGACGGCGATGCCCGCGACCATCGCCAGCGTCAGCCGGCCCTCGGAGACCGTCTCCTGGGTCAGGGGCTGAGTGCCGGCGGCGACCAGCAGCGTCCGAAGGCGCCGAGTCCGATCAGGTCGCCGAGCGCGAAATGGACGATCCCGGTCAGCCGGTAGATCAGCGAATGGCCGATCGCGATCAGGCCGTAGACGCCGCCGGCGCTCAAGCCCGTCA
>Ga0070707_100002581_pt1 | contig 17212 bp, 16 predicted proteins | sample KBSK5502metaG_FD_65468 | JGI IMG/M metagenome (GOLD analysis project Ga0070707, IMG submission 65468) | Corn, switchgrass and miscanthus rhizosphere microbial communities from Kellogg Biological Station, Michigan, USA - KBS K5-50-2 metaG | ecosystem: Host-associated > Plants > Roots >... | reverse complement strand
TGTCAACCAAGATTGCATTTCTCCCCAGGTCAATTCTTTCCCGAGGCAAATCCCGTATTCTGGCTGCACGGCCTGTGAAGGTTCACTCCATTGCTGGTTTGTGCCATAATTATGCCCTTTCTAGACACGGACGCCGTTCCTAGGGGGATCTTCCATGATACGTTCTGGCGGGCGCAGCATCTGTTTTTATGCGCTCTTATTCTGGGTCGCGTTTTCCACGGCGGCGTTCGCCAAAGATAACCCCAGCTACACGCAAGTGGGACGCAATATCAATGTTGGGCCTAATGACAAAGTCGGCGATTTGACCTGCTTCGGCTGTAGTATTCACATTCGCGGAGAGGTCGCGGGCGACGTCATCTCGTTCGGGGGAAGCGTAACCGTTGAAGACCAGGCGCAAGTGGCGGGAGAGGTGAGCATTTTCGGTGGTGACGCGCGGTTGGATCGAGGTGTAAGGGTTGCCGGCGACGTCTCTGTTTTCGGCGGCCGGATTCACCGTGATCCGCAGGCTACCATCGCCGGTGACGTGACATCTTTCGGTGGACACGGCTGGTTGTTGCCCATCCTACTTACGCCCATAATTCTATTGGGTTTATTGGTCGCCCTGGTTGTCTGGATCATCCAGCGCACCCGACGATCGTCTTTGCCTGCCGCAGCCGCGTAGGCGCTACGGAAACGCATGTCTTTACCAGACAACAATGGTTGATTTCGAGCGCTCTGACGCCTGTCACCCTTTCGCCAATTCAGCGCAGCTTAATGAAGGAGCCGTACTCTGGCTGTGATACGCGAAGCCATGCTGACCGACCTCGGGACTCTGGCGCTGCCATGACAGGCTTTTCTGATCCTCGTGTACCCACTTCACTGTAATTGTATTTCGCTATGGCCGATGCTACCATCGCCTTGTCAGCACTGGTAAACAGGAGGTATCCATGTCGGACCGTGACAGTAATAGCTTTGTGTGGTTTCTAGCGGGATTGGGCGTAGGCGCTGTGGTGGGAATCCTTTACGCACCGCGTCCTGGCAACGAGACGCGAGAAGTGCTGCGCGCCCGCGCCGAGGAAGGCAAGGACTATGTACGAGATCGTGCGCGCGAGGCTCGCGAGCAGGCTTCCGAATGGATCGATCGCGGCCGTGATGTAGTGGGTCAGCAAAAGGAGCAGTTCCGCGCTGCTTACGAAGCTGGGCGTCAGGCTTATCAAGAGGCCACCACAGAGACCGGCGCGCCTAAGAATCTGTAAAGGTCGGCGACCGGCCCACCTCTTCCGAGGCCGGCAAGTCCGGTTCGTGGAGGCAGATTTATGGAAAATCTCGTCCCTTTGTTCATCGCTCTCACCGGTGTAGCTGTAGTTCTGCAGGCGTGTGTTCTTGTCGCGCTCTATTTGTCCGTGCGCAAAACAAGCGCGCACATGGAGGGACTGGCTACCGAGGTCAAAGCCAAGGCACTTCCCGCCTTGGAGTCGGCCCAGTTCATTCTGGTTGACCTGCGCCCCAGGTTAGAGCTGATCGCGGAAAATTTGCACGAGACGACCACTACCATCCGCTCCGAAGTGCAACGTATGGATGCCATCGTAAATGACGCGGCTGATCGAGCACGGCTGCAAATCATTCGGGCCGACGAAATGCTCACCCGCACGCTCGATAGGGTGGAGGAAGCTTCCGACATGGTGCACAAGACCGTGGTCTCCCCGGTGCGGCAGCTTTCCGGTCTAGTACAAGGCATCACCGCTGGTCTCGAGTTCCTGATCGGAAATCGCGGACGCCGCAATGGTGGCAGACGTGAAAGCCGCCGCCCCGTCCCGCAGGATCAGATGTTTATCTGACGAGTGTGCCTTGTAGATTTTTGATGGTTGATTTTAAAACCCTCGAGGCTGCCTGGACGCTTGCGACTTTAATCAAAATCAACAGTCAACAATTTTCCTCCCATGCGCTATCTCGTACGCGCCCGGGTTAAACCCGACCGCGAAGCCGAACTCCTTCAGGCCATCGAGGATCAGAGTCTCGGTAAGGGCTCGGTCGCGGAAGGGGAATACCTGCGCAATATGCAGGACGCGCGGCTGTGTTCCGACCAGACCGCTCGCTGGGTGGAAGTCTGCTATTGCCCCACGCCGCTCGAGGAGGAACGGCCTTACTGGGAACAGTATTTCGAACTTACCCGCGTACAGGATGCCCATGACCGCCGCCGCTGCGGTGACCAGAACGGCTCGCAACCCTGGGGCTGTGGTAATTGTGACTGTACTGCGCGACTGGAGCAGAAACTGAAAGCCTCGGGAAAGCCCTTCCTGGATTCACTGCGGAACGACTAAAACTAAAAGACTAAGACCGGTTGTAGTCCAAGGTTCAATCAAGAATGCGAAGACACCGACCAGTCTTGTCAGGAGAAGGGATTTACCAGATTCGAGACAAGTCTGGTTGTTATGAAGCGGGCCGGGTTCCGGATGGATGTGTGCATCGATAACTGACATCAGCGGAGGGTTTGTTTCTTCGGCGACAACCAAAGTTAATTTCGCGCAGATTGGGCGCGAGACCAACGGTGTGTTCTTCTGACGAATCCACCTCACGGCGGCTCGTGCACAAGCATCCCGCAGGAGCTGCCGTGACGATTACCGTCGCTCACTACCGCGTTATGACAAGCACCTCCAGCGGCTTCGCCTGACCATGAGCCCACCAGCGACGCCCGTCGGGTTGCTGCCCTGAAGGATAGACCGCAAGTCACTTATGAGATGAGTACTACGCTATCCAGCCTCCACCAACGACAACTTCCCCGTCGTAGAACACTGCTGCCTGTCCTGGGGTAATTGCACGCTGAGGCTCATCAAAGGTCACGAGAATCTCGTCATCGCCGTCGTCGGATGAAATCCTCTCGATCATCGCCGCGGCGGGTGCATGCCGGTGGCGAATCTTCACTCCCACTCGCATAGGTTCCCTCAATTCATCCACCGCGACCAGGTTCACTCGCCGCGTGCGTAGCGTAGACGAATACAAATTCTCAGCGCCGCCGACCACGACTTGCTTATCTCGGCCATTGATCTGAATTACGTATAGCGGCGAGCCTGTTGCCACGCCCAGTCCTTTGCGCTGTCCCACCGTAAAGTTGTGGATACCGTTGTGCTCGCCGATCACTTCCCCGCTAGTGTTTACCAGTTCGCCGGCAGTATCAGGCAATGCTCCGCCTTGCTCGGCCAGATAAGCATCCAGAAAGCGCTTGTAGTCACCACCAGGAACAAAGCATATCTCCTGCGAATCGGGCTTCTCGGCCAGCGCGAGACCATGCTTGCGAGCCAGTTCCCGCACCTCTGGCTTCATCATTCCCCCCAGCGGAAAGACGGTCCGGCTGAGTTGATCTTGCGTCAGTCCGAAAAGAAAGTAAGTCTGGTCCTTGCTTTCATCGGCAGGACGCTTGAGCAACCAGCGTCCGCAGCCCTGGTCATATTCCACTCGAGCGTAATGGCCAGTGGCGATGCTATCGGCGCCAATCTGCTGTGTTACAACAAGTAACTGATCAAACTTCAAGTGATTGTTGCAAAGACTGCAAGGAATAGGGGTTCTTCCGGATAGGTACTCGCTGACAAACGGCCGCACCACGTCGCGCTCGAATCGCTCCTCATGATTGACCACATAATAGGGAATGCCAATGTGCTCGGCCACGCGCCGCGCGTCGTAAACGTCGTCCAGCGAGCAGCAGCGGCCTTGAACCGACTCCGGCACACCTTCGTGTCCTGCCAGCCGTCGCTGGTTCCACAGTTGCATCGTCAGCCCGATGACGTTGTGTCCCTCGGCGCGAAGCATGGCCGCCACGGTCGAGGAATCCACCCCGCCCGACATGGCCACCGCTATGGTCCTGGAATCTGGCATGTGATTAACAGTTAAGAGCTAAGAGCTAACCGTTTGCCTTCTGTAAACTGGCGACAATTCCCGCAGCCGCGATACCGTCTCGGGTACCAGCGCCAAGGCGAACTCCACATCCTCCGCTGTGTTCTGCTTGCCTAGGCTGAACCGGATGCTAGCGCGCGCCCGATCTCCGGGCATCCCCATAGCCACCAGTACATGCGAGGGCTCCAACGCTCCCGAGGAGCAGGCCGCCCCGGTCGAGATCGCTAGTCCTTTCAGGTCGAGCGCAATCACCATGGCCTCGCCCTCGATGTGATCGAAAAAAATATTTGTTGTGTTCGGCACTCGTGGCGCTCCATCGCCATTCACGCCGGCTTCGTCTACCTGGGTCAGAATTCCCTGTTGGAGTCGATCGCGCAACGCGGCCAGGTTGCGGTCATGACCAAGTTCGAGAGCTTCCAGCGCCAGCTCTGCTGCTTTGCCCAGGCCCACAATTCCGGGCACGTTCTCCGTACCAGCGCGACGCGAACGCTCGTGGCGCCCGCCGTAAAACAGCGGCTGCAGGCGGGTTCCTTTCCGGACATATAACGCCCCCGCTCCCTGGGGCGCGTGCATCTTGTGGCCAGAGATCGAGAGCAAATCGCAGCCGATCTTTTGCACATTGACTGCCACTTTTCCCGCAGCCTGCACGGCGTCGGTATGAAAATAAACATCGGACTGGGCAGCAATTCGCCCAATCTCCTCGACGGGTTGGAGCACTCCTGTCTCGTTGTTGGCCATCATGATCGAGAGCAGCTTCGTAGTTGGCCGCAACGCCCGGCGAATATCGCCTGGATCCACTAAACCGCGGCCGTCCACCGGCACGTACGTCACTTCACAGCCCAAAGCTTCGAAATGCTTGCAGCTGTTCAGCACCGCGTGGTGCTCGATGCTCGAACTGATGACGTGATCTCCTGCCTTAACCAGACCCGCAATCGCCAGGTTGTCGCCTTCGGTTCCACCGCTGGTGAACACAACTTCCGAAGCCCGGCAACCTAACAATCGAGCCACCGAGTCTCGCGCCCGTTCCACCGCGGCCCGCGTCTCCTGCCCATGATGGTGGATGGACGATGCGTTGCCGAAGGTCTCCCCGAAGTAGGGCCGCATGGCCTCAACGACTTCCGGCAACACCGGAGTGCTGGCGTTGTTGTCGAGATAAACCCGACGCATGCTGCTCATGGTAGCTATTTTACGCTGCTTTCGCACATATGAGCGCAGCAAGTCGTGCCGCTGAAAAGCAATGGCGCCCACGAGGGGCGCCATGCTGCACAACCATCAAAACTGTCGATCAACGCTTACCGTTTATCGATAGGCACGTAGGGATTGGGATATTCCGGGCCCATGTATTCCGCCCGTGGCCGGATCAACCGGTTGTCATCCAGTTGCTCGATCACATGCGCTGTCCATCCGCTAATGCGCGAGACCGCGAATATCGGGGTGAACAGGTCGAGATCGATTCCCAGAGTGTGGTAGGTGGAAGCCGAGTAGAAGTCGACGTTCGCGTTCAGCTTCTTCTCGGCCTTCACGAAGTGCTCGATTTTTTCCGACATCTCGTACCACTGGCGTTGCCCGCTGGATTCGCCCAAATCATGTGACATCTTGCGCAGATGCGTCGCCCGCGGATCTTCGGTGTGGTAAACCCGGTGGCCAAAACCAGGCACCTTCTTTTTCTGTGCCAGCATGCCTTTTACATACACGATCGGATCGGCCTTGGAGCGATCAATGCCTTGCAAAATCTGGAATACGGCTTCATTCGCCCCTCCGTGCAGCGGCCCTTTAAGCGCACCGATGGCGGACGTAATGGCCGAGTGCATGTCAGACAACGTTGCCGCGGTGACGCGAGCGGCAAAGGTGGAAGCGTTCAACTCATGGTCCGCGTGCAGAATGAGGGCGATATCCAACGCGCGTTCCGCCGTGGATGACGGTTTCGTGCCATTGAGTTGCAACAGAAAGTTCGCCGAGTGGGACAGTGACTTGTCCGGCTCAACCACGTTCTTGCCTTTGCGTATGCGGTCGTACGCCGCCACGATCATGGCGATTTCGGAAGTCAGCCGAATGGCCTTGTGCACATTGGCTTCGTGATCGTTCTTCCGATCCTCAGCATCGTAGAAGGACAGCGCTGAAACCGCTGTCCGTAACACATCCATGGGAAGCGCAGTCTTTGGAGCGCGCCGCAAAAAATCAATGATGGCCGGGTCCAACTTGCGCTCCCCCGCCAGCTTTTGTTGCAGATCTTTCAGTTCATCGCGCTTCGGTAGGCGGCCAAACCACAGCAGGTAGCAGGTCTCTTCAAAGCTGGAGTTGTCAGCCAACTCATGAATATCGATGCCCCTATAGGCCAGAATGCCCCGGTCGCCGTCGATGTAGCAAATGCTCGAGTTGGTGGCAACCACGCCTTCCAGACCCTTGGGCGCCGTGGTGGTTCCGCTGGACATGAGTGTCTCGCTCAATCTCTTAAATGATTTTCGTTGCTGGACCGCGAGAGGAGGTACACGGGTATCGCAACTACTTGTTATACCCCAAAAAGGTCAAGTTTCCAACCGTTTGGTTAGTGTCTCAGTTTGAACGTAGTCGCAGGATTGCGCTAACGACCATGAGCAATCCGGCGAGGAAAAGCAGAACTCGTCGTAGACGCGAGGAAATGTCACCCTTGCGCCCCTTTCCAAAAACTGCGCCCGCCATACAAAGAAGGCCGAACGGGATAAAGGCAATGTTGATGATCAGCGCCACTGTAGCTATTTATCCCAGCAATGCGATTTCCTCGAGTGACCAAATATGATCGGCTAATCCCGCCTCCATGGCTGGCGTGACGCGCAAAGTCTTGTGGATTCTCGCGAAATTGTAATGCATGAAGTGTATTGCAACCATGTGAGCATGGTTCTCGACTTTCTTGGAGAAACCATTCGTCAGCCGCGTGAACCTCCGCATAGACATTCGCATCGTCAGGTTCTGCCGCTCTACAAAGCTTGTGCTCACGTGGTCTGGATCGGGATTACCGCTGACGACTTTCATGTCAGCGCCGATGCATTTTGCAGGACTATAGCGGCGCATCTCGGCATCGGTCGGTGCGCCGTATATCTTCTGCAATTGAGCGTAGTCCACATCCATTCCGAATGCGCCTTCAACTGCTTCTAGGTAAGCCCGATGACCGTCTGTCGTAACCTGTACACGGCTCTTGATGCGACCCGCACAATCTTCCATGAAGTCGCCCGCCCATCCCGCATCCCGTCCGCCAACGAGATAACTGATGCAAAGCTTCGTGTCAGCGTCAATCGCCGTCCACGTCCAAACATCGCCCCACCCTTCCGCTTCCCGTTCCGGTCTCACGTTCTTAGCTTTTGCGCCCACGAAGCACCAGATTTCGTCACACTGCAAACGCCGAACTTTAAGATTGCGAACGTGCTGGGCATGGTACTTGGAACATGCTGTGCCCAAATCGACTAGCAGTTTCGTCACGGTATTGATGGAAGCAGCCGTCAACCGAGTGATGGCACGGAGGCTGTTTCCTTCAACGAGAAGGCCGAGAATCGTGGCGCGAGCCTCAAGAGAAAGGCGATTCATGCAAGAAGCCTACATGACCCGCTTCTGTTTGTCAAGCATATAATTCAGTTTAACAGATGTAGTTAATTAGATATTGACAACGTGCTATCAATATCTTACGATTAGTCTGGCTCTGAATATCGGATCATGTCGCACGGAAATAGAGTTTCGGGACAAAAGCCTGTCACTCATCGAAACCGACCGAGCGGCGGAAACCAAACTGCCAATTGCGGTCATCAATTCCTTTCGCGACAAAATGGTCGTGATCCGGGCAGCTCCAGACGAACGGACACTGAGGAATTGGAAAAGCCTGCATTACGAGAAATTGAAAGGTCAAGGGGAGGAAAGATCAATCCGACTGAACAAACAATGGCGGGTCGTTTTCTTGATCGATACGACGTGCAAGCCAAACAAGATTACGGTGTTGAGAGTCGAGGATTATCACTAACGGGGGGTGGGTCATGGCTACGATAACTGCAAATTGGGTGAGACATCCTGGCTATTACATCAAAGAGGAAATGGAGGCACGCGGCTGGTCGCAGCGTGACCTTGCGTTCATTCTTGGATCGAGCGATCAACTCCTAAATCCGATACTGAACGGCAAGCGGGGGATTAGCCCGGACATGGCAAGGGCTCTGGGTGAGGCTTTCGATGTTCCAGCGGAATTTTTTGCCAATCTTCAACAGGCATATGGTCTGGCGCAAGCGCGCACTCCCGACCCGAGTGTCGCCGTGCGCCGGAATTTGCAGAGTGCGTATCCAGTCCGCGAGATGATAAAGCGCGGATGGATTGAGCTTTCTGACGCTGCGATGATCGAAACTCAGTTAGTCCGCTTCTTCGGCAAGCAAGACGCGAGCGAAATCCCATATTTCGGGACGCATGCCGCCAAGAAAAGCAGCTACGAAGAACGGGAGATCCCTCCCGCCCAATTGGCATGGCTGTTTAGGGTTCGGCAAATTGCGCGATCCGTTAGTGCTCCCCGATATTCAGAAAAAGGTCTGCGCGCAGCCATCGGTGAATTCCAATCTTTGCTCTACGCACCAGAGGAAATTCGCCGGGTGTCGCGAATTCTGATGGAATGTGGAGTCCGCTTCATAATCGTTGAAAAGTTGCCGAATGCAGACATTGACGGTGTTTGCTTCTGGCTTGATACCCATTCGCCCGTCATCGGCATGTCTACACGTCGGGACAAGATTGACAATTTTTGGTTCGTGCTACGCCATGAATGCGAACACGTTCTGCAATGCCACGGACGCAACGAGGAAATGATTGACGACAATCTGGAGGGTGAGAAGGCATCCACTAGCAAAACACTGCCGCCAGAAGAACAAATTGCCAATGCAGCGGCAGCGGACTTTTGCGTCCCTGTGGAGAAGTTGAATTCTTTCTTGGCTCGAAAACACCCCTTCTATTACGAGAAGGATGTGATTGCTTTTGCTCGGCTTCTGAACAGACATCCGGGGTTGGTAGTGGGTCAGATGCAACATCGACTTGAGCGGTACGATTACCTGACTCGCTACTTGGTGAAGGTCAGACAATTCGTGCTTCCGGGCTCGATTGCAGACGGATGGGGACAAGTAGTACCTGTATCCCTATAGCGGGAGAGTTACGCCATGACCAAAGAAGAACCCCTACAGCAGATATGGCACAAGTACGACAACGACCATAAACACAAGCCAACATCGGCTCGTGAAGCTGTGGAGTGGGCCGTTGCGGACGGAATTCTTGAACTGCCAGAGGTCGATCCCTACGATGTCTTGGCCGGGCAGATGGCTCAGGCTCTCCGCGATGAATACAAGACCGACGCGCAAGGACGCCGCTATCGGGTCAACCATGCTGCCCGCGCCACTAAAGGCGGAGTGCAGTATACGTTTTGGGGTGTCATGGGATTCGCTTCCCATGAGCACATGGAGCGTGCATTTGCTTGGAGGCGCGAGCAAATAATCGGGGATAACCTGCAACTCAAGATCGATGTCGACGTCTACAACGACACGGTGCGCGGGAAGCATCCCGAAATCCAGCTTGTGCTTGATTACACGGATGACGTTGCGGAACGGCAGATCATGAAGGTTCCACCCAAGAAGGTAGACGTCGCCTAATCCCGCTTCTTCCAGCGTGCTCGTGCTGCAAGCCTTGCAATATCTTGGCGCTGTTCGGCAGTGAGAGTTTGCGCCCTAGACTTTCCGCCTTTCAATCCGCCCTTACGGCGTTTGCTAGTTGGACGGCGCTTGGTTTCACTGACCGTATCTTCGGCTTCGCCAGTGGCTATATCAACGATTAGCTTGGCAAGCTCATTCGGATCGCGGGGTCTCTTAGCCACGCCCTTTATGCTGCCACATCCCGCGATTGACCGCTACTGCCTGCTATTGGCAAACTGAGACACTACCACCGTTTGCGACCGTTTGCCATTACCGGTAGTGGTGCAGTTGAACCACTACCCAATCGCAGGTAGCAGATCAGTTTCCCTTCGCCGACTCCATGACCAAGTGCCACCGAACGCTAGCTTCCGGTTGGCCGACCAATCGCCCCGAAATCATGTCCGACACTTCCATAACCGGCTTGGGCCTGCGGGCAAGCACCTCGCAAGTGAGGACACAGCCAGCGGGCAGAACACGAACAAGACTCATGCCAGTTGAACTCTGCCAGGGTATTCCATTTAAGATGTTGAGCCTACGACTGATCAGGGACTCCTGACAAGGAGCACAGCATCACATGCGAAGACTCAAAATCGTAATAGCAGTGGGAATTCTGAGTATGACCCCAATGCCATTCCGCGCGCAGCAAACTGGAACGACGAAGTCAGACGAAACTGCAATTCGTGCGGTCGTCCAGCGGTATTTGCATGGCCTAAAGTTTAACGATGTCGAAAGCCTGAAGAGTGCCTTCCATCCTGACGCCAAGCTTTTTTTCGTGGATGATCACGGAGGGCTGGGAATGCTATCGCAGGCAGAATGGTACGAACAATTTAAGGGAAGCGCCGGCCACGAAGAGCGAGGAGAACTAAAGATTGTGGCCCTGGATGTCACCGGGAACGCGTCGGCAGTCAAGGTGTACGAGGAATACCCGAATTCAACCTACACAGATTATGTTTCACTGTTAAGGCTGAACGGAGAATGGCGAATCGTAAACAAGATCTACTATTCAGCACCCCGCCAACGCTGAAGCACGCTGCAGAAACCGGAGGGAGGGAAATGGTCATGAGCACGGGAAAGTTGGCATTGGCAATCTTGTGGCTATTGCCGGTTTGCACCGTCTGTCAACGAACAACGGATGATATCGCCACGAGTGTCATGGAAGTTGTTAAGTTCCGCTCGCCTACACTCGCCCTCACACACCTCCGCATTATCGACGGTACAGGAGCTGCTCCCCATGAGAATCAGACGCTCATCATCGGTGGTGGGATCGTACAGTCCATCGCACCAAGCGAAAACGCAAGAATTCCTGAGAGAGCAAGAGTCGTTGATTTGAGCGGACGGACGGCCTTTCCTGGCCTCGTCGGAATGCATGATCACCTCTATTACACTGCCGCGCTGTACGACTCCGGACCGTTGCTGCAACAGCAGAGTTTCACGTTTCCACGCCTCTATCTCGCAAACGGCGTCACGACCATCCGGACAGCCGGGAGTATCGCCCCCGACACGGATCTGAACCTCAAAAACCTTATTGACGCCGGAGAGATTCCCGGCCCTCGAATCCACTTTACAGGGCCATATCTGGAAGGACCCGGCGGTCTGTTGGAAATGTCGTCGTTGCGCACACCGCAGGAAACGAGAGCGACAGTCGAGTATTGGGCCGACCGCGGGGCAACATCCTTCAAGGCTTACACGCACAATCACGCGAGCACAGCTGCAAGCTGCGGTCGATGCTGCGCATGCGCGTGGCCTTAAGATCACAGGTCAGCTGTGTTCCGTCGGGTTCCAAGAAGCGGCAGAGATGGGAATTGATAACTTGGAGCACGGCTTCGCCGTGGACACAGAATTCAATTCTCTTAAGAAGCCCGACCTTTGCCCCCCAGGCGCCTTTGTCGGCCTGACGGACATAGATGTGAGTGGCCTTGAAATCCGGCGCCTGATTCATTTGCTGGTTCGGAAGCACGTCGCAATCACGTCGACTCTCGCGGTATTCGAGCAGTATGTTTCCGGGCGCCCCGATCCGTCAGATTCCGTTCTAGGCCTGATGTCCTCTGTTTCCCGAAGCAGCTGTCTCGGCCAACGAGACGATTTGCGAAGGGAGCAATCGTCCAATCAATTCGGCGTCGTGTTGAAAAAGGAAATGCTGCTGGAACGTGCCTTTGTCAAAGCCGGCGGACTCTTGATGACGGGAGCCGATCCTACTGGCAACGGCTGTGTTCTCGCTGGATTCGGCGATCTGCGGGGGCTCGAACTCCTTGTAGAGGCGGGCTTCACACCCACCGAAGTGATTCAAATTGCCACTTCTAATGGAGCCAAGTTCTTGGGCGTATCCGATAAGATAGGCACCCTCGAGCCTGGCAAGGTTGCGGACTTGGTCGTGGTTCGCGGCGATCCCACTAAAGACATTCGTGACATTGAGAACACCGAAACTACGTTCAAAGACGGTTTAGGTCATGATCCCGCCAAACTCCTACAGCAGGTGAAGTCCAACGTTGGCTTCCACTAGTCAGTGCACGCACTGTATGGGGTGGGTTTTCTAACGCCCGCCGTAGCGGTGTGGCGAGACACCTCTCCTGTGGGGCAGGTCGATCATGACCAGATCAAACCGGAGATTTTGCCCCGTTACACACCCGATAGTGAACCCAATACACCAGATAACTCCAAAGTATGTAACATCTAACGAACTAGTAGAATCCAGCGCCCTCGTGTAGTCTCCTGTGTTCAAGAATAAACGCGATGGACAGTATTGTCTTTGTTGGCGGGATCGTGCTGTTTGTGCTGATTGGTCCCTGGGTGCTGGTCTGGCGCGTAAACGTCAGGCGTAAGCGCGAGCGTGGGGAAGATCAAGGGCAATGGCGGGAATTGGCCTCCCGCGTTTCTGCACTCGAGCGCACCCTGCACGCCCTTCGAGCCCAACTCTCGAGTCCAGCGCCGGAAGAGGCCACGCCCAAGACGTCCGAGCGTCCCGTGGCGGTTTCTTACACGCCTCCATCTTCCTCGCCGAGTACTCTTTCACCACCAACCGCACCAACGGCCGCTCAGCCTACCGCCTCAGTACGGGTCGCCGAGAGTTGGGCGACGCAAAAGGCAGCCGAATCGGCGAAGACAAGATATTCCTCAACCACCGATCGAGTGATTCCGTCTGCTTCTACGCGAGTCACACCCCCGTCTCAGCCGAGTTTTGCCGCAACCCAGCCAGAGCTGTCGCTGGCCGACCGGCTCAAATCGGCGCTCGACGTCGAGGAGATTCTGGGCACGAACTGGCTAAACAAGCTGGGCATCGTCATCCTGGTGCTTGGTGTCGCGTTCTTTCTGGCCTACCAACTCAAGACGCTCGGTCCTGCGGGCAAAGTTCTGGTCGGGTTCGCGACCGGCGGAGTGATGCTGGGAGCGGGGATTTGGTTTGACCGGAGGGAACGTTACCGGATACTGGCGCGCGCAGGGATCGGAGGCGGCTGGGCACTGCTGTTCTTCACGACCTACGCGATGTACCACGTTCCGGCGGCGCAGGTACTTACGTCGCAGGCCGCCGACCTGGTGCTCATGCTGGCGGTGGCAGCGGCGATGGTTGCACACACCCTACGCTATCGCTCGCAAGTGGTGACCGGGCTGGCCTTCCTGCTCGCGTTCTTGACCGTCACGATCAGCCACTCCAACGTATACAGCCTGTCAGCAGGCGCGGTGCTGGCAGCAGGGATGGTGGTCATCGTAGGGCGCATGCAGTGGTTCGAGCTGGAAGTATTTGGGATCCTGGCAAGCTATCTGAATCACTATCTCTGGTTGCGGCCGATCATCCAGCCGATGCAGGGGAAACGGCATCCCTTTCCAGAATTTGCCCCGAGTGCGGGAATCCTGGTGTTGTACTGGCTGATCTTCCGCGTGTCCTATGTATTCCGGAGGCCGAGCGACGAAGGGCAGGAGCACGTCTCCACCGCAGCGGCGTTGCTCAATACTGCTCTACTGCTGGCCCTGTTCAAATACCAGTCGACCTACCCAGAATGGGCGTTCTGGGCATTGCTGGCGATTGGAGCGATTGAAACGCTGCTGGGAGCGCTGCCGATCAGTCGCCGCCGGCGCAGCGCTGTCATCGTCCTCTCCACGCTGGGCGTGGTCCTGTTGATTGCGGCATTCCCCTTCCGCTACTCCGGCATGCGTCTTTCGGTGCTGTGGCTGCTGGAGGCAGAGGCGTTGCTGCTGATCGGAGTATGGACGAAGGAAGTTGTCTTCCGCCGGCTCGGAATGCTGGCAGCGCTGCTGGTCTCAGGCCAAATGATCGGCGTGGACGCGGCGCGCATCTTCGGTAGGCGCATGGACGGCGCGGATTTGCGGCCTGACTTTGGACTGGCGATGGTTTTCGTGGTGGCTGCTGCGGTGTTTTATGCAAACGCGCATTGGGTGCTGCGCCGGTGGGCCGCTCTGTTTGCAAGAGAGATTGACCGACGGGTGATGCAGCGCCTGTCGTATGCGTCGGCAGTGATGCTGTTGATCGCGGCATGGATCGCATTCCCGGAAGCCTGGACAGCAGTCGCCTGGTGCACAGTGGGGCTAGGACTAGCGCTGGCCGGACGCCGCTTTGGCTCCCCGGAACTCGGATACCAAGCGAACTTCCTGGCGCTGACGTCTGTGCTTCGCGTTCTGTTAATCAACCTGGATGCTAGCGATAAGTATCACGGGCTGACCTTGCGAGTCCTGACGGTCGCGCTCGTTTCTACCTTGCTGTATGTTACATCGAGTTGGAGCGGCGATTCTGATCGTAGCCGTGGGATTGCAATTGGTGGCCGTCTGTTTTCTTCCGGGCAACTGGCGGGTATGAGTTACACCTGGTCGGCGTCTTGCCTGCTGGCCTTGGTGGCCTGGTACGAATTGCGACCGGTTAGCGTGGCGGATGCCTGGCTAGCTGGCGGGTTGGTATTGTTTGAACTCGGGCTGGCGCGAAAGAAGCTGAGCCTGCGATTGCAAGGCTATGCTGCATTTTCTGCCAGCTTTCTGCGAATCTTCTTTGTAAATCTGAATGCCGCGGGGAGTCCGGGCGAGATCAGCCCACGGTTCTATACAGTGGTTCCGCTGGCTCTGGGTTTCTTCTATTCATATTGGAGGCTGCACCAGAGCAGCCAGGATCTGCTCGAGTCGGAGCGCAGATTCGGAGTGGCTGACATCTGCTGCTGGCTAGGCACGATTACCTTCCTTGCGCTCATACGTTTTGAATTGGATGCAGACTGGGTGGCTGCCGCGTGGGCGTCGCTTGCCTTGGTGTTGCTGGTTGTAGCCTGGCGCAGCCAGCGCAGAGTGTTCTTGCGCCAGGGATTGATGGTGGCGCTGGCCGTGCTGTTTCGGACAGTGCTGCACAATTTTTACGAGCGCAGTTACTTTCCGGCACCTAGTTGGGACAGCCGCTGGATCACGGTGGGAACCGCCGTCGCTCTGCTCTTGGCGGCGTTGCCTTTCGCATTTCAACTTCGCAAGAAGGACGAGGAGAGTCTCGAGACTGGACTGATTCGTATGTTGCAGGCGGTAGTCCGGCGTCCGGAGCAGCTCTTATTTTTCATCGCAGTTGGGCTGCTAACGGTGCTGCTGGCAACTGAGATGCGACACGGCATGGTCACGCTCTCGTGGGGTGTCGAGGGCGTGGCGGTTTTCGTGTTGGCCCTGTGGCTGGGCGAGCGCAGCTTCCGGCTCACGGGATTGGGACTGTTGCTGTTGTGTGTGGGAAAGATCCTGTTGGTGGACGTGTGGGGCATCGACCCTCGGGACCGCTACCTCACCTTCATCGTGCTGGGCGCGGCGCTACTGTTGGTTTCGTTTTTGTACACGCGGAATCGCGAGGCCTTGCGGCAATACTTATGAAGCGCTGGATCATGCTCGCGGGAATTGCGCTGTTAAGCGTTGCGGCCGTGGTAGTAAGCGAGCAGCGGAAAGTGGACGTGCCTGCCAGTCCGGCCGCGTTGTTGTATCTGGTGGCCGACACCGAGCAGGAACTGACGCGAATGCCGGTAAGTTTCGCGCGCATGTCGGACGCAGAAGAGGTCCGCATCGGAGATGAACTCGCACGATCTTACGCCACAAGAGAAGAACGCGGAGACACGGCGGAAGCCGTCATTGTGGGGCATTACCTGGCGCGAGTTGGGTCGGAGTTGGCCAGCCACGCGCATCGCAAATTGCCCTATAAGTTTCACTACATTCCGACTTCGACCTTCCTCAATGCCTTTGCTCTGCCGGGTGGGCACGTATACGTGGGTGGCGGGCTGCTATCGCTTATGGACAGCGAAGATGAGCTGGCGGCGGTGATCGGTCACGAGATCGAGCACATTGACCACTACCATTGTGCCGACCGTGCGCAGCAGGAGCAAGCACTGCGCAAGATTCCGTTGGGAGGTTTGGTGGCCTTACCCATCGAGGTGTTCGAGGCAGGATACAGCAAGGATCAAGAGCTTGAGGCAGATCGGGAGGGTACACGTTTGGCAGCGCAAGCGGGGTACTCGGCCACTGCAGCCGTCCGCATGTTCGAAACCCTCGAGCGGCTGCAGCAGGAGTATCAAGCCAAGGCGAAGACGCCACAGGAGGAAGTGTCGCAGGTCGCTTTGCAGACGCTGGAGGGATATTTCCGATCGCATCCGCTGCCCTCGGAGCGCATCGCCCAAGTGCAAAAGATGATCGCGAATGAAGGCTGGACGGCGCGTCCGGAGCGCGATCTGAGGGTAGCGTATATTTTCTGGACGGCGAGGGCAGGGAATGCGCTGGATGCGGGGAAGTATGCGCAGGCGGAGCGACTAGCAAATCAATCCCTGCGGCTGCGGCCCGATCAGCCGAGAGCTTTCCAAGTGTTGGCGGGGGCGCAGTTTGCGCAAGCTAATTTTTCCGGAGCGGCGGCGGCCTACCGCAAGATTCTGGAGTCAGATTCTTCGAATCCTCAGATTATCGCTTCTTATGCTCAGGCTCTAGCGGCGGCGGACCGGAGGAGCGCGGTGGCAGAGTTCAGGAGGTGGACAGAGAGCGTCACAGGTGAGAAACCGCGGGAAGTAGAGCTCGCGGCCGCTGGCCTGGGCCTATTGGCCGGAGACCCCGAGGCCGCGCATAGGCTGGAGATCGAACTCCAGCAGATTGGCGACGTGCAAGCACCAGTGTGGAAGGGGGAGTTGGGCTGGTGGCACTACCTGAAAGGCGATTACCAGAAGTCGCTTGACCTCTTGTCAGAGGCAGTACAGCAGCGTCCAGGGGATATGAAGCTGTGGCTGCTATTGGCATGGACGCAGATAGAGATCCGGCGATATGGCGATGCGTTGCAGACCTTGGACGGCGCTGTCTACGAACAGAAGGTCCAGCCCGAAAGAGCGATCATACGGGCGGTGGCGCGCTGGCAGGCGCAGGAACGCGACCGAGCGCTGCTAGATTTCAAGGTCGCGGTGGACGGGCAGCCGGAGTGGGAAAATTCGAGTTGGGTCCAGGCTCTGTACTCGCCTCTAGTCGCGCAAAGCATCCAGGAGATGCAGGCCGAGCGCGAGCGGCGAGGACAGAAAGCGAGAATTGCCGCCAGTCGCTGACGAGAGTGGTCTAGGCGACGAATCTGCTCCGGGCGAGCGCGCAACTGTTCGACTAGCGGGCCTCTGCGACATTTGGCCGTAGCCAAGGCGTAGATCCTGAGTAAGCGATCTGTTTGCCTAGTTGACGCAATATAAGAA
>Ga0070707_100002579_pt1 | contig 17214 bp, 9 predicted proteins | sample KBSK5502metaG_FD_65468 | JGI IMG/M metagenome (GOLD analysis project Ga0070707, IMG submission 65468) | Corn, switchgrass and miscanthus rhizosphere microbial communities from Kellogg Biological Station, Michigan, USA - KBS K5-50-2 metaG | ecosystem: Host-associated > Plants > Roots >... | reverse complement strand
CGCAGCGCCGCGAGCGCTTGCTCGGCGTGCTGGGTGTGGGGCGTGGCGAGCACGACCGCGTCGAGGGCCGGGTCGGCCAGCGCCTTGGCGTACTCGCCGAAGAGCGTGAGCCCATGCGCCCCGGCGAACTCACGCGCCTTGTCGAGCGTGCGCGCGACGCCGGCGGTGAAGCGGATCTTGTCCGTCTTGCCCTGCGTGCATTCGACCAGGTGCCGTCCCCAGCGCCCGAGGCCGACGATCGCGGCTGTGACCAAGAGATCTCTCCGTGAGGCTAGCGAGTTGCCGCGGCGGTACGGACGAGGTAACGCCCCTCGTCGTCACGCCCGAGGACGTCGGCGGCGCGCACCTCGCCCCATGCGAGGAGGAACTCGCGCCATGGCATCTGCATGTGCGCCTCGACGAGCTCCCCGAAGTGACGCGGCCGTTCCGAGAGCTCCGCCACGAGCAATTCCGCCAGGGGGCTCACTGATAATCCTCGAGCCTGACGCCGTCCTTGGCGAAGTAGCGCAGGCGCTCGTAATGAGAGCGCGGCACGCCTTCGGGGATGGTGGCGTCGATCCCGAGCTTGGCCGTCGTGGGCAGCCCGCCCCGGCCGAGCGTCCCGGCGCGGACGCTCGGGTCGATGTGCTTGCCGCGCGCTCCCGGCACGACGAGCACGTCCTGGTCGGCCTGCACGCGGAACGTCATCGCCCAGTCGAGCTCGTCGGGGTTGCCGATGTCGATGTCGTCGTCGGTGACGATCGCGAGCTTCACCTCGGCGACCGAGAGCATCGCCAGCAGCGCGTTCTTCCCCTCCCCGGGACGCTTCTTGATCGACGCGACCAGCGTCCAGTAGCAGCAGCCGCCGACCGGCGCGCGGATGGCCACGGGCTCGACGCTGGCGACACGCAACGCCTGGAGCCCCGCGGCCTCGATCACCGGAGCGGCCAGCCAGTCGTTCTCCCACGGCATCTGCAGCACGTAGAAGATCGGATCGCGCCGGTGCGTGATCGCGCGGACCCGAAATATAGGGTTCCACTTCACCTCGCCCGTGATGTGGCTGAACTCGCCGAACGGCCCCTCGTCCGCCGTCCACCCGATCGGCAGGAGCTCACCCTCCAGCACGAGTTCAGCCGATGCCGGAACCTCGAGATCCACGGTCTTGCATTTCACGAGATCCACGGGGGCGCCGTGCAAGCCGCCGGCGATCGCGAACTCGTCCACGGCGATGGGCGCCTTGTACGAGGCGGCCAGCAGCTCGAAGGGATGCACGCCGACGGCGACGGCGATCGGGAGCGGCCGCCCCTGATCCAGCGCGCGCTGGTAATAGACGCGCATGTCCGAGGACGAGACGAGGTCGATCCCGGTCTCGCGCGGGGTGCGATACATCATCCGATACGAGCCGACGTTGCGCCCGTACTCGGGATCCCTGGAGACGACGAGGGTGCCCGAGAGGTAGGGCCCGCCATCCTTGACGTGCATCATCGGCAGCGGCAAGCGCGTGAGATCGACGTCGTCGCCGGTGAGGACCACGTCCTGGCAGGGCGCCCGATCGACGAGCCGCGCGTCGATCGGGCGACGAATGCCTTCCTCGAAGCGCGTGGCGATGGCGCCCTCGGGACACCCCATCGCCACGGCGAGCCGACGCCGCGTCGAGAGCAGCGCGCCGGCGGCCCGCCAGTCCGGATAGCCCGCGATCTGCTCGAAGAAGGTCGCCTGCGGCGCCTGCGCCATGAGGGCGGAGAGATGGCGGGGATCGACGGCCTTCTTGAGCCGCAAGAGCTCCCCCGCGTCCTCGAGCTGCCGCAGACAATCACGAAACCCCGCGCTCATCGCGGGAAGTCTATCATTCATGGAGCCGCGGCGTTTCACGCCGGGCCGTGACCGGTGTCACATGGAGCGGGCAGGCGCTTCCAAGGAGGACACGATGACTGCCGATCGGGACTTCGTCACCCGCAACAGGAGTGAGCGCGCCAGGCTGGCGTCGCTGGTCGCCCGGCTGAGCGACGCGGATCTCGCGCGCCCGCTGCCCGCCGGCTGGACCGTCGCCGCGGTGCTGGCGCACGTCGCGTTCTGGGACCAACGGGCGCTGCTTCTCCTGGAGCGCTGGCAGCAGGCCGGACCCGCGGCCATGCCGCGCCCGGCGAACGACGCCGACGTCGACTGGATCAACGACGCGGGCAAGCCGCTCTTTCTGGCGCTCCCGCCGCGCCGGGCCGTCGATGTCGCCATCGCCATCGCGGAGGCCGTCGACCGGAAGATCGAGGCGCTGCCGGACGAGTTCGTGACCCGAAACGCCGCGGCCGGCAACCCTCTCAATCTCCTTCGCGCCGAGCACCGCCGCGAGCACCTCGACGAGATCGAAGCCGCGCTCCGGTAATGGCCCACGCCGGTTAGGACGGCAAGCAGGCCAACGGCCGCGAGGGGATGACCACGAACTGCGCGTGTGGGGCGTGGCCCACCAGGATGGTGAGCACGCCCAACACGAGCAGCCCAGCGGTATTCCGCGCGTCCCTACTGCGTTTGCCAACTCGTGGGCACCGCGCCCAGCCCGAGACCGCTCAGGACCGTGCCCCCATTCATCAGCCACATGGCCACGACGCCGGACGAGCTGTTCCGCCACAGGATGTCGGCCGTGCCATCACCGTTGAAGTCGCCGACCTTGGCGATCGTCCAGTCGACCGGTACCGTGCCCAGGACGAGATTGCTCACCACCGTCCCGCCATTCATCAGCCACAGGGCCACGACGCCGGACGAGGTGTTCCGCCACAAGATGTCCGCCTTGCCGTCACCATTGAGATCGCCGACCTCGGCGATGATCCAGTCGACCGGCACCGCGCCCAGAACGAGATTGCCCAGGACGGTGCCCCCATCCATGAGCCACATGACCACCCCGCCGGACGAGGTGTTCCGCCACAAGATGTCCGCCTTGCCGTCGCCGTTGAAATCGCCGCGACCGACGATCGCCCAGTCAGGGGGGACTTCGCCGGGCAGTCCGGCGCCGACGACATTCGGCCCATTCATCAGCCATTGCGCGACGATGCCCGAGCTGTGTCGCCACAGGATGTCGGCCTTGCCGTCGCCGTTGAAATCGTAGGCGGTGGGCGTCGCCACGAGGGTCTGCACGGTCCCGACCAGCGTCGTCGCATCGAGCGCCACGGCTCCCGCGGTGCAATTCGCGGCGTCCTGGCGCATGTGCATGTTCACGAACTGGCTGTTGGCGGGCGCGGCGTCGTTCGCCGAATACGGCAAGGCGACGTCGACCGAGCCATCCAGACCGAACAGGAACTGATGATTGGGCTGGTCCCATTTGAGTCGCAGCGTGAACGGCTGGCCCACGGTCACGGTACCCTCGAGCGTGTCCAGGGCAACGGTGGTGCTCGTGCCGCAGGTGGCATCTTCACAACGGATGAGCTGACCGGCCACTCTCAGAACACCGGCGGGGTCGGTCGAGCTTCCATTTCGAAACACTTCGACGATCGCGAGGTAGTCGCCGACCCTGTTGCCCGCGACCGACTGGGTGCCATCGTTGAATTTCTCCATCAGGAGACGGGCGGGCCGGGAGCGGGTCACGAGCCCCGCATTGTTCGCCGCGCACACGTTCATGCCGAGATTCGTGACCGTGAACGAGGCCTCGATGCCCTTGACCGCGGCGGGGTTCGTCACGTTCAGGAATTGAGCAGCATTCGTACTGCCCGCGTTCGAGGCCGCTGTCCCTTGAAGCCGCGCTCGCAACTGAAGGTTGCCCGCGGTCACTTCACGGTCGACTTCTTGCAGGCCGAAATCCTCGCCGCCCTGCCATCGGTCCGAGCGAATGACGCCGCCCTGCCAGTCCTCATAAGGGGTGGCGACGGCCCCCGGGCTGGCCGCAGCCAATACCGGCACGAGCAGGCTGCCGAACATGATCACGACCTCCACGAGACGACGCCGGCCGAAGCTCATTTGTGTTCTCCTTTTCGGAAGAGGTGCCGTGGTCATCGCCGCGGCTCTACGGAATCACCGCGGAGCTGTTGGTTTTCACCGTGCCGACGCTCGTCGTCGAGTCAACCGCAACCGCACCAGCGCTGCAGTTGGCCGTGGTGTGATTGACGCCTATGTTTGCGAACCGATTGATCGCGGGTGCGGTGTCACTGGCGGAATAGGACAGCGGGAGATCGGCCGAGGCGTCCAGTCCGACGAGGAACTGGTGATTGGGCTGGTCCCACTTTGCTCGCAACGTGAACGTCTGGCCGACGGTGACCGATGCGAGGTTGATCGACGCGATGGTCGTACTCGTGCCGGTGCTGCAGGCAGCATTCGTACACCGATTGACAAACCCCAAAACCCTCAGAACTCCGACGGCGTCCGGTGTGCTACCGTCTCGGAATGCCTGAACGCCGACGGAATAATCACCCGTCCGATCCCCAGGGCCCGACGAAGTGCCGTCGTTGAACGGCGCGATGTTGACCTGGGCTACACGGCTGCGCGTCGCGGCTCCGACATTGTTGCCGGCGCACGCCGTCATCGTCAGATCGGTCACGGTGAACGTCGCCTCGAGCTCATTGACCTGTGCGGGATTGGCCAGGTTCAGGAACTGGAACGAGTTGGTGTTCCCCGTATTGGACGAAGTGAATCCTTGCCGGCGATATCGCATCGAGAGCGCGTTGGCCGCAATGACGCGCTTGACTTCCTGTCCCCCAAACCCCTGCCCCCCTTGCCAACGATCGCGGCGGATGAGGGGCTGCGACCAGTTCTCGTACACGGCAAGCGGATCGAGAGCAGCCGCGCCGAGCGGCCACAGGGTGAGGGCCGCCAGGGCGGCGATCGCGGTTCGGACGAACGTCTTCACACGCATGTGTTCCTCCTTTGTCCGAGCGAGCTGGATTCGTTGACGAGCATTCGGTTACTCGGCCTTCTCGAACCTGCCGGGGTATTCCAGGCGCCCGGAGCCGCCCCGCACCGGCAGATACACGGTGCCGCTCAGGACCTTGTCGAACTCGAGCGTGAGCTTCCACGGCACGAGCACGTTGGCTCCCGTCGTGGTGAACTCGAGCCTCGGCCGGGCCGGGTCACCCGTGATCGCGATCTGGATCTTGCCGAGTCGATCCTCGGAGAAACCGAATCGCCCCTCGGCCGCGCCGTTCGTCACGCTGTCGATGACGAGGACGCGCTCGCGATTGCCGTTGAACGACCCTCTGACGCCACCCGCCCACTTGCCGACGAGGGCCTTGGCGAGGTCCGGCTCGGCCGCGACCGGACACGCCCACAACAGAAGCGGCCCCACGATCAGCACTGCCGTTACCGCCATGACCAGACGCGAGAACTTGCGCAAACGTCCCATCCCAACCTCCCTCGATCGTTCGTTCGGACGGCGGTGTGGGAGAGCAGGACGAACGCCAAGCCGCGCCGCCTGATCTGTCGCGCAGTTACACGCGGCCGCGCTGTCGAAGCGAGGTGTCGACGCTGTCGAACCCGTGGGAACGGGGAGAGTTCGACAGCGCGGGATCGAGGTGGTGGGTGAGCCGGGGCTGGTGGGTGGGAGAGCGCGCGCCCTAGTTCGGAAGCGCGCTCAACGACGGCAATGCATCGTTACGGCGGGTGAACGAACCGAACCCGGATCTTCCTGATGCCTCGCGTCAGCTCAAGTCCGCGGTCCATATCGACCCCGTTGCGACGAATCCCGAGGGCGGGGCGCCGGCCGGAGGGATGAACGCGCCGCTCGAACCGGCAACGGCGACCGACAGGCTCCAACCAGCTCCAGACTTCTGGGCGTCGACGCGCAGGAAGTGAGGCGGCCCGGAGCAGAGGATGCCGGATTCCGCCTCGATCCCGATCGGCCCCACCGTGGTCTTGATCGGCCGGTTCCAGTCGTAGTCCACGGGCCGCGCGTTCGCGAAGGGCAACGGCGAGTACAGCCCCGACGACACGACCTGCCAAGCCGTCACGCTGGCCCCGCCGTGAGCCAGCGTCAGGCGCGAAACAGAAGAAAGATGCAAGTCGCCACTCACGAAAACGACGTGGCGTATCTGCTGGTCGACGATCACGCCCGCGACTTCCGCCAGGGCGTCGGGATACCCGAGCCACCAGTCCTGCGAGCGCCACGTCTCGGGGAACAACGCGTATTCGCGGGAGATCGGCGCAATGCCGACGCCGCAGAAGATGAACTTCGGCATCTGCGCGCGCCTGTCACGGTTGGCTTCGGTCAGCCACGCCCTCAGCGCACCGAGTTGTTCGGACGACACGAATTGAGCCGCTCGTCCCGTTGCTGACAGACGGGGCTTTCTCTCCGACCGCGTGTCCATGACGAAGGCCGGGCAGCAGTGCTCGAGCTTATCGGCGAGCGGATACCACAAAGCCGCGCTCGGCTGATCGCCTCCGATCTGGTGCGTTTCACGTCCGGAGCTCTGAAACAATTTCGCCGACTTTTTAGCTTGCTTGAACTCGTCCGCACGCCGCTGGACGTCCTGGTCGTGGGGCGGCGGCGCGGTTTCACCCGACCAGTTGTCGGAGATCTCGTGATCGTCGATCGCGAAATGTGTTGGGATGTGCGCCAGCACGTACCGCTCATGCTCGGAGGTGAACGCGGTTCGGTAGCGCTGGCCGTAGCGCTCGCGCCAGGCCTCCGTGTCCAGGATGTTCGCCGTCGCATCCGCGTAGATCTGATCTCCGATGAGAAACAAGAGGTGCACGCCGGGAAGGGTCTCCGTCGATTCGTCGACGTGCCTGCGCATCCCCGCGAACACGAGATCGGACGCCTCGCGCTCGAACGGTGTCCCCGGGTACCGGCAGGATCCAACGAGGAACCGCATGTCGTCACAGGGTTCGCCCGACGCCGCCGCCGCTCGGAGGCGCGCGAGCCAGGGGTGCGTGTCCGGGTACGTGACGGGGTATCCGTGACTCTCCTCCGGCGGGGCCGCCTTCTCCTGTCGTTTCGACTCCGCCGGCTGCGCGTCTGCCGGCTCGTCTCGCTCGGTCCTGAAAAACATCCGGCGCATCGACTTCGTGGCCAAGCCGGTCCATATCCGAGAGCCATGGGTCGCGGCCTTCACAATGACGTCGACCGGCCCCTGACCGGGCAGTCGGAGATCGACCACACGGTACCTGAGCTCACGGCCATCCACGGGCCACTGATCGCCGACGACCAGCTCCCGGCCTGTGACCTCGAGACCGTCAACGGACGTCGTGACCTCGTCGTCCGTTTCCGCCCAGATCCGGACATTCACCTCGGTTTGCCCAGGGGTGATCCAGGCCGCGCGCAACACGGGTCCGGCCGTGAGCCCTATGCCGATGTAACGATGAGGATCTTGCTTTCCGGTCACCTCAGGCGCCCCATCCCACGGGGCGGCGAAGAAGTCCTGCAGGACGCCGTAGACGTGCTTGTGGGCGTCCTTCGCGAACACGACGTCCATGTGACCGAACCCGGGCACACGCAGCAGTCTGATCGGGATGTTCCGGGCCGGCCGATTAGGACGGTCCAGACGATTGATGACGCCGTCGAGCCGCACCGCCGACCGGGTCGCGGACTGCGGATTGAACACCCGGCTCTCCTCGCCGTGGAAGAAGAACGTCGGCATCGTCCAGTTCTTTTCGAGGTTCGCGTCCGTGAGAAATCGATTCATGCCCTCATGATCGGTGAGCCGCTGGCGGAGCGCGAAGTAGTACAGCTGGCGGTAGACGTCCCCAGGCGCGGGCCCCACAAGCATCGGAAACGCCGCGTGCGTACGGGGATCGAGGTTCGCATGCCGCCACATGCGCGCGTACAGGAGCGTCATCCGATCGCATACGGCTTCCGCGAGCGACGTCTCCCCTGAACGCGTGTGACTGTCCGGCTCGTCGTCATATCGCGCAATCGAGAACGCGATGCGATCGAGAAGTACCTGCGCGACCGAGGGGTTCGGCGCCGGAACGGGGTCGAGCAGATCGCGCCGGAGCACGTCGCGGAAGAACGAGCCGAGCCTCGCCTTGAACCCGTTGACGGCCGACGGCATGGTCCACGGGTGGATGGCGTTGAAGGCGACACAGGCGATCTGCTTGCTGTCCAGCCATCCAGCCAGGATGCTCATTGCGATCGACGTCGCGCCGACACAGTGCGCGAAGATCCGCACAGCCCGGCCGCCCGTGGCGGTGTGAACGTAGCCGACCGCGGCCGGCATGTCGTACTGCGCGATCTCGTCCATGGTCCAGTCGCCGTCTGGAACAGGCTCCGGCAGCATGTTGCTGATCCGGTAGTCGATCAGCCAGACGTCGTAGCCTGCCTCCCACATGGCGGCCGCCATGTTCCGATCGAGGGTGTCGGTCGAATAGATGAGGCTCCCCTGCGCCAGGCCGTGAATCAGGAGGACCGGCTCGGCTTTGCCGTCCGGCTGGCGATACCGCGTCAACCGCAAGCGCACCGACACGTCGTGCTTGTCTTCCGACAGTGGGACCAGCACGTCGAACGTCTCCGGCTGGACGAGCCGTTCGCGGACGTTCAACGGAGGCGAGCCCTGCGGGCGCGGCACGGGCTTGTCCGGATAGTCGGGCGCGCCGAACTCCCAGAACTGTGTCTGGAGCAGCGCGCGGGCGAAGAGCATGCCGATCGCCGACAGCCCCATGACCGTCGCCGGGAGGTGCGGCGACTTCTTCGCCTGTGGCGCGCCCGTCGAGGCGAGGTATTGCATGTCGACCCCCAGCGAGCCCTCGACCGGGGGATCGCCGGATCGACCGCGAAGCGTGAACGGCAGATTCAGGAGCGCATCCCACAGGCGAGGCGCGTCGACCCGCCAGGCGAGAAGCTTTTCGCCGCTGAAGGTGAACGACCGCTGGGGGTGCCCGGCTTCGCCTATCGTGAAGCGGAGCTCGTACTGCAGTCGGCGGTAGAGCGCATGCTGCAAGGCGACGTTCCAGAATCCGCTGATCTCGCCGAGCCATCCACCCTTGGGCTTGGCACGATCGTCCGACGGCTTCTGCGACCACTTTCGCTCGAGCCATTGCCCGAAGGACTGGCGGCGCTGAACGTAGGCCCACAGGGCGAGAATCGCGCGCCGGCGACGCTCGAAGTAACCGATCTCGTCCGGCACCAAGAGGCGAACGGTTCCCGTGCCGCTGGCGACCAGGCACTCGGGCGGGAGGTGCTCTTCGGGCATGTGGTCGAGATGGGCGGTCTTGGTCATCTCGGGTGGAAGAGGATTGAAATAGACCTTCGCGGTGGTCGGTAAGGCTTCACGGGTCCCGCGTTCGAGCCAGCCTTCCAGATCCTGGATGTCCATCTCGACTTGCAGGATGAGTCCCCTGTCGTCCCGCCAGCGCCTCGTGCCTTGCGAGCAATCGCCCGGATTGTCCAGATCCCCAGGATGCATGGCGCGGAGCCACTCGGGGACCGACGTCACCGTTCCGATCAGCTGCTCACGGAGAAGCACCGCGACCGCTTCGCTCGGTGCCGGCACGGAGGAGGACGGCGTGACGCCGAGATCAGCATGCCCTTCGGCTTTCGACCGCGCCGATTCCTGCCACCCGCGCGACCGCCGCAGAAGGTCGGCCGCCCGCCAGGACAGCGCGGCGATCGTCAGAAACGGATTGATGCCCAGCGCCCTGGGAATGATCGAACCATCGAGCACGTGAAGCCCGTCATGCACCTCGGTCCCGGGGCCGCCGGGAACCGCCTTGAACACCTGTCCCGCGTGGTTGACGACGCCGGTGTCGACGCTATCTCCCATGCCGCAGCCGCCCAGCGGATGCACGGTGATCGCCCGGCCTCCGGGGGCGGGGCCGCTCATGACGAAGGTGGCGTCGGCGGGTAGGAGCCGCCACAGCGGGTTGGGCACGTACTGACCGCCATCGAACCCCCGCGCGCGATCCTCCTTCGCCAGCATCTTATCGGCGGCCATGAGCACCGGACTGTCGCCGACTTTGGGCCACTCGACGACGAGATGTGCCCGATCGAGCTTCGTCGCGTCCAGCCCGTTGGAAGGGCTCTTCAGGGACAGGTGCCCCGCGGCGCCGTCGTCGCCCATCAGCAACAGGATCTGCGAGTGATCCATGGCGCCGCTCGCCACCGTGATCGGATCCGGGGCCTGCGTGCCGGCGTCGGCATACCACGCGGGTAGATCGCCATTGCCGAGCCGATGGAACAACGCGCCCGTCGTCACCGCCTCGCCGAAGGCGCGCCGCAGCGACGTCGGTACCGCTCCGTCCTCGATCGTGAGGGTCCGCCGAGTACCCTGTGGGTCCTCGACCGTCGCGCGGGCGATGCCGACGATCGTCGGCCCCACCGCGTAGGGCCCGCCCTCTTGCGTGGGTCGGCCGATTGCCTCCACCGATTGCGCCTGCGCGAACCCGAAGGCGACGGCGTCGCCGTTGCCGGAGAACCGATCGCCGAGCCGCCCGGACATCAGTAGGCCATGCGCCTCGCGTGATCGCATCAGGATCTCGGTGCTCCCCAGCGTCCCCGCGGCGAGAATCACGTCTCGCGCAGCGAGGTAGAACACCTCGTCGCGCAGCGCCGTCTTCTCGCTCGCCGTCCTGCGCAGCCTGAGGATCCACGGATGATCGGCAGACGCGCTCGGCATGACGGAGAGCACGGTCGCGCCCGTATAGAGCTCCGCGCCGCGCGTGATGGCCAACGGCAACGCGTTCATCATGAGCGTGTTCTTTGCGCCCACGTTGCAGCCGGTCACGCAGTTGCCGCACATCGTGCACGGAGACTGCTTGATGCCGACGGCGTTCTCGCGGGCAGTGTGATCGGGGCCGAACGTCACGGTGATCGGCGCAAGCTGACAGGTGTCGGCGCCCACCGCGCGCGACAGGACGGAGAGCGCGCGATACTTGGCGGTCGCGGGGCTCGTGGCGACCCCGAGGAGCTTGGTGACCGCGTCAAAGCACGTGTCGAGGGTCGGCTGATCTGCGCGGATCTCGCGTGGCCACTCCGTGTAACGAAACTCGTCGGCCGCGGGACGCGCGGCGACGTTGGCGTTGATCAGGGACGTCCCGCCCAGCCCGTTGCCGACGAGGACGTCCATGTCGCGTCCGATGCGAAAGTCGAACAAGCCATCGGCATATCCCACGGTCTCGTCGGCGTCGGCCCGCTGAAAGCGCACGTGGCCAGGCACCTCGCCGAGACCGACGGGGAAATCGCCGAGCGCGTATTCACGGCCGCGCTCCAGGACGATCACCCGTCGGCCGTCGCCGGCCAGGCGCGCGGCCGCGATGCTGCCCCCGTAGCCCGAGCCGACGATGACGACGTCGATGGGGTCGCCGACCGTCTCCGGTGGGGTGTCCTCGAGTAGCGACTCGATGGGCTTGGACAGTCGATCGTTCATGTGCGCTTCCTTCAACGGACGTAGTGGAGCGGTACGTCTATGACTGACCGCCGTTCGACCACCAGGGGCTGATTCCCATCTCGCGGCACAGAGCGTCGCCGCGCGCGTGGTGGTCGGCGGACTCGTCGGCTTTCCCCATCGCGCCCAGGATCGTCCCGAGCGCCAGGTGACACTGAGCTTCGAAGGGACGTGCCTCCAGCGTCTGGCTGATCGCCAGGGCCCGCATCAGGTCCTCATGCCCGCTCGCCGCGGCCCCCTCGGCATGAGCCACGAGGGCCCTGACCATCAGCGCCTCCGCCTCGACACCCCGTTCCTCCATGCTTGCCGCCAGGTCGACCGCGGTGTCCGCTCGGCGCCGAGCGTCGGCCACGTTTCCGGCACGAAGTAAACCCTCGGCCCACCAGCAGTAGCGTTGCGCGTGGAAGACGCGCAGGCCCATCTTCTCGTTGGCGATCACGGCTTGTTCGAGATAGTTCAACGTCTCATCGCCCACCCGGCCTAGTCGAGTCAGCATGAAGCCATAGGTTGAGTACGCGCCCGGGAGCCATCCGACAAAGCCGATCTGCTCGCACAGCGCGACGATCTCGGCCATGCTTGCAACCCGCTCCGCCATCCTTCCCGCGTACGTGAAGGTGAGCGCTTCAATGGTTCGGGCCATGATGCGCGACTGGGCATAACCACGCGTCTCCGCCAGATCGACGCCCTTGCCGATTGCCTGCAGGCCTGAGGCGAAGTCGCCGGTCATCCCGAGGCTGAAGCCGCGCCAGGACCATGCCGGAGCGTCCAGCGGCACGGTGAGCGCGGAAACACGGCCGATGAGAGCGGACACCCCGCTGACGAGCTGAGCGCCGGGGCCTTCGACGATCCACGCGAAGGATCGTTCGGAACCTCGGTAATCGCCGAGCGCGTGTAGGCTAATGCCGAGGCAGTAGGTCGCCTGCAGCTGGGTCGCGCCGTCCGGGGTCACGTTCAAGACGTCCAAGGCTTGGCGTGCGTAGCCGGCTGCTATCCGGTATCGGCCCCCTTGCCAGGAAAGATGGCTGCGATGGCGAAGCACCTGAGCGAGCCGGGGACCATCGTCGATTTGACGGGCCAGCCGCTCCGCCTCCGGTTGAAGCTCCGCAACGTCGCGAACACGTCCGGCAGTCATCAGCGCATGGTGAAGGTCTAGGCGGATGTCGATTCCTCGCCGGGCCGTCTCGACGCTGGCCGGTAACCGATCGACGAGTTGGAGCGCCGTCTCGAGACGACCGATTGCTTCTTCCATCCCTGCGCGCGCGTACGCCGGCGCGCTCGCGACCCGCAGGTAATCGATGGCCCGATCCCACGCTTCTGCGCGCACGGCCTGGTCGGCAAGCAGGTCGGCGTACTCCGTCTCACTGCCAGCCCAGAACCGTTCCATGCTCCGAAGGACACTCGCGTGGAGCAGCTTGCGCTCGAGCTCGAGAAGGCTCGCGTAGGCCGCCTCGTGGGTCAGGGCGTGGCGGAACTCCCATCGAGCCTCGTCGCCACCCGAATGGGGTGACAGGAACGCCGCATTGCAAAGCGCCCCCACTTCCTCCCGGATCATTTCAGGCGGCAGATCGCACACGAGCACGAGGAGCCCGAAGGGCCCCGACGGGCCGACCGCGGCCGCGCACTGCAGGACCCGACGTCGCTTCGGGGTGAGCTGGTCCATCCGAGCCGCGACGACAGCGCGGACGTTCTCCGGCACGACGAGCGATGCGGACGCTCCGCTCAACCTAAACGAACCGCGATTGCCGACGATCACGCCGGAGTCCGCCAGCGCCCGGACGCTCTCCTCGAGATAGAACGGATTCCCTCCGGTCTTGTGCAGCAGCTCGCCGCGCACTCTCGCCAGCGACACATTCGTACCGAGCAGGTCATCGAGGAGCTGCCCCGCGCTCTCGGCCGGCAGCGGCGGAAGCGAGATCTCGAACGAACCCGGACGCGACCGGATCTGCCGGTAATTGGGACGGTACGTGATCACGAGGAGCAGGCGCGTTGCGCCGCACCCGTGCTGGATGGCGTCGAGTACGTCCTGGCTCTCTCGATCGATCCACTGCACGTCCTCGAGAGCGATGACGAGTGGGTCGGTCCCGTCTGCGGTCATCAGGAGATGCGCCGCCGCTTTGACCATCAGGCTTCGCCGACGGGGCGCCGGCAACATCGTGAACGGATGCAGCTCGGGCAAGCTTCCCAGCAAGGCGACGAGCGCAGGCTCGAAGTCGTCCTCAGGGGCGGTTCCCGCGCTTCGTCCGTCGAGGGCCTCGAGGATGAGCTCCATCGGCGAGCCGGCGTCGAGCCCCAGACATTTCCGAATCAGGAGCATCGCCGCGAGGAACGGCACCGCGGTTCCGTACGACGGGCAGGATGCCTCCACCCATCGCACCTCGGTGCCCGCGAACTCCTGGGCCAACTCTGCTAGCAGTCGGGACTTGCCGCAGCCGGGCTCGCCTCGCAGTCCGACCATGCCCCCGCGGCCCGCCGAGGCCTCGTGGACGGCGCGGCGAAGCTTCGCGAGCTCGTCCGCGCGCCCGACGAACCGCGTGGCGCGGCCCCACAGCTCGTAGGTCGACCGCTTCGTCCCGGTGAGCCACACACAGCTCCGGCCCGTGAAATTTCCATCCTCGACCGGAGCTAGCTCAAAGTGCCGGTCCAGAAACGGCGTGGCGCTTGCCGCGACGACGACGTTCGCCGTCGCCATTCCTCCCACGAGATCGCCCAACGTCTCGAGAAATCCCTCACGGATGGCCGGATCGAGCTGCCAGCGGTCGCCCACCCTGAAGAGCGTGACCGCGGCGACCTGGAGGGCGACGCAAACCGGACGCGATTCGTCGATGGAGCCAGGCGACAATCCGAGGGCGTGTCGAGCTGCCAAGGCGGCATAGGCCGCCAGCCGCGGCGCATCCTCGACGGGATCGAGACCGAAAAAGGCGACGCAGCCGGCGATGCCGAGCTCGTCGATGAGCCCCCCGAAGCTTCGCAGCCGGTCGAAGACGATCCCCAGCATGCGGCTCCATTCGGTGATCGAGCCCGTTTCCCATGAGCCGCCGAGACGCACCCGGACGGCCGCGACCAAGCGACGTCGAGACGAGGCCTCGCCGGGCATCGCGATCGCGCTCGAGACGCTCGCGGGAAGGGATTCCGCCGATCGCTGGGGGCGCGGCGCGGGCAATTTGCCGGACTCGTTCAGACCCAGCCGTTCCATCCGGTAGCGCAGCGTGTTCCGAGGAATGCCGAGTCGTGCCGCCGCCCGCGACAGGTTGCCGGCGGTCGCGTGCAGGGCGTCCGCGATCTGCTCGCGCCCGAGAGCCTCGGCGGTACCGGCCAGCGCCCGTGGAATGTCCTTCGCGCTCGTCGAGACAGGCTCCAGCGCGCCGAGCTCCCGGAGCTGGAGCATGGCCGCCGAGATCTCCGTGCCCTCGGCGAGCAGCACCGTCCGCTCGATGACATTGGCCAGCTCCCGGACGTTGCCCGGCCAGGGCCAGGCCCGCAGCGCCGCGCTCGCGTCGGTGCCGAGGCGGCGAGGCGGCAACCCATAGACGTCACAGGTGCGAGCGAGGAAGTGCCGGGCCAGCAGGAGGATGTCGGTCTCCCGCTCGCGCAGCGGCGGCACCGACAGCACGACCACCGCGATCCGATGGAAGAGGTCGGCCCGGAAGCGCCTGGCGCGCACTTCGCCGGCCAGATCCGCGTTCGTCGCGGCGACGATCGAGACGTCGACGGCTTCCGGTCGCGTGCGACCGATGCGCCGCACCACGCGGTCCTCGATCGCCTTCAACACCTTTGCCTGGGCGGACTCGGGCAGGAGCCCGATCTCGTCCAGGAAGAGCGTCCCCCCGCTGGCCGCCTGGAAGAGTCCCGGCTTGGCCTGCCGCGCGTCCGTGAACGCGCCGCGCTCGAAGCCGAACAGCTCGGCCTCGAGGAGATTGTCCGGAATGGCCGCACAGTTGACGTCCACGAAGGGCCCGGCCCGACGAGGACCGGAACGATGGATGGCCTTGGCGAGGAGTCCCTTCCCGGTGCCGGTTTCCCCCAGGAGGAGAATGGGCGGAAGCATGCCGAGACCGGGTCGCTGGAGGAGGCGGACCAGATTGTTCCGCAGGGCCACGATGCCGCGACTGTCGCCGAGAAGCTCTTCCAAGTCGGGCACGGCGAGAATTATAGCCTGAACCCGGAACGGTCCATGCGCCTTTCGGTATCTTTGGCGCTCGTGGCACGCATGGCCGGCGAGGCCTCAGAGCGCCGTGAGATGGGGCATGACCTCCGCGGTGAAGAGATCGATCGAGGCCGCGGCCTCGGCTTCGCTCATGTTGCCGAACATCAGGCGGCCGACGAGATAGGTGCAGCCGCTCGCCACGACCTGACGCTCGATCTCCTCGCGCACCCGCGCGGGGGTGCCGGCGATCGCGATGCCTCGCTGGCGGGCCTCGTCGAAGTCTCGCGCGAAGCGCATCGGCAGCGCGCCGAAGTCCCGCCAGAGCTTGGTGAGGTTCGCGTACCACACGGCGTAGTTCGGCCGGGCCAGCGCCTCGGCCTCGGCATCCGTGCGCGCGACCGTGACGTGACGTCCCAGACCGAGCTTCGGCATCGGCGTCGACCCGTGCTTGCGCTCCCAGACCTCGCGGTATCGCTCGAACAGCGGGCGCGCGCCCTCGGCCGGATGGTTGCTGATGACGTGGACGCCGTTGGTGGCCGCCCACTCCGCCCCCGCGAGGTGGCCCATGCCGTACCACAGCGGCGGATGCGGCTGCTGGAAGGGCTTGAGCACCATCGGAACCTTGCGGAACGTGTAGTGCGTGCCGCGGTGATCGAGCACCTCGCTGGTGAGACCCTGCAGCACGATCGCGAGCGTCTCCTGGTAGATCTCCTCGGTCTCCAGGTGATGCAGCCCGAAGTACGCCATCTCGTAGGGAACGATCCCGCGACCGACGCCGAAGTCGAACCGCCCGCGGGAGAGATGATCGAGCATGCAGATCTCTTCGATGAGCCGCAGGGGATTGTAGAGGGGCAGGCAGTACACGCAGGGCCCCAGGCGGATGCGCCGCGTCCGCTGGGTGGCGGCGGCGAGGAAGATGCCGGGGACGGGCGCCAGCCCGAGCGGGGTCATGTGGTGCTCAGCCAGGTGGTAGGCCGCGAAGCCGGCGGCGTCGTACTTCTCGAGCAGGCGCAGCCGGCTCTCGTAGAACTCGTCCAGGGGCATCTCGCGGCGGTCGAGGTGGTCGAAGATCCCGAGGTCCATCGCTCCTCCTCCGGGGCCGAGCGTCCGGGCGCCCTCAAGGTTATACTCCCTCTCGCCAGTAAAGCATCCGGCCGACAGGAGGTCTCGATGGCGACACTGTGGACGCGTCGACAGATCCTGGCTCAGGCGACGATCGCGGCGGCGGCCGTGCACACCCTCGACCCTCATGAGCTCTGCTGCGCGCCGTCTGCGTACGCGCAGACGGCCGACAAGGATCTCTTCGAGCTCAAGAAGGTCGCCGACGGTGTGTACGCGGCGATCGCGGCGCCGCGATACAAGGTCAACTGCAACGCCGCCGTGATCGTGACCGACAACGGAGTGATCGTCGTCGACTCCCACTCCAAGCCCTCGGCGGCGCGGGCCGTCTACAAGGAGATCCAGGGCGTCGCCAACAAGCCCGTCCGCAAGATCATCAACACCCACTTCCACTGGGACCACTGGCAGGGCAACGAGGTCTATGGCGGCGCGGGCGCCGAGGTCATCGCCTCCCAGCGGACGAAGGAGAACCTGACGCGGCCCGACGCCGGCGTCGGCGGGATCCCCTTCGTCGAGAAGCAGATCGCGAATCTGCCCAAGGAGATCGACGACCTCAAGGCGCAGATCCAGAAGGCCCCGGACCCGAAGACGAAGGCCAATCTCGAGTCCAACCTGCAGCAAGCCGAGGCGTTCCTGCAGGAGCTCAAGAGCCTGAAGCCAACGCTGCCCACGCGCACC
>Ga0070707_100002578_pt1 | contig 17219 bp, 10 predicted proteins | sample KBSK5502metaG_FD_65468 | JGI IMG/M metagenome (GOLD analysis project Ga0070707, IMG submission 65468) | Corn, switchgrass and miscanthus rhizosphere microbial communities from Kellogg Biological Station, Michigan, USA - KBS K5-50-2 metaG | ecosystem: Host-associated > Plants > Roots >... | reverse complement strand
GAGCTTGAGCGTATCATGGCGCAGCACCAGCAGCTCTGCGGCGGACTTGAGCCGCGAGGAGGCCACATCGGTTTCCCCGTCCAGATACGACCATTCCAGAGCAGTCACGACCAGCTTCATCAAATTGTCCATCGTGACACGGCCTGAGCGGGTCGGGTCGAGGACCGGATGGGTGAGCCAAGCGTAGATCGAACTGGTCCATTGGCGCAAGTTGAGCTGCGGGAAGAGTGGCTGGTACTCCTGCTCCAGGGTAGAGAGAATGTCACGGACTTCTTCTGACGTGTGGCTAGCGATGCGGCAGAAAGGGGCCAATTTGTCGAAACGACGACGAAATTGCAGCCACGTCGGATCGGGCAAATCGAACGTTTCCTTCAAGGGAATCGTGTCTCCGCGCCCGGCGGCCACCAGACACAACCCAAGCGGATGATCGTACTGCAACCGCCCCTGGTCCGTCACTTCTTTGAGCAACATCAGATGCTCAAGCGAGAGGTCGTGTGCATCATCGACAATCAAAAATTCCGTCCTATATTGATGCAGGTGTCCCATGAGTTTTGGCTTGCGGGTACTCGGGGCTTGCCCATGGTTGGAACAGAAAGTTGGAATAGCAACCTAGCCCGAAAGGGCTAAAAGGTCTCTCTGTCCCGAAAATCTTCTTCGAGAAAGAGGATGATAACTTGACTGAAGAGTGAGCAGATGGTGGACGGAAGCGATGGGAAATCGGCGCGAAGGGTGGGAATCACGCCTGCCAGAACGAAAGCCATCCGCTGCAGGCTCGCGATCGGGCGAGCACCCGATAGAAATTCGCCAGGCAAGTCGGAGCCGCTTCCCTGTAGTCATTCACCCTCCTCGTGCGCAATGCGCTCTCTCCGTGCTTCCGCGCGTCAGCTTTGCATTGCCACGAACGGGGCTGAGCGGAAATCTTTTTAGATACGAGCGAAAGGAGAAGGAGAGGGAGGTGATCCCCTCCCAAAGAGACGTTGGGTGAGCGTGCAATAAATGTGACTTCGATCAGCAGCCCGACAAAGGCCTCAAGAGCGGCAAGGATTGTGAGGGGATCGTCAAGCCCAATACCACCAGGGAAAAATCCTCGTCCATGAAACGAGGTCATACTGAAGACGAACGAGCCGACGGGTGAGAGAACTGGCCCAACCATCCGCCCAATGAGAAAGTAAGCGGTAGCAAATGCGGTAATCACCAGAAGATAGGCCACAAAACTCCGCCAGGGTTTGTAGCCATAACCCGCCAGAAGACTGAGGAAGAGAGAGAAGAGATATTGCCCGAACTGACGCTGATACCAGAACACTTTGCGCTGCATGAGTTGTGCACGATAGGAAAATCTGCTCGCCATTTCGTTCATTCCTTGTTCGCGAAGTGCGAGAGCCAGTTGGCGGTTGGCGCGCACAGCTTGAGCATACTCCTCGAATCGAGTCTTCCTCTCTTTCTGCTGGCCCTTCCTATTTTTTGACTGTCGTGCTTCGTACTCGTCACCGAGCATGCGTATCGGTGACCAATCAATTCCGGAAAGATTGACGCCACCCCAATTCACGTCAGCGACCTGAACATATCCGTGAGCTGCGTTGCCCAAGGTGACGCCTCTCAGGACGGTGGTGCTATCAAAGATGGACCAAGTCAGATCAGCAGGTGGGGTGGATACTCCCTCAAGGTGTGCACTGCCGAGATGGACACCTTCCAGATGGGCCCGCTTGAGAAGGGCTCCTCCAAGCCTGGTCTCATTCAGGTAAGCTGCTTTGAGGGAAGCTCCCCACAGCTCGGCTTGCTCTAAGTTAGACCGAAAAAGATTCGCTTGTTCGAGATAGGCCTGATTGAGTTTCGCTCCTGCGAGTTGCGCTTGAATGAGGAGAGCCCCGTGCATTCGTACTGCTGCTCTCTCGCATTGCTCAGGGCTCGCATAAAACCAGGTCCTCCCCGTCAGTCCCCCAAGCATACCTGCAAGTGGTAAACCACTCACATTGACTTTTTGCAAGTCTGCTCCGCGCAAGTCCACCCCTTCACGTTGCCGCTGGCTCGCATCGTTCCAATCCACCGGCCCACGTCCATTTTCGTGCGAGGCTCTCAGCTATTCGATATCAGCACGACTCAGTTTGATATTCTTAAAAGGGTACATGCCTTTCTTGATATCAGGAGTGATGCTACACCGCTCAGCAAGATACTTCTGCCGTTCCGCATCAATTTCTGGCACAGTTCGCCAGGGTTGTCCTCATGCTTTCCAGTAGGCTTCCCATGCATCTTGATCATGTGTGGTGGGTCGCTGCCGAACAATTGCCTGTCTTCCGTCTTGCTCACTCATTGGTACTTCTCTCCCCCAAAAACTGTCAAAACTCAATTGAAGACATTCTATTCCATCATGAGATCAATGTAGGAAGCCGCAAACTCTACAACAATTGCTCATCATGGAGTTTTGAGATGCCTCTTTTCAGTCACATAAACCACAACGAAGGACTGATAAGAGGCTAACTCCATCCGTTGAAGGGTTTTTCAACAGCCTGGGCTGTTCTTGAAATTCCAGGGTGAAGACGTCCTGAAGCAGGTTGACCAGTGCTCGTTCGTCGGCCAGGTTCTGCTCACCATGCAGCAAAGAGTCTCTACAGCGCACAGAGCCTGCTTTGTCATGGTGCATACGTTGGACGTCGCTAGAGGTGAAGCAGCCAGGCTTGCTTGCCTGTAGTCGCATTCCAGAGTTGGACCACTCCCCCGTCGCTGACCGAGGCGATGTACTTGCCGTCAGGCGACCAGGAGACTTTCGTTACCTCAGACCTATGCCCACGATAGGTCAAGAGAAGCTTTCCTGTCAGTGCCTCCCAGATCTGCACGGTATGGTCCTTACTCGCCGACGCGAGGTAGGTGCCATTGGGTGACCAGGAGATATCCCAGACGCCCGCGCTCTGCCCACGGTAGGTCAACCGCGTCCGTCCTGTCTGCGCGTCCCACACCTGCACCGTGCCATCCCAGGAACCGGAGGCCAGGGAGCTGCCATTGGGCGACCACGTGATGGACCACACTTCATCCTGATGACCGCGATAGGCGAGCGGGGGTGAGCCGGTCAGGATATCCCAGACGTGAACGGTCCGATCCGTACTCGCCGAAGCCAGACGCTGTCCATGGGGTGACCAGGCCAGAGCCGTCACTTCATCCTCGCCGGTGAAATTGCTAAAGGCCGCTACCAGGGTGTGCGAGGTGGTATCCCAGACTTGCCCGATGCCGAGGTTGTGGCCAGCGGCCAGGTACTTGCCATCGGGTGACCAGGCCAGCGCGTAGACCTCGCCGAAACGCTGCTCAGTGCTGAGGAGCAGAGTCTTGTTCTTGCTAGTCCAGAGCTGGATGACGCCGTTCTTGCCGCCAGTTGCCAGCTCTGCGCCATTGGGCGACCACGCCAGAGCATACACCTGGTTGACCGGGTCGCGAGCGGGCGAGGGAGCAGGACCAGCAGAAGACTGGATGGTGTTCCTGCCGCACGCAGCGAAGGCGAGGCTCAGGGACACGAGCATGCTCAAGGTCGCGACAAAGAAGTACGTAGGTTTTCTCATGAGAGTTTCTCCTGATGATGGGTCATATTCACAAAGCAATGTCTGACGATGCTCAAGCGCCAATTTCTCACGGGTATGAGGTATCAGGGACCATCTCGTTTCTCCTTTCAACATACCCCTCTCCTCCAGTCCCTCTACCTACTACACATAGCCCTTCCTGTAGAGCCTATGTAATTGCGTGCTGATAAAGGTACCAATAGCTACGAGGAGCAGAAGAGCCATCCAGAAGAGCAAGAGAAAAAGCATCGTGTGCCTCCTTTCACATATCTCTCCATCTATGCTTCCGTTCTACAAAGACAAAGTCTTCAAGCGGGCTTGCTAGCAGTCCTCGTAGTGTCAGCATTGCTGCGCCGCTTTCCACCTGAAGCATACCCGAAGGAATGGGGGGGAGACATCGCATAAATGACGCATGTGAGGGAGAGGGAAGCATTTTGGCTCTATAGAGCGTTCGCTCTACAGAGCCAAGACGGAAGAAGAGGAGCGTATCAACTGGGCGAAGGGGAGGGGCTATTCGGCCAACTTCTGCCGGATGGCAAAAGCGGCGGCGGCCGCACGGCTGTTCACGCCCAGCTTGTTGAAGATATGCACCAGATGGCTATTGACGGTGCGTTCGCTAATCACCAGCGTGTCAGCGATTTCTTGATTGCTCGAGCCAGCCGCGACCAGCCGTAACACTTCGACCTCACGCTGGGTCAGGTCATGGGGATAGGTTGGTGCTGATTTCGCTGAAGAGGGTGATGGCTGTTCTGGGGGAAAGGGTGCTGTTCCCATGAGCGCTCCTTGAGCGGCAAGAACTTCATCGAGCGGCATCGCACGCCCCTCGTTCCAGGCCTCCGCAAACGTCGCATCGTCCAGTTGGGCTCGGATGCCATCGATGGTGCGGTCATACTCCGCGCGACGCAGAGGCGAAAGCCTGATGCCTCTTGCCTCGCGCAACGCCTCGACTGCCCCGAACAGCCATGCCGCCCGCTCAGGCTGCCCGAGCAGGCTGGCCACTTCCGCCAATCCTGCCAGGTCTTCGGCAATACTCTCCTTGTAGCCCTGTTCCCGGTTGAGCGCAAGGCTCTGCTGGTAGAACGAGAGGGACTCGTGATACTCGCCCATGCGCAGGGCGACGGTTCCCAGATGGGCCAGCGCGTCGGCGGTGAATTTCTTGCTCCCTGTCTCCCTCTGTGCGACTGCCAGGGCCAGGGCTTCCTCGAAGGAGGTGCGCGCACCCGCATAATCCCCCTGTTGCAAGGCCACCAGTCCCAGGGCATCAATCGACAACACCTGAAGGTGCCTGTCCCCTGCCACACGAAACAGCTTCGCGCTCTCCTCGAGGAGGGGGCGTGCGGCTCCAGGGTCACCCAGCTCTGCCGTGGCTTTGCCGAGGTGACAGAGCGCCAGGGCAGCGCCCCACGCCACCCCTAGCTCCTGGAACAACCGCAGACTCTCTCCTGCCAGCTCACGCGTGTCGCCGGGGTTGCCTTGTAACAGCGCCACAAATGCCAGCGTTGCCAGTGCGCCCGCAAGGTCGAACATGCCTGCTGCGCCCATCTCCCGTCCAATCGACACGCTCTCCTCAAGCAGCCGCTGCGCCTCTGGGAAGTCGCCCTGGTTGAATGCCAGCAGCCCCAACCCTCGGAGCGCCTTCGCGCGTGCGATCGTGCGCGTCTGTGCACCTGGTTGTGCCAGCACCTGCTCGAGCCAGCTGCGCCCTTCACGCTCGTGATTGCAGGATATCCAGAAACCCCTGGAGAGCACACCTGCCAGCTGCAAGCCCATCTCGGTCTCCTGGCGCGCCAGCGTCCAGCGCAGGGCTGCCCGCAGGTTGTCGTGGTCGGCCTCCAGCCGCTTGAACCAGGTGAATTGCTCGGCGCTGTTCATCTTCGGAAAGGACTCCTCCGCAAGCTGCAGGAAGAAGGTCGCATGCTGCCGCCGCATGGCTTCTGCCTCTCCGCTTGCTTCGAGGCATTCCAGGGCGTATTCGCGAATGGTCTCCAGCATCAGCAGGCGCGGCTCGCCTTCAATCTCAGCCCCTTGCTGCAGCAAGCTCTTGTCCACGAGTCCCGCCACAGCGTCCAACACGTCTTCCTCCAGGTTTCGATTGGCATTGCAGACGGCTTCGGCTGCCTCGAGCGTACAGCCCCCGACAAACACTGCAAGCCGCCGAAACAGGGTCTTTTCGTCCTCCTCCAGCAGGTCATAGCTCCAGGCGATGGTCCCACGGAGCGTCTGCTGGCGCACCGGCAGATCCTGTGCTCCTCCGACCAGCAGCTTGAGCCGGCTCTTCAAACGTGGCAGCAGCGCCTGGGGCGAGAAGAGCTTGCTGCGCCCTGCTGCCAGTTCGATGGCCAGGGGGAGGCCGTCCACCTGCTGGCAAATCGCCGCGATGGCAGGAGCATTCTCACCAGTCAGGGCAAAGGCGGATTGCACCGCCTGGGCTCGCTCTACGAAGAGGCGGACGGCCCCGTACTGGATCAGGCGGTCGAGGGGCGGCGGGTCCCGCAGGTCAGGTAGCGCGAGGGGCGGCACGACGAACTCGTGCTCGCCGGAGAGATGGAGCGATGTCCGGCTGGTGACCAGCACGTGCAAGCGGGGCGCGGCCACGAGCAACTCGGCGACGACGGGGGCGGCTGAGACGACCTGTTCGAAGTTGTCCAGCAAGAGCAACAGCTGCCGCTCCCGCAGGTGGTCTTGCAGCTCATCCAGCAACGGTCGACTCCCCTGTTCCCGCACACCGAGCGCCTGAGCGATGGTCGAGATGACCAACGCCGGGTCGGTCAGGGGGGCCAGGGCGACGAAGCAGATCCCATCAGCGAAGGCGGAGCTCGCTGCCGCTGCCACTCCCAGGGCCAGGCGCGTTTTGCCGACACCTCCGGTCCCGGTCAGCGTGACCAGGCGCACCTCAGGACGCCAGAGCAGAGCACAGACGGCAGCGACTTCCCGCTCACGGCCAACGAGCGGAGTGAGCGGGCTCGGCAGGGCAGGCGTGACGAGATGGGCTCTGTCACCTGGCGGTGGCTCCGGAAAGACGATGATGTTGTCCTGCATCTCCAGTCCCTCTCCTCATGTCCACGCGATCGTCTCGACGGCTTGCTGCAAATCGTGCCTCGTCCCCTGGATGTAGAGTCTGGTGGTGTCCAATGAGTCATGCCCCATAATTTGAGCCAATCGGTGCAGGGGCACCGACTCTGCCATCCGGTAGCCGAAACGGTGCCGCAAATCGTGAGGACTGACATCAAGGAGTTTTGCTGCCTGGGCATATTTTTTGACGATATAGCCCAGGGCGCGTTCTGACAAGGCCTGCTTCGTTTTCCCTGATGAGAACAAACATGCGACATCAGGAGGAAGAGTTGGAAGATATTCCTCTAGCACTTTGCGAGCGGTCGCGTTGAGTGGAACCTCGCGATATTTATTGCGTTTGCCAACGACTTCCAGCGTCCCGCTTCGTTTGCCCAGCTTGACCTGGTCCCGTCGCAGTTGACAGATTTCTCTGGCTCGCAATCCCGTATGCAGAAGCAAGACAATCAGGACACGGTCTCTGAGCGTCCCCTCATTGGTGACAGCTGCGACCAACGCTTGTTCTTCCTCGTCCTCCAGATGGCGGGGAGCACGCTCCTCTTCGCCAACCAGTTTAACCGGAACCGAAGGATTGTAGAAGATGAGCTGCTTCTGCATCGCCCAACTAAAATAGCGTTTTAAACTGATCAATGCTCTATTCACCGAATTAGGCTTCTGATGAAGGTCTTTTTGAAGGTAGGCACGATAGCGGGTCAGTGCTGGTGTGGTGATGGCTTGCGGGTCGAATTCGGTTCGAGATGAATCTGTCTCGCTCGTTCTCCGGATGGAATTGGCTTCATACCAGGCGATGAAATGGCGGAGGTCGCTCAGATAGTTCCGCCGAGATGCGTCGGTCAGATCCTCCTGTTCCCAAAGAACTTTTCGGTAGTGTGCCGCTGTTGCTTCCCCCAAAGATGAAAGCGGGGGATTGGCTGACCGCCTCATAAAGCACCTCCTCTTTTCAGAGGACCTTAGCAGAAAGACGATTCGAGGGATATCGGCAACGTTAGCAGAAATAAGTCCTGGTCAATTGCCTGTTTTATTTCCGTAAAGGTATCTTAGCAGAAATCCATGCACATGTACAGTTTATACGAGAGAACCTATGGAAAAGGAGTCTTGTGCATGCCAGTTGCATTTTTGACGGCCGAGCAACGAAGCCGCTATGGCTGCTATGCCGGAGAGCCATCGCCAGAACAACTCGCTCTCTATTTTCACCTCGACGATCGCGACCGCGCCTTATTGGAACCCCGACGTCATGACCATACGCGCCTGGGCTTCGCCCTGCAGCTCTGTACGGTTCGGTTCCTGGGTACCTTCTTGTCCGATCCGACCGATGTTCCTCACGGTGTCATCCTGACGCTCGCTTCCCAGCTCAACATTGCCGATCCGACGGTCTTGGCCAGCTATCGCGAGGGCCTGATGCGCCACGATCATGTCCACGAAATCATGCAGGAGTATGGCTACCAAAACTTTTCTTCCCAGCCCGAACACTTTCGCTTTCTGCGCTGGCTCTACACGCGCGCCTGGTGGAGCGAAGAGCGCCTCACGGTCCTCTTTGATCTGGCCATGGCCCATCTCGTTGATCGCAAAGTGCTCTTGCCAGGGGTCAGTGTGCTGGAGCGGGTCGTCTCCAGCGTGCGCGAACATGCATCCATGCGTCTCTGGCGGCTCCTCGCCCAGCTTCCGACACCGCCACAACAGGCGCTGTTGGAAACGTTACTGGTGGTTCCCGAAGGAGAACGACAGACCCCGTTGGACCGTCTGCGCCGCGGACCGACGCGGGTGAGCGGTCCCGCGCTTGTCCAGGCGTTGCACCGCGTGGATGCCATCCGCCTGTTTGAGGTGGAACACCTGGACCTCTCCTTTGTCCCGAAGGGACGCGTGAAAGTCCTGGCGCGTTATGCTACCACCGCTCTGGTTCACAACTTGCGCCAGCTCGCGCAGGATCATCGGATCGCGACCTTGCTCGCCTTCGCCCATACCTACCTGGCAGTGGTCCATGATGATGCCTTAGACCTCTTCGACGCCCTCATGCGAACGGCCTCTTCTCAGGCCACACGAGAAGGGCAACAAGCACGCTTGCGCACGATCCATGATCTGGACGCCGCCGCGCAGGTGCTAAGCGAAGCCTGCCAGGTCGTCCTTGATGAGACGCAAGATTCCGCCACCCTGCGTGAGCGCATCTACACCCGTGTGTCGGCGGAGCACTTGCAGGCAGCCGTGACGACGATTGGGGAACTAACACGCCCACCGGAAGATACCTACGCGCAAGAACTGCTGGGCCGTTATCTGATGATGCGTCGCTTCTTGCCCACGTTTTGGCGCACGCTGGACTTTGAATCGACGCCGGGCGGCAGACCGACGTTGCACGCCGTCCAGTTCTTGCAACGCATGGAGGGGCGGCCACGAGCCTCCATGCAAGCCGCGCCGCGCGCAGTGATCCCGCGCTCCTGGCAGCGCTATGAGCTGCCGCGTGGCACCTCACAGCAAGATGGGCAACGGGCAGCACGCGTGGATCGTCCGGCGTATACCGTGTGCGTCGTCGAACGGCTCCACGAGGCATTACGTCGTCATGATCTCTTTGTGGATCCCAGTGAACGCTGGGGGGATGCGCGAGCCAAGTTACTGCAACCGGAGCAATGGGAGGGGATTCGGGCCCAGATCTGTCAGACGTTAGGTCGAGAGTTGGAAGCCTCGCGAGCATTAGAGCAGCTTGGACAGCAAGTCGAGGAAGCCTACCGGCGCGTGGCTGCCCACCTGCCCACCAACACCGCCTTGCAGATCGAGCAGCAGGATGGGGTAGACGTCCCCAACCTGGAGCGCCTCGAACGAGTGGCCGAACCAGAGAGCTTGCGCATCCTGCGTGCATCGATCGGAGCGAGTCTGCCGCTCGTCGATTTGCCAGAAGTAATTCTGGAAGTAGCCCACCACACTGGCTTTCTGTCTCAATTTACCCATGTCAGTGATAGCAGCGCCTATGTGGAGGATTTAGAGCTCTCGTTGAGCGCGGTCCTGCTGGCGGAAGCGTGCAATATTGGCCTGACACCCGTCATTCATCCCGAGATCCCAGCCCTCACCCGTGACCGCTTGTCCTGGGTCCGGCATTATTTCCTCCGAGCGGAGACCATCACGCGAGCGAACGCCTGTCTGGTCCAGGCTCAACGAGACATTCCACTGGCACAAATCTGGGGTGGAGGCTATGTGGCCTCGGTGGACGGTCTGCGCTTTGTGGTCCCAGTGCGGTCGGTAAATACTGGTCCGAACCCGCGCTATTTTGGGCAAGGTCGCGGAGTGACCTATCTCAACTACACAAGCGACCAATTTACCGGACTGGGTGGGTTGGTCATCCCTGGCACCATCCGTGATTCGGTCTACGTGCTGGAAGCCCTACTCGAACAAGAAAGCGGACTGACCCCCACGGAGATTATGAGTGACTCCGGGTCTTACAGTGACTTAATGTTCGGTTTGTTCTGGAGTCTGGGCTATCAGTTCAGCCCTCGGTTGGCCGAGTTGAAAGATGCCCGTTTCTGGCGCATGGACCCGGCAGCCGATTATGGCCCCTTGAATGGCCTGGCACGGCACCGGATTAATCCGAATCTGATTGCCACTAACTGGGATGATATCTTGCGCGTTGCCGGATCGCTCAAAGTGGGAACGGTGCATGCCTCGACGCTGGTGCAGGCCTTGCAGCGCGGAGGGCACCCCACGACCCTGGGGCGAGCCATCGCCGAGCTTGGCCGGATTCCGAAAACACTCCATATGCTCAACTTTCTTGACGACGAATACTATCGCCGACGCATTCAAACGCAATTGAATCGTGGCGAGGGACGGCACGGTGTCGCCCGTCATGTGTTTCATGGCCAGCGAGGTGAGCTGCGTCAACGGTACCGACAAGGGCAAGAAGATCAACTGGGTGTGCTGGGGCTGGTCGTGAATATGATCGTGCTCTGGAATACCTGGTATAAGCAAGATGCGCTCGATGAATGGCGGCGCAGCGGGCAAGAGGTTCGACCGGAGGACGTGGAACACTTAGCTCCGCTGCGTTTCCAACATATCAATGTTCATGGCAAATACCATTTCATCCTCCCAGAAACCGTTGCCCAGGGCCACCATCGCCCGCTTCGACAACCCTCCTCCTTGTCTGAAGAGCTTTTCTAAGGTCTTTCCAGAGAGCCATGACCCTTTTGGGCTACATTCCTATTCCAACTTTCTGTTCCTACCATGGGCAAACCCCGAATACTCGCCACAAAGTTCGCCAGCAGCAGCAAAGCGCACACCACCCATGCGGCTCTAGCCAGGATCAGCCAGCGGCCGGAGAGACGCGCAGAAGAGGTGCGCGAGGCCAATGGCCGCAACCGCGCACCGGGCAGTGATCTCATCGTTGTGCTCCTTCTCTCGACGCTAGAGGCTGTACGAAAAGCCTTCTGGAGCCAGGTTGCATTGATGAGTTGTTTCGCCCTGGCAAGCCATTCCAGAAGCCAATAAGAGATGTTTTCGTTCAAATGGGCCTTCGCTTGCAGAGCAAGTGGCTCAAGAAGCCAATGGAAACCCAACAATGGGAAATGGCTTCTCTGGCCTTTTCGTACAGCCTCTAGAGCAATCATTGCGACAGCAAGAGGATGGCACGTATTCAGGTACGGTTGTGTGTGCTCTCCTCTCCCAGATCATACCATACGTCCGTCTCAAAAGCGTTACGAAATTCCCAGACCTCAGTGACGTTCGGTGCAGATACCTTTCTTGGAGGGTTGACGCATCGAATGTTTCATCTGGCAACGACTGCATCACTGCCGACCCATCGTCCGTTCTCTCGCATAGATGGTCATCGGTAAGCCATAGCGGGGACGCAAGGTCACCACCATCTGGGGCTCGACCGGGTGACCAGGGATCAGGCGCAACTGATAGCGTTGAGCAACGGTCGAGAGGATCAATTGGGCTTCCATCATCGCAAAGCTGTTGCCAATGCACACGCGTGGTCCCCCTCCAAAGGGGAAGTAGGCATAGGCAGGACGAATAGCAGAGCGTTCTGGCGTAAAACGCTCCGGCTCGAACCGCTCAGGCTCCTCCCACAAGGCAGGATGGCGATGGACCGCATAGGGGCTGATCATGATCATACTGTTGGCCGCAATCGGATACCCCTGCAGTTCGTCAGCAGCGATGGCTTTGCGGCTGAGGATAGGGGCGGGTGGATAGAGACGCAACGCTTCCTCAATGACCATGCGCGTGTACTTCAGCTCGGGAAGGTCCGCAAAGGTTGGCACGCGGCCACCAAGGACCTCGTTCAGCTCCGCATGCAGACGGCGCTCGATCGCGGGAGACTGCGAGAGCAGGTACCAGGTCCACGTCAGGGTATTGGCCGTGGTTTCGTGACCAGCAAGCAGGAGCGTCATGACTTCGTCGCGCACTTGCCGGTCATTCATCCCCTGGCCTGTCTCCTCATCCTGCGCCAACAAGAGCATCGCGAGCAGATCACGCCCCTCGGTCTGAAGCGTTCGGCGCTCAGCAATCATGCGGTAGACTACCTGGTCAAGCGCGTGGATCGCCCGCTGCAGACGACGGTTGCGTGGGGTGGGGACGCCCAGTGGCGGGAAGGGCCGAAAGACGTAATCGCCGAACAGTTCCAGTACCGTCGTCACTGCGTAGCCAACGGTGCCGACCTCCGGGTTCAGGTCGAGGGTAAAGAGCGCCTGGCCCACGATCCGCAGGGTCAGTCGCATCATCTCCTCGGCCATATGCAACGGCATCCCTCGTTCGGAGCAAGCCTGCCACCCTTCGAGCATCGCGACGGTCGCCTCGGTCATCAGTGTGCCATAAGTAGAGAGGCGCGTGCGATGGAAGGCCGGTTGCATGAGGCGACGCTGGTGCAGCCAGGATGGCCCGTCGTTGATCAAGAGTCCCTGTCCGAGCATCGGCTGGAACATCGTGTACGTGATGAGGTCTTTGTTGTAGTTGCGCGCATGCTGCTGCAGCACGTACTTGATGCTCTCCGGGTGAGAGATCAGGTACGCGGGCGAGAAGAGGAAGCGCAAGCGCACCACCTCCCCTAACTGTTGCGTCCTGATCAAAAACCCCAGGGGATCGCGCTGTATCTCGCTTGCACTGCCAAGCAAGGAGAGGGTATGGTGGTGGGGCGGTCTCTTGCCTCTCTTGTCCCCAGACGACGCAGAGGCAGCATCTCGCGGCTGTCTCTCCTCAGAAGGGGTTGATGGGATCGTCATAGCTGCCTCCTCTTTCGCGTAAACAAAAGATGCTTTAAGTTCCTTTCTTGGGATACCTGTACATTTCTCTATTAGTATACGGGAGAAACGTCTTCTAATCGTTACGAAAAATGTTACGAACCGCCAGACTTCAATGACATTTGGATCTTGATCTGATCTTCTTTCCACCTACCACTTGGAGTTTTTCAACACGCTGAGTAATTCTGCGCGGGTTTCTCAGAAAACTTGCCACGCAGCCAAGCGCATTCAGAGGATCAGTTTTCTCGTATAAACTGGCGTAGCTTTGGCACTTGAGCAATGGAAGCTTGCTTTGCCTGTAAGTCGACTCTCTTTTCAGCTTTGCGCCAATTTATGCGAGAGAAAAAGGATGCCTCTCCAGAAGCGGATTCTAGGCGGCACACGCCAATTTATACGAGAAAAACTGGTTGTTTCATCGTTTCTGAATAGCGCTGAATGGATGAGATAAGATGTCTCGCCAGTTTATGCGAGAGACCGTTGGCTCAAAAATCGCCTGGGTGCGCTTTTCAAGCCAACCTTGGGCAAGTTTTATGATACAAACGCGCCATGAATTACTTTAAATGACACGTACCAGCGTGTAGTGATCTGCGGGCAGGCTCTCACTTATCATAAAGGGGCCGCTCGTGACCTTCGGGTTCAGATTATCGGGTGACTTTAAGATGGCCTCAGGCGCCATCGCGCTGAAATGGTGCGCGGGCAGCGGGGCATTCGCGCCATCCACCCACAGTGAGAGGAAAGGAACATAGGCTTGCTTGAGGTGGAAGGTGATCGAGAGGTCGTCCGCCGAGACCTGTGCCGAGCTGATCAGGTTGAAGCCCTGGGTAGAAGCAGCACCAAACTTGGGATTGAGCCAGAGCTGCCAGGTGAAGTCCACGTCGCGGGCATCGTAGGGCTGCCCATCCGACCAGACCAGGTGGGGTCGCAGATGGAAGGTCCAGGTTTTAGCATCAGCGCTGATGCCCCCATTTTGCACGGTGGGCACCTCGCTCGCTGCTCCGGCGTGAATCACGCCCTGCGCGTCACCATAGAAGAGCGGCAGGTACAGCGCCTGGTCAATCCAAGGTCCATTGCTGCCACCATTGGGGATGAGCGAATCTGCATTATCAGTGTCGTCTTCCGTCCAGGTGCCTCCCCGAGCCACCTGGACTGCCGGGGGACCGCTGTGTTGGCCGAGCACCCCGAAGTGCGCGAGCAGGCTGAGGCTCCCCAGCACCCCTGCTGCGATGATAACGACCGCCAGTCCGATGAGCAGCGCTGCGGTGGTTCTAGGCGGGCGCCTGACCTTCCGCTGGACGGGCATGGTTGGCTCAAGAGGAGGTGGCAGGACAGGAGGCAAGAGCGTCGCCGCAGCCAGTGGCGCAGCCGATGGGGTTAATCCAGGAATCATCCTCCTGGCCATGTCCGGTGGCATCTGCGGCGATTCTGCCGGTACGGCCTGCTCAGAGGGAGTCTCGTTGGGCAGGACAGGCTGACTCGTTGGCGCCGCAACCGTTACAAAGGCGGCGGAAGCCGCAGCTGGGGCGGGCTGTTCGCTGGAAAGTTGCGCGGTAGGGGAGAGGGTGTGCTGGCTGGCCTGCTCCAATGCCGTGGCAAAGTCTCGCACCGAGGCGAAGCGTGCTTTGGGATCTTTGGCCAGCGCTCGCAATACCACCTGCTCGACCTGCGCTGGGATCGTGGGGATGCGCTCTCGTAAGCCTTGCGGTGGCATGCTCAACTGCTGCACCATCATCTCGGTCGGCGAGCCCCCAAAGGGACGGCTGCCACAGAGCCATTCGTAGACCACCACGCCCAGCGCATACTGGTCGCTGGCCGCGCGGGGGTGTCCCTCGATCTGTTCAGGCGCCATGTAGGCCAGGGTGCCCACGGCGCCCTGCGTGCTGAACGAAGCGCTGCTGTGGATAACGGTGGCAATGCCAAAGTCCGAGAGCACCACCTCGTCTCGCCGGCCCAGCAGCATGTTCTCCGGCTTGACATCGCGGTGGATGAGTTTCTGCTCGTGCGCGTACTGCAAGGCGTCGGCTACCTGCTTGACCGAGGAGACGATCTGGGGCAAGGGCACCAGGCTTCCCTTGGGGTAGCGCCGCCGCAGGGAGCCATTGGGGGCGTAATCCATCACCAGGAAAGGCACGCCGTCTTGCACATCAAAATCGAACACACGCACAATGGAAGGATGCGCAAGGGTCGCGATGGTCTCGGCTTCGTGCTGGAAGTGCTCGGCCTCTTGGCCGCTCAGGTGGGCATGCAACACCTTGATGGCCGCTTGCTGATTGAACCGCACGTGTTGGCCGAGGTACACCTCTGCATAGCCGCCCTGACCCAACAGGGCGACCAGGCGGTAGTTGCCAAATTGCTGTCCAGTGCGATCTGCCATCTTCGGCCTCCTAATGTTCAGTCAGAGGCAAGTATACATGCAGGTTGATTGATTGTTCAGATGAGTATATGTGCATTGTAAAGAGGAAAAGTATTTATGTCAAGCGTGTATGAAGAGGAGTTCTGAGTAGAATCACCTATGCGTATGCGTGAATGCCAACGAGAAACGAGATGTCCCGGGGCACCAGTAAGAAAAACTGCCAAAGGAGGAGAGATGTTTTTGTCGAGCGAATGTTGAAGTTCTGCCCACAGTAGAGTATAGTGAATGTGGCAGAATTCACAAGAGAGTAGTGCTCTGCTACTCTTCAATTGAGGGGCGAAATGTAGTGGCGACCCTTGCGGTCGCCAGGCTTGGCTTCCATGAAGGAGATGGAGGATGAGCGAGCGTGTGGGACAGCAGCTGGGCAACTATCGCCTGAGTCATCTGATCGGGCAGGGTAGCTTTGCCGACGTCTACCTGGGGGAACACCTGCACCTCAACACGCAGGCGGCCATCAAAGTGCTGCATGCTCAGTTCACTAGCGAGGACAGGGAGCGATTCTCTACGGAGGCACGCACGGTTGCTCGCCTCGTGCATCCCCATATCGTGCGCATCCTCGATTTTGATGTAGAAGATGGCGTCCCCTTTCTCGTCATGGAGTACGCCCCCAATGGCACGTTGCGCCAACGCCATCCGAAAGGCACAAGGGTGCCGTTAGACATTGTTGTCTCCTACGTCAAGCAAGTGGCCGGGGCATTGCAGTATATCCATACGCAAAAACTGATCCATCGCGATGTCAAACCGGAGAACATGCTGCTGGGGCGTAACGATGAGGTCTTGCTCACTGAATTTGGCATTGCCATCATTGCCCAGAGCACGCGTTCGCAGCAGACCCAGGAGGTGGTCGGGTCTGTCACCTACATGGCGCCTGAGCAACTGAGGGGGAAACCACGCCCTGCCAGTGACCAGTATGCCCTAGCTGTGGCGGTCTACGAGTGGCTGAGCGGCGATCCTCCTTTTTCCGGGTCGGTTCAGCAGATAGCCAGTCAGCATCTATCTGCTCCTCCGCCTCCCCTGCGTACAAAAGTGCCAATAATCTCATCTGCCGTTGAGCATGTTGTACTGAAGGCTCTGGCCAAGGACCCCGAGCCTCGTTTTGCGCATGTACAAGACTTTGCCGTAGCTTTAGAGGAGGTCTCCAAGGCTGAATCGACTGGACGAGCTCTCTTTACTCCTGCTTCTGAACATCCTGCCGAAAGCGGGTATAGTAAACCTACCATGCGCAACCTTCCGGCAGGAACGGTCACCTTGCTCTTCAGCGACATCGAGGAATCCACGCACCTGCTCCAGCAGTTGGGTGACCGCTATGCGAGCGTGCTGGCGGAGTGTCGAAGCATGCTGCGCGCAGCGTTCCAGGAGTGGAATGGCTACGAGGTCGATACACAGGGAGATGCTTTCTTCGTGGCGTTTGCTCGCGCCACGGATGCCGTGTTAGCAGCAGTAGAGGTGCAGCGCGCCCTTGCCTCCCATCCCTGGCCGGAAGACGCGGTAGTGCGTGTGCGCATGGGCCTGCATACTGGTGAACCAACACTGACAGCCGAGGGCTACGTTGGCCTGGATGTGCATCGCGCCGCGCGCATCATGAGCGCCGGGCATGGGGGACAGGTGCTGCTTTCCCAGGCAACCGGTAACCTGGTGGAACAGGACTTGCCCGATGATGTAAACCTGCGCGACCTGGGGGAATACCGCTTCAAGGATCTGGGACGCCCCAGACGTCTCTTCCAGTTGGTTATCTCGGACTTGCCCGCCGACTTCCCACGCTTGAGAACGCTCGACACCTCCCCCAACAACCTGCCTGTCCAGCTTACACCGTTCCTTGGGCGTGAGCAGGAACTGACAGCCATCCAGCAACTGCTGCGTCGCGATGATGTGCATTTACTCACCCTGACAGGTCCTGGCGGCGCAGGCAAGACGCGCCTGGGCTTGCAGGTAGCGGCAGAGTTGAGTGACCGCTTCGCCGATGGGGTGTTTTTCGTGAACCTGGCT
>Ga0070707_100002577_pt1 | contig 17221 bp, 14 predicted proteins | sample KBSK5502metaG_FD_65468 | JGI IMG/M metagenome (GOLD analysis project Ga0070707, IMG submission 65468) | Corn, switchgrass and miscanthus rhizosphere microbial communities from Kellogg Biological Station, Michigan, USA - KBS K5-50-2 metaG | ecosystem: Host-associated > Plants > Roots >... | reverse complement strand
TCGCCGGGGCGGAGCCGAAGCAGGTCAACTCCGTCGAGCCTGACTTCGCCGGAGCTGATGCGCAGGCCGCGGCGGGTGTGACCGAGCAGCGCGAGCGCGACGGTCGTCTTGCCTGACCCGGACTCACCAACGAGGCCGAGCACACCGCCCGCCGGTATGGAGAAGCTGATGTCGCTGACGACGTCAGGGCCGGCTTGGCCGATCCGGATCTCCAGTTCCCTTACCTCTAGCCTGGCTACGCCAGCGGGCTGAGCCGGCGGAGCGGCCGCGTCGGCTGGAGGGGAGTCGGCCGTCACTGGGTCCGCCCGAGGCCAAGGTCGTCGGTAAGGGCCGCCTCCTCGGGACGCCGGTCGACGCCGAGCGTCACCCGCGCCACCGCGTCGGTGAACGTGTTGGTCCCGATGGTCAAGACGGCGATGAGGGCGGCCGGGACGATCACGGCCCACGGGTTAAGCTGCAGTCCAATCCGGTTCTCGTTGATCATCAGGCCCCAGTTGGACGCGGGCGGCTGCTGGCCGAACCCCAGGAATGACAGCCCGGTCATGATGACGATCGAGTAGGTGAGCCGCAGCCCGGCCTCCACCATCAGCGGGCTGATGAGGTTCGGCGCGATCTCCTTCGCCATGACCCTGCGCGACCGCATGCCCTGGAGTTCGACCACCTTGACGAAGTCCCGCTCGGTGATGTCCAGGGTTGCGGACCGGATGACGCGCGCGACCGCGGGTGCATGAGAGATCCCCACGGCGATGACGATCAGCCAGAGCTTGGGACCGATGACGCTGACCAGCAGCAGCGCGAAGACCAGCTGCGGGAACGCGAGGATGACGTCGACGGTACGCATGATCAGCCCGTCGGACCGGCCCCGGCGGTAAGCCGCCGTCACTCCCGCGCCCGCGCCGACGATGATGCCGAGCGCCGTGGCCGCTGCCGCCATGATCAGCAGCGTCCAGCCGCCGTTCAGCACCCTCGACAGCACATCGCGGCCCAGGAAGTCGCTGCCGAGCGGGAAGTGACCGGACGGCTTGGCGAAGGTGAGCGTCAGCAGCGCGTCCGGTGAGTGGGGGGAAACGAAGGGGCCGACGACAGCGACCAGCACGACAAAGGTTGCCAGCCCGAGGCCGACCGCGCCGCGAGGAGTCCTCGCCGCCGTGCGCAGCACAGCCAGCCACGGGTGGCGTGCGATCTGCTTGTCTTGTGCCCGCGCCGCCGGCGGGACCTGCGGGGCTGCGACGGCCATGGCTACCTCGCGATCCTCCGCCGGGGTGTGGCGAGCAGCGCGATCACGTCGGTCACGATGTTCATGACAACGTAGAAGGCGGCGAGCGCGAGCACGATGAACTGGATCACCGGAATATCGCGGTTCTGGACGGCGAAGACGAGTCCCTGGCCGATGCCGGGGAAGTTGAACACGAACTCGACCACCACCACACCGCCGGCCAGGTACAGGAAGTTGAGGCCGATCACCTGGATGGTCGGAGCGATGGCGTTCGGCAGCGCATGAGCCAGGACGATCTGCCATTCCGGCACGCCCTTCAGCTTGGCCATCTCCACGTAGTCGGACTCCAACGCCTCGATCATGGCGGCGCGCATCATGCGGAAGATGTACGGGACGATCACGATCACGAGTGTCGCGACCGGCAAGATGAGCAGCTTCGGCTGGCTCCACGCGTAGGTACCTGGCGGCAGCAGGGAGACGGCGGGCAGCAAGTGCGAGACCACCGTCGCCAGCAAGATGATCAGCGTGATCGCGACAACGAACTCGGGAAGCGAGGTCACCGCGAGAGCGGTCACCGAGCTGACGTGGTCGAACCATGAGTCCTTTCGCAAGGCCGCTGCCGCGCCAGCCACGACACCGACCAGCGTCCCGATCGCGCCGGTGAGGAAGACGAGCACGGCGGAGTTGACAAGGCGCGGCTGGACCAGTGCCCAGAGCGGCTGGCCGTTCGCGAGCGACGTGCCGAGCTTGCCGGTGAGGAGTCCGGAGAGCCAGGTCCAGTACTGCTGGGCGATGCCGCGGTTCAGGTGCAGTTGCTGCTCAAGCGCGTGCAGCCTGGCGGGATTGGCCGAGCGGCCGAGCACCGCGAACGCGGCGTTGCCTGGCAGGACCTGCGTCGCAAGGAAGACGACGGCGGAGACGACAATGAGGGTGACCAAGCCAGCCGCCAGCCGCCGGGCAACCATGTCAGCGATCGGATGAGCGTCCCGTCGCCGCACAGGCGGCTTGACCGGAGCGGCGGCTACAGCCACGGCGGGCCCACGCGGCCAGGGGTCGGCCATGACGGTGGGGGAACCTTCGTCACGTCGGTGATCCCTTTCCGCCGGAGCGCTTTCCGGTGAGATTAGCGCGCATTTCCTGGTACTTCCAGAGTCGGCGCGGTGACTGGTTATCAGGGCATCACGCCGCCAGGAAGGCTCCAGCCGGCTCGCCGTCGATGAGTTCGCTCTCGGAGACGATCAGGCGACCGCGCTGCAGGACCGCGCGGATCCGGCCACGCAGCACGCGGCCCGCGTACACGCTGTCGCCCGTGCCGTCACCGAGTCCGTCGGCAGGCAGCGCGGTTTCGCCGGCCGGGTCGAAGATCACGACGTCGGCGTCGGATCCGGGAAGCAGCGCGCCCTTGCGCGGATAGTGCCCGAACGCGCGCGCCGGGTTCTCAGCGGCGAGCCTGGCTACCTGCGTGATCGCCAAGCCGCGCGCCGCCGCCGCCGACAGCAGCAGTGGCAGCCGGGCTCCGATACCGGCCAGCCCGTAGGCATGGCTGTGGCCCGCGGCTGCCAGCCGACCTGCCGTCAGGGTCCTGGCCTGGCAGTGATCCGATCCGACGGCATCGATCGTCGCATCGGCCAGGCCTGCCCACAGCGCCTCGACGTGGCGGCCGGGCCGCAGGGGCGGCGCAACCAGGAACCGCCCGGCGTCGGGCCGCTCGTAGCTGTGGTCGTCGAACAGCAGATGGTGCGTGCAGGCCTCGGCGAAAACGGCCGGCCGTCCGGTCGCCCGTGCCAGCCGCACCTGGCGGACCGCTCCCTCGGTCGACAGGTGAACGAGATAACACACCGCGCCCGTCCGCGACGCCGAAGCGAGCACTTGCGTGACGGCTTCGTACTCGGCCTCCGGCGGCCTGGTGTCGGCGAAGATCCTCGCTCCTGACGACGACCCGGCCGCCACCGCCTCCTCTTCGCTAGCCTCGATGAGCCGGGCGTTCTCGCAGTGGACGGCCACGATGAGGCCGAGCTGGCGGGCGATGGCCATCAGCTCGGCCAGCCGGGTATCGGAGCACAGGATCCCGAGCTCGGGGTAGGCGAGGAAGACCTTGATCGCAGCCGCGCCGGCGCGCCTGACCGCGTCCAGGTCGGCGGCGGAGACGTGGTCGGGATCGTAGAGGGCCGCATGCAAGCCGATGTCGATCGCGGTTCCGCGGGCGTCGAGTTCCGCGCGGCTGCGCAGCAGGCAGTCCAGGTCGCTCTCGCCCGGCCGCGGGCTGGTGAAGGACAGCGCCGTCGTGGTACCGCCTCGCGCCGCCGCAGCCGCCGCCAGGGCGGGCGCCGACATGACGTGCGTGTGCGGATCGACGCCGCCGGGCAGCACATAGCAGCCGGCGGCGGGCAGCGCCCCGCCGGCACCGGCCGGGCTTGAACCCATCGCGGCGACCTTGCCGTCGCGGATCAGCAGATCCGCGCGTACCGTCCCGCTCGGCGTGACGATCGTCCCGCCCACAATGGCTGTGACGTTCATGAGCCGGCCTGGCTGGCGTGGATGGCCGCGGCGGGCGGCTCGCTGATGTTGCTGACATGCCCGGCTCTGATGACCATCGCCGGCACAAGAAGCTGTTCGGCGACCTCGGTCTCGCCTGCCGCGTCCGACAGCGCCCAGTGCCCGGTGCGCAGCTCAAAGACGGACAGGTCGGCCGTGCCTCCGGCCGTCACCTCGCCAATCCCGGAGGCTAGGCCGATCGCGCGAGCAGGCGTCCAGGTCGCGGCCCGGATCACGTCCTGCAGCGCCATGCCGGAATGGAGCAGCTTGGAGAGCGTGGTCGCCAGGTCGAATACCGGGCCGTCCGCGTTGTGCGCGTGCAGGTCGCTGGAGATGGTGTCAGGCGGGAATCCCTGCTCGATGGCGGGCCGGGCCACCCGGTAGGCGAAACTGCCGACGCCATGGCCCACGTCGAAGAGCACCCCTCGCTCCCGGGCGCTGACGGCCGCCGGGATTATGCGCGAACGCGGGTCGAAGATGCCGCCCTCATTGCCGTGGAAGCAGTGCGTGACGATGTCCCCGCGGCGCAATTGCGGCAACAGCCAGGCAAGCCCCGGCCGCATGTCGATGACGTGCACCATCAGCGGCAGGTCCAGCTCGTCCGCGGCCTGGCGCGCGAGCCGCAGCGCTGGCGCCGGATCGTCTCCCGCCATCTGGCAGCCGAGCCGGACCTTGATCCCCACGATCACGTCCCGGTTCTCGCGAGCCCGCGCGACGGCCTGCTCGGGCGATGCCCAGCGGAGGTCTTCCAGCTCGCCGACCAGGCTGCTGATCATGCCCTGGACCGCGATGTTGAGGAAAGCGAAGATCTGGGTCCTCGACCGCTCGATGACGTACCGGCGCAGCCCGGGAAACGTCTGGGCGCCCGCCGAGCCGGCGTCGACCGCCGTCGTCACGCCCCGGCCGAGACAGCGCTCGTCCGGCTCTATCCCGTAGTGGGAAACGCCCGGGTAAAGGTGCGTGTGCAGGTCGACAAGGCCCGGCGTGACCAGCATTCCCGACACGTCTGCCCGTCGGCGGTCCTGGCCGGCGGGGGCCGCGCCGACGCTCGCGATCAAGCCGCGCTCGATGCTGACGGTCGCGGTCGCGTCGAACCCGCTGCCCGGATCGAGCAAGCGCCCGCCGGCCAGGTCCAGGCCGCCGCCGGCCGATTGGTCGCCGCCGGCCCTCACGTGAGGCCCGCCGCCCGCAGCCCTACGAGCGCCCGGTCGAACGCCCGGACAGTGAGCTCCACCTCGCGGTCGCCGTGCGCCGGGGACAGGAAGCCGGATCCGTGGAACAGGTGGACGCCCTCGCTGAGCATGGCGCAGTGCAGTGCGGCCGACATCCTGGCGGGCGGGACGCTGCTCTTCAGCGTGGCATCGTCGAGCCGGCCCGGCAGGTCGTCGTGGCCGAACAGCAGATGGAACGTGGAGCTCTCGCCGTAGGCCCGGCCGGGGACTCCGCGGCGCCGGAACACCTCCGTCAACTCGTCGCGCAGGCCAGCCGCCAGCCGGTCGGCGCTGGCCTGCGGCGCGCCCGAGGCCGCCAGGCGAAGCGTCGTCACGCCCGCCGCCGCCGACAGCGGGTGCGCGTTATGGGTGCCGGGGTGCGCGACGCGCCGCGGTCCGGCGGCCGGGCCGGCCAGCAGGTCCATCAGGCCGGCACGGCCGCAGACGGCGCCGCCCGGCATCCCGCCGGCCAGTATCTTGCCGAGCACCGTGAGGTCCGGGACCACGCCGGAGGTCTGCTGGACGCCTCCGGGCGCCCAGCGGAAGCCAGAGACCACCTCATCGAAGATCAGCAGGGTTCCGGATTCGTCGGCCAGCCGCCGGACGGCGGCGAGAAATCCATCGGCAAGCGGGATCGTTCCCCAAGCGGCGCCCGACGGCTCGAGAATGAGGGCGGCCACGTCGCTGGCAAGGAGAGCCTCGGCCACAGCCGCGTCATCGGCGGGGATGACGGTGACCGGGCCGGTGATGCCGCCCGGCAGCCCGGCCGTGTCCGGCCGGTCGAACGGCGGGTCAGATCCGACGGCAGTCTGGTCGTGCCAGCCGTGGAAATGCCCGCGCAGCTTCACGATCTTGTCCCGGCCCGTCGCGGCCCTGGCCACCCGCAGCGCCAGCAATGATGCCTCGGTCCCGCTCGAGGTGAAGCGCACACGCCCGGCGGACGGCACCAGCCCGGTAACCAGCTCGGCCCAGTCGTTCTCGAGCTCGTGGCAGGCGCCAGGATGAAACGACCGGCCTGCCTGCGCGCGGACCGCCTCGACGACCTCGGGATGGCAGTGACCGAGCAACAGCGAGCCGTGGCCCATGACGTAGCAGATGAGTTCGTGACCGTCGAGATCCCACTTGCGCGCGCCGTCGGCTCTCGCGATTGCGACCGGGAATGGCTCGGCGAGCCGCACGTCGTGCGTGACGCCGCCGGGCAGCAGCTTCGCCGCCCGCGCGTGCAGGGCCGCCGACCGGGGGTTCTGGCCGGCCCACCGGGCGACCGCGTCCATGACCGCAATAATGGCAGCCTACGGTCGATGGGGGGTCGCGTGAATGCCACGCCGATGATGCGGGCGGGGATAGTCGGCGCTGGCTGGATCGGGCGGCGCCACGCCGAGACGCTGGCCGGGCGGGACGGCGTCGTGGTGGCCGGAGTCTGCGATACGGACGGCGGGCGCGCGGCGCAGGTCGCCGGCGCGAGCGGCGCTCGGGTGTTCTCGGACTGGCGGGAGATGCTTGAGACGGCCGCGCTCGACATGTTGTGGGTGTGCACGCCACCGCGCGCGCACGCCGGCCCGGCGGTCGCGGCTCTCGAGCGGGGCCTGCCGGTGTACCTGGAGAAGCCGGTCGCGCGGTCGGCCGACGACGCCGCGCGGATCGTGTCGGCCGCCGAGCGGGGCCAGGCTGTGTGCGCGGTGGGCTATCAATGGCGGGCCGTCGACGTTCTCGGTGACCTGCGCAGCGCGCTTGCCGGGCGGACCGTCGGTTGCCTGGTCGCGCAGAGCATCGGCGGCACCGAGTCCCGGCCCTGGTTCCTCAGCAAGGCCGAGGGCGGGGGAAACCTCCTCGAGCGGGGCAGCCATCAGATTGACCTTGCCCGGGTCCTGGCGGGAGAGGTCGTCGCCGTCCAGGCCGCCGAGTCGGCGGTCCGGCTCGCGGCGCACCCGAAGTCCCCGGGCGCGGACGACATCACCGACGCCGTGACCATCGTGCTGCACTTCGGCAGCGGCGGCATCGGCACGATCGTCGTGGCCTGGACGAGCGGGAACCTGCCCGCCAGCTACTGGGTAGAGATCACGGCGGCGGATGCCGCCTTCCGCCTCGACCTGGACCCGGACTTCCGGCTTTCCGGTGTCGCCGGCTCGTCGCAGGTGGCCGCGACGGCGCACGGCAAGCCATTCGATGGATCTGTCGCCCGCTTCCTCGCGGCCGCGAAGGCGGGTGACCCCGGCCTGGTCTTCTGCACGCCGGCCGACGGGGCCCGGACGCTGGCCGTCGCCATTGCCGCTGAAGAGGCGCTGCGCAGCGGCGCGACCGTTCCTGTTGCGGCCTGAGGCGAGACGCGCCCGGCGCGCTCTGCGACAATGCGCGCGTGTCAGGCTGCGCCATTGTCACCGGGTCGTCCTCGGGAATCGGCCGCGCGGTAGCGCGCCGCCTGGCGGCCGACGGACTCCCGGTCGTGCTGACCGACATCCGACGTGACCCGCTGACCGGCGGCGAACCGACCGAGGCGCAGATCAGCCGCGAGGGCGGCCGGTGCGAGTTCGTGCTTGCCGACGTGTCGTCCGTCGAGGCATGCGACGCCCTGGTGCGGCTGGCGGCCGAGCGCTTCGGGCGGCTTGAGGTTCTCGTCAACAATGCCGTCCTGGCCGGATCGCACTCCAAGCCGCTCATCGACACGCTCGACGAGGACTGGGACGCGATGATGGCCGTCAACCTGCGCGCGCCGTTCCTGCTGTGCCGGGCGGCCGTCCGCCTGATGCTGACCCAGGAACCGCGCGGCGAGGTGCGCGGCCGCATCGTCAACATCACCTCCCAGCACGGCATGGTGGGCGTGCCCGGCCACTTCGCCTACGCGGTCGGCAAGGGCGGCCTGGTGCAGATGACCAGGCAGATCGCGGTCGAGCACGGTCGAGACGGCATCATCTGCAACGCGGTCGCGCCGGGCAAGATCCTCACCGGGGCGCCTGGCGACCTGGCCGCCGATCCCGCATCGGCGGCTTACGTCAGGTCGCGCACGCCGTTCGCGCGCCTCGGCGAGCCGGAAGACGTCGCCGCGGCAGTCTCGTTTCTGGCATCGGACCAGGCCAGCTACATCAGCGGCATCAACATGCTTGTCGATGGCGGCTGGATGGCCTACTAGGAGCCTGCTGAATTGGGCTGGTTCTGATGACAGTTCACGGCAGGTGTGGAGTTGTCTGATCTCTGGCCGCCGCCCGGGTGGTCTTGGATTGGGCAGTGCCGGGGTGCTTGCCGGGCTGCGGGTTGTTCTGCCTGGCGGGGTCTTTGGTTCGCCGGGCCTGTCGCCGGTCAGGTGACCAGCACCCAGGTGCCGCTCTGGCGGGCCAGTCCCTGGTTGATCAGGTTGCGCAGGTTGAGCGCGGCGGTGCGGCGCTTGAGCCAGGCGTTGTTCTTCGTGGTGCCGCGGTATCTGAGCTTGAGCCGGCGTCCCCGCCAGGTCGCGGCCTGGGCAACGGCGCGTTCCACGTTGGGCCGGTATCTCATGTAGTCCTCGCGCAGTGCCGGGGTGGCGGCCCATTGGGCACGCGCAGCGCGCAGCAACTGGTCATGGGGGTGCAGGTTGAGCGTGCGGCCGGTCTTGGACGTGGTGCACCGCGCGCGCAGCGGGCAGCCGCGGCAGGCGGCGCCGAAGGTGACGGTGCGCCTGGCCGTGATCGGGCGGGTGACCCCGGCCGGGCAGGTGACGGTCCCTGCCGTCTCGCTGACGGTGAAGTCATCGGCGGTGAACCCGCCGTCGACAGCCGGCTGGACTGGCTTGGGCTTGATGACCGCCTGGTGGCCGGCCTTGCTGATCGCGTCCCGCAGTTCACCGGTGCCATAGGCGGAGTCGCCGTACCAGGCCGCCGGGTCGCCGGCGGCGTCTGGCGTGCCGGGCGGGCGGGCTGTCCCGGCGCCATCGGTGCCGCTGCCTGCCTGGCCGGCCTCGCGGGCCAGGAACTCCTCCGCCACAGCCGGGTCGGAGTTCTCCTGCCCGGCCGCCTTGGTGAGCTGCTCGCCGGTGATGATCCCGGTCTCCGGCTCAGCCACCACGTGGGCGCGGTAGCCGTCGCGGCGGGCCTCGGGTGACTTGCGGGTATGCCGGGCATCCGGATCTGCCGTGGAGATCACGCGGTCTCCGGCCACCTTGCGGGCGATCCGCCACCGCCCGTCCCGGCCATCGGACCCTTCGGCGGGCTCGACATCCTGGCCGGCAACCAGGGCCAGCAGGGCCAGCGCGGAGGCGGCCGGCTCGTCCAGCCCGGCGCCGCGGAACGCTGCCACCACCGCGTTCGCGTCGTTGACCAGCGCCGAGACCAGCCCATCCCGGGCGGCCGGATCGTCCCAGTCGATCTTCGGCTTGCCCGGCCGGGAATAGTCATGCCCGGTGCACGCCGCGGCGATCTGCTCCACCGCGCCGGGCACCTCCCGTCCCACTCGCCGGATCGCCGAGACCAGCTGGGTGACGGTGTCCTGGGTCGCTACCGCATCGGCCAGGATCGTCGAGTCCACCGCCCGGCGCCGCCGGCCCCGCAGCACCCCGGTCTCCCCGATCACCTTCCGGACCGCGTCGTTGACCCGGTGCGGGCGCTGCGAGCGGGCGATCCGGTTCCGCCAGTAGACCAGCGAGGAGGGATCGAACCCCGGATCATCCAGCGACGCGCCGATCGCCACCTTCCACCGCACGTCGAACCGGACCGCCTCGGCGGCCTCCCGGTCGGAGTAATCGTGCAACACCTGCAGGGTCATCACCGCGGCCATCTGCGTGGCCGGCAACGACGGCCGGCCACGCCCGGCCGGGGCGAACAAGTCCGCATAGTCAGCATCGGCGAACACCTCGGCCCGGTGCGCGGCCAGGAACGCGAACATGCTGCCCGCCGGGACCAGGTGCCCGGCCAGCGCCGCCGCATCCAGAAGCTGCCGGTCTGCCCGCTCGAAACCATGCATGAGACAATCGTTCCAGCTCATCGAACACCAAGCCGGCAAACACGCCATTACCTGCTGACCCTTCTCAGCAGGCTCCTAGAGCGGCATTACCACGAACGCTTTTGTTCGGCCACATAATCGGATCGGCGGACGACACCGGTGACCTCTTCGCCGCGCAGGTACCGGCGCACGTTCTCGGCGGCCAGCCGCGCGGCGGACACCATGTTCCCCGCCACGATGCTGGAATTGTGCGGCGAGCCGAGCACATTAGGCAGGTCGAGGAAGGGGTAGTCGGTGCTGAACGGCGCGTCGCCGGTCGGCTCGGCCCACCAGGTGTCGATTCCCGCGCTGAACTCCGGATGCGTGCGCAGGTGCTCATACAGCGCCGCCTGGTCGATGATCGGGCCCCTGGCCACATTGATGAGGATGGCGTCCGGCTTCATCAGCGCGAGTTCACGCGCGCCGATCAGGCCGCGCGTTGACAGGGTCAATGGCAGCGAGAGAACGACGACGTCAGCCGCCGCGAGCGCCCGGTCCAGGTGCTCGATGCCGGCCGCGTCGTCGGCCGGCTCGGTGGTCTGGCCGGTACGCGTCACGGCGTAGATGCGGGCCCCGAATGCCCGCAGCAACCGCGCGGTGGTGGTGCCGATGCCGCCGAACCCGACGATCACGCACGTCGCGCCGTCGAGGGTCAGGGTCGGCAGCCACTTGTCGAACCGCCCAGCGGTCAGGGCGGCGTGCCGCTGCGGCAGGCGCTTGGCCAGGCTCAGCGTCATCGCTACCGCGTGCTCGGAGACCGCTCCCGCGTATGCGCCCGCGTTGCAGGCCACCGTGAGCATGTCCGGCACCTGAGAGAAATCCACGGCGTCGACGCCCGTGGAGAGGAATTGGACGAAGCCGAGCCGTCCATGGCCATCCAGTGTGCCAGCCGGAACCTCCTTCGGCAGCTCATAGGCGAGCAGGGCGTCCGCGCGCCGCACAGTCCGCCTGCGCTGCGCGTCGTCAAGGTCATAGGTGTAGACAACCTCGGCGTCGCCAGCCAGGACCTCGGCGTTGACCGCGGCGTAGCCGTCATCTGCCGGGTAGCTGACCGCAACGAGCCGTTGGGTTGCCATTGGACTCTCCCATCGTCCTCACGTCAGATATGCGCCGCGTAGCCTGGGGACACCGGCGAGACAGCCTGGAGGTTCGCGTGCCTGACCTGCTGGAGTTGCTGGCGCAGCGCCCTATCGTGTGCGCCGAAGGCTACCTTTTCGAATGTGAGCGGCGGGGTTACCTGCAGGCCGGGCCCTTCGTCCCCGAGGTCGTGCTTGACCATCCCGAGGTCGTCGAAGAGGTGCACCGCGAGTTCGTGCACGCGGGTTCCGACGTGGTCGAGGCATTCACCTACTACGGGCACCGCGAGAAGCTGCGGGTCATCGGCAAGGAGGACATCCTTGAGCCGCTCAACCGCCAGGCCCTGTCCATCGCCGCCAAGGTGGCGCGCGAAACGGGCACGCTGCTGGCTGGAAACATCTGCAACACGAACGTCTACGAGCCGGGGGCGCCGGCCGAGAAGGCCGTCCGTTCCGCCTTCACCGAGCAGGTGGGATGGGCCGCCGAAGCCGGAGTGGACTTCATCATCGCCGAGACCTTCAGCTGGGCCGCCGAAGCGCTGCTGGCCCTGGATGCCATCCACGCCGCTGGCCTTCCCGCCGTTGCGACCTTCGCTGTCCACCGGGACGGCGGCATGCGCGACGGCATCAGCGCGGAGGAGGCGTGCAGCCGGGCGGAGCAGGCCGGGGCGGACGTGGTCGGGCTTAACTGCATTCGCGGTCCCATGACCATGCTGCCGCTGCTGACTCCGATCCGCGCCGCGGTCTCCTGCCCGGTCGCGGCCCTGCCCGTGCCGTACCGGACCACGCAGGCGCAGCCGTCGATGCAGGCGCTCACGGACCCCGCCCGCGGCGGGGCCCAGGCCTTCCCGACCGCGCTTGACCCCTTCACGTGCACCCGCCACGAACTGGCCGAGTTCGCCACCGCGGCTCTCGGCCTTGGGGTGCGCTACCTCGGGATCTGCTGCGGCGCCGGGCCGCACCACGTGCGCGCCGTGGCCGAGGCGGCCGGCATGACACCGCCAGCGTCCCGTTACTCGCCGGACATGTCGCGGCATTCGTTCCTCGGCTCGGCCCCAGGCATCAGCCCCGTTTACCAGGAGTACGCGGCCAACCTGTAGCAGGACGCAGCCTATTGCCCGGTCAGGCCCGCATCGGCGATGCTAGGTCCATCGCGGCCCAGGACAGGGGGATGGCGCGTTGGGAACACCGGCTCATGCTCCCTACGTCGTCATCGGCGCCGGCATGCACGGTCTATCCACAGCCTGGCACCTGGCCAGGGAGCTGGAGGCGCGCGGCCTGGGCAGCGGCCGCGACATCGTGATCCTCGACAAGACCGGGGTGGGGGCGGGAGCGTCGGGGATTGCCTGCGGCACCATCCGCAACAACTACTTCCAGCCCGCCATGCGCGAGCTGATGGCACACAACGTGTCGGTGTGGGAATCCGATCCTGACGCGTTCTCCTATCACCCCGTCGGCTTCCTGCAAACGGCGCCCGAGGCCATGCACGCCGACGTGGTGCAGATCTACCAGGAGCAGAAGGCGATCGGATACGACTCCGTCCTGGTCGAGGGCAAGGACGCCTGCAGGGAGTACATGCTCGGCATGTTCCCCGACTGGCAGGAGCCCTGCGCCACCACCGTCCTGCATGAGAAGCAGGGCGGGTACGCCAACAACAAGCGCTCGCTGGCCGGGCTGCAGGCCAATGCCCTGGCCGCGGGGGTGCGGATCCAGCCCGGCACTGTGGTGACCGGCCTGATGATCGCCGGCGATGCGGTCACCGCGGTGGAAACGAGCAGCGGCACGATCGCCTGCGACCACGTGATCATCGCGCCCGGCCCGTGGGTCCGCGACTTCTGGGCGATGCTCGGCATGCCCGATCGCATCGACGTCACGGACGCGACAGGCACGGTGCACCCGGACCGGCCGATGTGGACCTACTGGGCGCTGCAGGAAGGCACGCTCGAAGTCGACCCGGGCGCATTCACCACCAGCAGCGGCGGCTTCCCTCCCGTGGTGCACGTCGATTCTGACGCCCCGCTGTACGACGACATCGACGGCGAGCTCATCACCGACCAGATGTGGGGCATCTACTTCAAGCCCGACTTCGATTTCGGCGGCGTCCAGGGCGGCGCCGCCCCAAACATCGTCGACCGGCCGGCCAGCGAGGTCGCCGTCGATCCGTACGGCCCAGCCAGCCCCGAGTTCGTCGTCGGCGAGGACTTCACCCGGATGTGGACGTCCGGGCTGGCGCACAGCCTCGAGCGGTTCTCGAACCAACGGCACCTGTACCGCAGAGAGCCGTCCGGCGGAATCGGCGCGTTCACCCCGGACAGCTTCCCGGTGTTCGACACCTTCCGCCAGAACGCGTACGTGATCGCGGACTCCAACCACGGCTACAAGATGATCGGCGTCGGCGCCCTGGTGGCCAGGGAGCTGCTCGGCGAGAAGCAGGCGCTGCTCGAGCCGTTCCGCTTCTCCCGCTACGGCACCGGCAAGCTGCATCCCGTCAGCAACTCGCCGTTCCCGTGGAGCTGAGTGGTGACCCTGGCGGCGGAGGCGAAGGGTGCGCAGGGAGGTACTCCGCCCTCAGCCTGGTCAGGCATGGTCTGCTGCGGCAGGACTGGTCACCGGCGTGGCGCCGCCACGACCTGCGTGACAGCTATGACATCGTGATCGTCGGCGGCTGGGTGCACGGCCTGGCGGCGGCCACTACCTCGCGAGCAATCACGGCATCACGAACGTCGCCGTGCTCGAGAAGAGCTACATCGGCAGCGGCAGGGGCGGAGACTGTCGCGGCCGGTCTGGACGGGTGAGCTACGGTGCTGAACTCCGTGGCCCGACAACTTCTTCAGCCCTGGCATGTTGACCGCAGTCATCGGCACAAGTTGCCCGGACGGGCGATGGCCGAGCACCGACGGCCCGCTCAGGCTCGACCAAGCTGTGACAGGGATTGGCACCAGCGCCCGCAGTATGACCTTGCGTCAGCCCGATGACGACGCGGTCTGGCCTTGGCCTGGCACCGCCTCACCAGGCAATCCGCCATCATCCAGGAACTTGAGTCCTGGCTCGCGGTGATGACCAGGCCGTGGGCGGTGTTGGGATCGGCGTGGCTTGCGGCGTTAATGAGACGACATCGAGCCGACCGCAGCGGTGCGGGCATGACCACGATCTGGTGCACAGAAAGTTCATTCCGGCACAGAACCTGGATCTCAGGGACTCGTCCGCTCGGCGCGCAGAGCGAGCCATACGGCGTCTCGCCCTGCGCGACTGCCGATCACTGACCGTGACCTTGCTGCGGATGGGCGGTCGAAGTCGGCAGCCAGCACCAAGCGCCGACTCGGCGCAGCCGGCACTCATCTCGTGAAAGGATGGACGCCGGGCCAGATCTAACCAATATTGAATGGCTTCGCCTCGGCTGGCTGACGACGCGCTACTGGACGGCGCCCGAGCCCTGTGCGAGCGTGAAGGCGCCGCTCCGGATCGTCCGCATCGGGACTTCCGGCGCACGCCAGATCGCCTCGTTTCTGGCCGGCGAGGTCGCCGCTGGGCGCCCGGCGGCCGCTGCTGGCCAGAAGTGTTAGCGGCCGCACTGTTTGCACATGAGTCGGCATCACGAGCCGCACTGGGTCGTCGTGGACTATCAGCTGCGGCGGCCCGAAGATTTCGAGCAGCTCGCCGGGCGGCTGCGGACGTCGCCTCTGCGTCTGCGAGCGATCGCGCGTTTAGTGGTCAGGCAATGGCATTTGGCTGGTTATCTCTGATCGCGCCTGGCGGCGGGCGAATGTCAGACGTCAGCTTCCGCCGTCCGGGCGGTGGCTGCCGAAGTAGAATCCGAGGACAGTCCCGGCGATTCCTACCAGCGGCGTGACGAGAGAGGCTGTCACCTGCGGCAGGTCTTTGGCGTTGATCCCTCCCGCCACATAGGCAATGGCGAGGATCAGCGTCTCCGCGATAACGGCTCCGACAATGCCAGCCGCGACACCGGTCCGGACCCGCTCCTGTACTCGCCTTGGGTTGAATCCCGGCGTCACGACTAAGGGCTGGTCCAGCGGCAGCTTCTCGGCTGGCTGGCCGACAGTGAGGTCCAGCGAGCCGGGCGCTGCGTCGCCGACAGGTGAGGTCACTTCACCAGCTCGATCTGCCGCATGTCCCCGTTGTGGCCGCGGATCAGCACCTTCTCGCCATTGCGGGCTGCGCTGGTCACGAGCTTGCCGACGGCGATGGACCGGCGTATCGCGTCGGTCATGGTGATGCCGTCCCGCTCTGCCTGTTGCTTCAGCTCGTCGACGTCGTCTTCGGTCAGGTTGACCGTCACCTTCACGCGTCTGGCCATGGCGTCCTCCCGGCTGGTCAGCACCTCCAGGTGTCCCATACATGATACAGGCCTGAGCTGTACATCGTCTGGTCACAGCCAAGTCGCGTAGACCCGGATGTCCATCGATCCGCGGCCAGCAGGATCGGGCGGGCCCGGGTTGACGATCTTGCCCGCAGATCCCACGTACCGGCGGAGGTGGCCCGCGCGCTCGAGCTTCCGGCACGCCTGGTTGATCGCCTGAGGTCGGCTCACGCCCAGCCGTCGAGCGAGCTCGTCTCATCCAGGGGACGACGTGACCGCCGGAGTTCGTCCAGATCGCGTGCAGCAATCGTCATCTCGGCCACGGTCAAAGTGATCTCGCAATGTGCGCCTCAGGGACACGCCCGGTCCGCGAAGCCGGTCTCCGCCAGTTCCGGTCGGCCGACCTGTTTCGGAGCTTCATCAGCCGGCCAGGTGCACACGCCGCAGCGGCGGCTGCGGCAGCGGGCCAGGTGTCCGCTGGCCAGGACCTGGCGTGAAGTCCGTGCCGGTAATCTCCCGGACTCCGGGGGAATGCGCTCAGATGTTTGTCTTCGGCGAGGAGACTGGGCTGGTCCGACTCTGCCATGCGCAAGGAGAAGAGGGGGGGTCGTGGCGCGATCTACGGGCGAACCGAGGAGGAGTGGCAGCAGCTTGAGGACGCGGGCTGGGAGTTCCTGAAAGAAAAGGCGGCCGAACGGCCAGGAGATGCCGCTGACCCCACCGTGTCCTACAGCGACGCGAACGACGAGCTGGCGGCCAGGACCGGCCAGCCCAGATTCGACTTCGGCCAGCGAGCGGGCCGCGCGACGATGGGCTACCTGCTGGGCCGGATCTCGCGGAGCCGCAGCTGGCCCACCTCCCGCCTGCTGATCTCCGCGCTCGTCCGCTGCTTCCAGCCTGAGCCGCCGCCGCCGCTGGTTACCGAGCACATCGAATTCTCCGGCCGGTCTGTCTGGCGCGATGAATCGATCATCACCCAGCCGTTCCACGAAGGCCGGCAGGTGGTCACGCGGATCCGCCGTGGCCGGCTGATCGCGACCGTGACGGCCGGCCGAGTCACCATCACGCGCGTCGCCGGCGGCGCCGAGATCCCGTTCTCCGCCGCAGTCGCGTTGCAGCGGCCGGTCGTGCGCAAGCTGCTGGCCGCCGGGACGCGGAACCGATGCGCCCCGGCCGCCTCGCTGCTTCGGAACGGGCCGCTGATAGACGGGCGGCCGACTGCGGTGCTCAGCATCGGCCCGTCACCGTGCCCGAGGCCCGACGTTCCGCAGGCGAACGGGCCGGCCACCTACTGGCTCGACGAGCAGACCTTCCTCGTCCTGCGGGCCGTGCTGCACAGCCAGGGGAACCGTGTGGCGGAAACGGTCAGGGTGACGAGCCTGCGCTATCACCCGAGGTTCCCGGCAGGCACCTTCCGACTGCCGCGACCCGGCCCCCGGCCGACGGCGTGCCCCCCGGTCACCTCGCTGCCCGACCTCACCGCGCTCAGGCGCGCGCTGGCGTATCAGCCTGTGATCCCATCCAGCCTGCCGCGCGGGATGCGGATCGGACGGATCAGTTCCAGCGGCGCGACCAGGCCGCACTGCAAGATCACCACGTTCACCATCACCTACCTGGGCTCGGATGGTCACCCCGCCATTCAGTTTTATGAGGCGCCACAAACGAGCCCGAGCGTCCGGTTCCCCGGCTCTCCCGTCACCGTTCATCCTGGACTGACCGGCACGCTGAACCGCGGCCACGGAACGGCGATCCTGTGGTGGCTCCAGGACGGGCGCTATATCGCCCTGCAATCGGGCGGCCTGACAGCTGGCGTGCGGCTGACCGGGATTCCGACGGCGGCCCTGCTCCGCGTGGCCGCCTCGGTCGGCAGGTGAACAGGGCCGACGCAGGCAGGCGCGGCGTGCGGGCAACCTGCGCC
>Ga0070707_100002576_pt1 | contig 17222 bp, 13 predicted proteins | sample KBSK5502metaG_FD_65468 | JGI IMG/M metagenome (GOLD analysis project Ga0070707, IMG submission 65468) | Corn, switchgrass and miscanthus rhizosphere microbial communities from Kellogg Biological Station, Michigan, USA - KBS K5-50-2 metaG | ecosystem: Host-associated > Plants > Roots >... | reverse complement strand
CCACCGAAGGCCGCTGCATCCCGAACGCCCCGGCCAGCAGGCCGGCCAGCGCGAACAGCAGCCACAGCTGGCGCCATGCCAGCGCGTTCGCCACCAGGGCGCCGGCGCAGCACACCGCGACCGCCTGCGTGATCAGGATCAGCCTGCGTCGCTCGAGCGCGTCGGCTAGCGCGCCACCGACCAGGCCGGCGAGCAGGACGGGCAGCAGCTCGGCGCAGCTCAGCAGGCCCACGACCAGCGACGAGTGGCTGATCTGGTACGCCTGGTACGGCAGCGCGACGTAGCAGATCATCACCCCGGCCGAGCTGCCTGCCTGGCCGACGTAGAGCAGCCGGAACTGATGTGAGTGCCTGATCGGCGCAATGTCGGGACGTAGGCGGGCCAGCAACGTACTCATCGACGATCATGCTCGGGTGTCGCGCGGCATTTGTCGACGGAAAAACGTCGCACGGATCTAAGCCGCGGGGTATAGCGCCTGCCGTCCGCCGCTGAACGCGGTCGGACCGAGACTCTATACCTGTCGGCCAGACGTGCCGGGGCTCACATCCTTCGCGTCGCCGCGCCCATCACCCGCGTCAGCGTCCGCGTCCACTGCGACAGCCCCACCGGGCGCTGGAGCATCGTCAGTTACATCGGTACCGCTGTCGCCGTCGGCAACGGTTACAGCATCAGCTGAACCGCCAGCATTACTGGCATCTGCTGCATCGGCGGAGCTGCGGCGCTGGGTGTAGATGAACCACGCCATGCCGACGAGCGTGAGGGCGGAGGCGACGAAGGTGTTCAGCCGGAGGCCGAGGAAATGCTGCGAGTAGTCGATCCGCAGCGACTCCTCGTAGATGCGGAAGGCGGAGTAGCCGGTCACGTACAGCGCGAACAGGCCAGGTGGCTTGATGGCCGTATGGTGACCGAGCCAGACCAGCAGGGCGGCCAGTGCCAGGTCAAAGATCAGCTCGTAGAGGAACGTGGGGTGATAGGCGCCCGGGTGGCCGCTGATGTGCAGCCCCCAGGGCATTGTGGTGTGGCTGCCGTACAGTTCCTGGTTGAAATAGTTGCCAATCCTGCCGACAGCCTGGGCGACGAGCAGCGCGGGCGCCACGGCGTCGGCGAACGGCCCGAACGCGACGCCGCGCCGCCGCAGCCGCCAGATGCCGGCCAGCGCGCCGGCCGCGATGCCGCCCCAGATCCCGAGCCCTCCGTTCCACACGGCGAACGCGCCCCACCACGTGTGCGGGCTGATCTGGCTGGGCGTCGTGATGTCGAAGTAGATCCGGCCGCCGATGATGCCAGCGGGAACCGCCCAGAGGGCGACGTCGCCGACAATCGAAGGGTCACCGCCAGACGCGCGCACCCGGCGCTGCGTGATGATCACGGCCAGCGTGATGCCGATCACGTACATCAGGCCGTAGAAGTGCACGAACAGCGGGCCGATGTGGAATCCGTTGACCGGCGGGCTCGGGATCCAGCTCAGCGGCATGTGGTGCGGCAGAGTCATGCAACAGAGCGTAGACCCGCGGCCGCACTGCTTGGCGCTAGGTTATGGTCGGTGGGTGACCAGGAGAAGCGAGCAGCTCAGCGAGGCGCTGCAGGAGTATGTCGAGGCGCACAGCACGCCGCCTGAGGAGATATTGACCGAACTGGCCGAGCAGACCGCGAGCATGTTCGGCGCCCGGGCCGGCATGCAGATCGGGCCCGAGCAGGGCACGTTCATGACGCTACTGGCCAGGCTGGTCGGTGCCGCCAGCGCCGTCGAGGTCGGGACCTTCACCGGATATTCGGCCATCTGCGTCGCCCGCGGCCTCACCGACGGCGGCCGGCTGCTGTGCTGCGACATCAGCGAAGAGTGGACGTCGGTGGCCCGCGAGTACTGGAAGCGGGCCGGGCTCGCCGACCGGATCGAGCTGCGGCTCGGCCCGGCCGCCAGGACGCTGCGCGAGCTGCCCGCAGGCACTACCTTCGACTACGCGTTCATTGACGCCGACAAGACCTCCTACCTCGAGTACTGGGACCTGATCGTGCCCATGATCAGGTCCAATGGCGTGATCCTGGCCGACAACACGCTCTGGAGCGGCCGGGTGGCCGATCAGCGGAGCATCGACGACGAGGTTCAGGCAATCCGCCAGTTCAACGACCACGCAAGCGCCGACGGGCGAGTGGACATCGTCCTGCTGCCGATCGGCGACGGCCTGAGTTTGGCCCGCAAGCGCTAACGCGCGCTCGCCTCAGCCCAGGGGCCCTCGCGATACAGGGCCGGGCGGCGGTCGGCGTGCGCGTCGTTCCGTGGGCCCGTCGCCTTGTTCCTGGCCAGCGACAGCTCGCAGTCGGCCACCAGCACCTCGGGCCGCGCGCCGCCGGCATCGGCTGACGTGCTGGCCGGGCCTGCCACCGGATAGCCGTCAGGGCCCGCGATGACGCTGCCGCCCGTCCAGCTCACGCCGCGCTCGTCGCCGCACCGGCAGGCCGCGGCTACGAACATCCGGTTGGCGAACGCTGCAGCCTGGACATTGGCCGTGACCATGGGCCGCTCGCCAGCCGGGACGGCCTCGGCCGGCCAGTTGGTCGGGACCGCGAGCAACTCGGCCCCTGCGAGCGCGGGCAGCCTGACCCATTCGGGGAACTCCACGTCGTAGCAGATCATCATCGCGATCGAGCCATAGCTTGTGCTGACCACCGGAGGCGGCTGATCGCCGGGCGTGAAGAAGTCCGCCTCGGCGTCCCATAGGTGCGCCTTGCGGTAAACGGCACGCACGCCGGACGGATCGACGAGCATCGCGCTGTTGTAGAGCAGGCCGTCCTGGCCGAGCTCGCTGAACCCGCCGATGATCACGATCCCGTGGCTGGCAGCGAGTTTCCCCCACGCGGCGGCGGTCGGTCCGTCGGCTGGCTCGGACAATGATCGCGCCTCGGCGGGATCACCAAACACGTATCCGGATGGCGTCAGCTCGGGCAGGACGACGATCTGCGCACCCCGCCCAGCCGCCTCGGTGACGGCAGCGACCGCGGCAGCGCGGTTCAGGTCTGGTTCGCCGACACGCAGGCTGACCTGGCAGGAAGCGATCCTGTGTGGTTGATACTCGACACGAGGCACGCTATGCCTCCCGGTTAGGTGTGGCTCGATACTATGTCGCGCTATGGCACCGTTGTTTAGGAGGATCATCCCGATTCTCTTCGTCAGCGATCTGCGCGCTGAGCGGGATTTTTACCTCCGGCTCGGGTTCCGCGTGACATATGAGGGTCCCGAGTACCCCTATTTCCTCGCGCTCGGCCATGGGCCAGTCGAGTTCGGCATCGAATGGCACGAGGGTTTCTCTCCCGCCGGGCCCGACCGGGTGCTGACGTGGCAATTCGGCGTGAGCGACCTCGACGAGGCGAAGAAGCTCTTCGAATCGGCAGGGGTGCCGTGCCGTGAGGAGCTGATGCGGCCGAGCGCCGACTGGCAGTACCGCGTCCTGCATGCCAGGACTCCCAACGGATATCACCTGCTGCTCGAGGAAGGCAGCGGCTGACCTGTTCGGGTCACGGGTGCGGGCCGTTTCGGCGAGAATGGCTTGGTCATGGGCACCACGACGGAGCCGGTCTACTTGCGTGTGCTTGAGGACCTGCGGTCAAGGATTCACTCGGGCGTGCTCGGCCCGGGTGCGCGGGTGCCGTCGAGGAACGCGATCATCACCAACTACGGCGTTGGCGAGACTGCGGCTAAGCATGCGCTCCACGTGCTAGTGGCCGAGGGACTGATCGAGGCCAGGCCTGGTTCGGGCTGCTACGTCCGCAGGGCGCCAGCCGCCGCGTACCTCGAGCACGACAGGCCGCACTTTCCCGGATCCCCGTTCGGCGTCGAAGAGGCCGTCGCCGTCAGCGGTGCCGAGGGCAGCGATGGGCGAGCCGCAACGAGAAGGCTCACCTGGGAGCATCAGACCATCCGCGGTCCGGCGACGCCTGCGGTCGCTGCCAGGCTCGGCCTCCCGCCGGCCGCTGCCGTGGTCTCGACCAGCTATCTTATGCGGGCCGACGGCGGGCCGGTGCAGCTCGCGATCAGCTGCGAGCCAGCCGAGCTCACCGAGGGAACCCCGGTCGCCCTGCCCGAGCAGGGGCCGCTGGCCGGCCGCGGCGTCGTCGAGCGGATGAGGTCGATTGGCGTTGACGTCGACGACGTCGCCGAGGAGGTCTCGGTGCGCCCGGCGATGCTGACCGAGGCGACCACCCTCGCGGTGCCGGCCGGGGCTGCGGTGCTGGTCGTCGAGCGCGTCCACTACTGCGGCGCCAGGGCCGTGGAGGCGGCCGAAGTGGTGGTCCCCGCTGACAAGTTCAGGCTCAGGTACCGCTTCCCCGTTGGCCAGGCAGGCCAGCGGGCCGCCCCGTGACCGGTACGGGCGGCGCCGTGACGATCAGGCCGGCCACGGCCGCTGACGTACCGCGAATACTCGAACTGATCAGGGAACTCGCCGCGTATGAACGCTCGCTTGATCACGTGACCGCCACCGAGGACGGCCTGCGAGCGACCCTGTTCGCTGCTCATCCTGCCGTGTTCGCCCAAGTGGCGGTTGTCGATGATGTTGTCATTGGGTTCGCGCTGTGGTTCATGAACTTCTCGACCTGGCTCGGCCGTCACGGCATCTACCTCGAGGATCTGTACGTGACGCCGGCGATGCGCGGGCGCGGAATCGGCACGGCGCTGCTCGCCGAGCTCGCGGCGATCTGCGTGCGCCGCGGCTACGGCAGGCTGGAGTGGTGGGTGCTGGACTGGAACACGCCGGCCATCGGCTTCTACCGATCGATCGGCGCGGAGCCGATGAGCGAGTGGACCGTGCAGCGGCTGGCCGGCAGATCGCTGCATGACCTGGCCGGGCGTAGATCATGAGTTCACCTCGTACCATGAGGCATGCGGATCACTGAGGTTGTCTCGACGGACCTGTTCGCTGGCTCGGCCGCTAGGCCGCTCCAGATAGTCAGGGTCACCCTGGTCAACGACGGCCCTGGCATGATCAGCGATCCCGCTGGCCAGGTAACGGTCGGCGTGCACGGGGCCGGGGTTGTCACGCCGGAGCCCGTCATGGTGACCAAGCTGTACCACGGCGAGCAGCGGACCGTCGAGGTGCCGGTTGAGATCGCCGCGCCAGCCGCTCCGGGCGGCGCACGCCGGGTCACCGCGTTCGCCAAGAGCGGGACTGGGCACTGGGAGGTGGCTGGCCAGATCTCCGTCGCCGAGCCGGGCTGGACGATGTGGATGGTCAGCCACTTCCACTACGACCCGGTCTGGTGGAACACCCAGGGCCAGTTCACGCAGACCTGGCCGCTGCTGCCCGCCCGGGACGGCTCGCTGCCCGAGGTACGCACAGCGTTCGAGCTGGTCAGGCTGCATTTGCAGGAGGCGAGGAACGATCCGGACTACAAATTCGTGATGGCCGAGATCGACTACCTCAAGCCCTATTTCGACGCTCACCCGGAGGACAGGGCTGACCTGCTCGAGTTCATCTCCTGCGGCAGGATCGAGATTGTCGGCGGCAGCTACAACGAGCCGAATAGCAATCTGACCTGCGCCGAGTCGACTATCCGCAACGCGGTGTACGGGCTCGCGTACCAGCGCGAGGTGCTCGGAGCGGCACCAAGTACGGCCTGGATGCTCGACGCGTTCGGCTTCGACCCGTCCTACCCCGGGCTGATGGCGGCGGCCGGGCTGGCCGAGTCATCCTGGGCGCGCGGGCCTTTCCATCAGTGGGGGCCCGAGAAAATCCATGGCGGCAACCGGCGGATGCAGTTTCCTGCCGACTTCGAATGGCTGTCGCCGGACGGTAACGGACTGCTCACCAGCTACATGCCGAACCATTACTCGGCCGGCTGGATCACCCAGCACGCGGCTGATCTGGAGACGGCCGAGAAAGACGCCTACACCCAGTTCCGGTCGCTCGCTCCGGTGGCCGCCACCCGCAACGTGCTGCTGCCCGTTGGCGGTGATCACGTGGTGCCGTCTAGGTGGGCTACGGCGATCCACCGCGCCTGGAATTCCAGGTATGTCTGGCCGCGCTTCCTGACGGCCGTGCCGCGCGAGTTCTTCGCGGCCGTCCGCGCGGAGAAGACCGCGACCGGGGGCTGGTTCATGCCCCAGACCAGGGACATGAACCCGCTGTATCCCGGCAAGGACGTCACCTACATCGACACCAAGCAGGCCCAGCGCGACGGCGAGATCGCGCTGCTTGACGGCGAAAGGCTGGCCACGGCCGCATGGCTCGCCGGGGCGCCGTACCCGATCGCGAGCCTGGATAAGGCCTGGCGGCTGTTGGTGTACGGCGCTCACCACGACGCCATCACGGGAACCGAAGGCGACCAGGTCTACCTGGACCTGCTGGCGGGCTGGCGGGAGGCATACGAGCGCGGCGCCGCGGCCCGCGCGGATGCTGCCGCCTACCTGGCTGGCCTGGCCGACACCGCGTCGGCAGCCGGAGGCGGTCCTCCAAGCCCTGAGCGGGACCCGGGGGCGGCCGGCCCGCAGGGCCGGCCGCGCGCGATCGTGGTCTTCAATACGCTTGCCTGGCCGCGATCCGGCATGGTCACGGCCTGCATCGAGTTCACCGAGCGGGAGGCGGCTGGCCTGACCCTCACCGACATGGCGGGCGCCACGACCGGCTACCTCGCCGACGGGGTGGCCAGGCACGGCGACGGGTCGCTGGCCGCGGCGACGCTCACCTTCCGCGCCGCCGACGTGCCGCCGCTCGGCTACAAGACCTTCGTGGTGCGGCCAGTCCCGCCGCGGCAGCACGACGCGTCCGGTCCCGACGCCGGTGCGCCTGACCCGGCAGGGCCTGAGGCTTCGGCCTGGCAGCCAGCGGTCGGCCTGGTGATCGAGAACGACACGTTCACTATCCGAGCCGACCAGACGGACGGCGGGTCGCTCGAATCGATCGTCGACCGGCGCAGCGGCACCGAGCTGCTGGCCGGATCCGGCAACGAGCTCGTGATCCAGGAGGAGTATGCCACCCACCCGCGCTGGGGCGAGGGGCCGTGGCTGCTCTGCCAGAAGGGGCGCTGGCGCGGCCGCGCCGACCGGCACGCGAGCGTGCGGGCGCAGCGCTGCCCGGTAGGAACCCGGCTCGTGACCCAATACACCGTCGACGAGCTGCGGGTCACCCAGGAGACGCTGCTCTGGGATAGTGCGGACGTGGTCGAGTTCCGCACCCACGTCGATGGCTCGATCGGCCACGACCGGCTGCTGCGGGTCAGGTTCGCGACCGATGTACCGGGTGGGCTACCGGTGTACCAGACCGGCCTGTCGGTGATCGGCAGGCCGTTCGGTGACGCCGAGATCGACGTCGCCGAGCACACCTACACGATGGACAATCCGGCGCACGAATGGTTCGGCGTGGGATCGACCGCCCGCGTGTCGCTCACCGGCCAGGCTGGCGAGCGGCGGCTGCACGCGATCGGGGTCGCCGAGGTTATCGCCCCCGCGGACCCAGCGACCGACGGGTTCGCGCCGCGGGACAGCGGCGCAGCCTGCGATTGCCGGCCGGCGGTGCGGGACCTGCTGATCGCCCTGGCCGGGCAGGGGGTCACCGCGACCTGCTCGGTTCCTGAAGGGCCCAGGTACGGTGCCGTCGAGCTGGACTCGAACCTGCCCGACGTCAGGATCGCGCTCGGCGGCCCGGAGAAGAACGACTTCACCGCACAGGTGCTCGCCGCGGCCGGTCCCGCGGCGACGGACGCCCTCGACAGCCAGCTGGCGGCGACCGGGTCGGCCAGGATCTGGGTTCCTGGCGCACGGAGCAGGCGCGAGTCCTTCGCCCCTGGCGCCGACCTGCGCGGTCCTGCCGACCTCCCGGTACTGGTCGTGGCCGGGACCGACCTCACGGCCGCGATCGAAGCTCTGATCGACGATCTGGCCGACGCGCAAATCGAGGCCCCGTGGTCGGACTACAGCTGGAGCGACGAGCCAAGCCTGGTCGGCCACACCATCGCGCTGCTGAACCGCGGCGTGCCTGGGAGCCTGGTCACGCCCGGCGGTGAAGCGTGCATCTCGCTCATGCGCGCGTGCAGCGCGTGGCCGAGCGGTACCTGGATGGACGGCGACAAGCGCACCGTCCCTGACTGCAGCAGCTTCGCCTGGCAGCACTGGAGCCACACGTTCGAGTACGCGCTCGCCTCAGGATCAGGCGACTGGCGGACCGCCGGCTTTCCCGTGGCCGGCCAGGAGTACAGTCACCGGCTGCTGTCCTGCATCACCGACCTGCACGCCGGGCCGATGCCGCCGGTAGCGAGCCTGGCCAGCGTGACGCCGGCCGGCGTGGACGTGATGGCGTTCAAGCCGCACGGCAATCCGCTCGCGCCCATGGCCCAGCCAGACCCGCGCGACGGCGTTACGGTGCGGCTGCGCGACCTCGTCGGGCGCAACCATACGACGGCGGCTGTGCGCCTGTTCACCGGAGCCTCGGGGGCGGCCGTGACGGGCCTGCTCGAGGACGGCCAGACCAGCCCGGCGGGCAGCGGCGAGGGGGTCGTCACCGCCGCCGTGCCCGAGCGCGGCACTGTCACCCTCGCCATCACGCCGGGCCAGCTGATGACCGGGAGCGGCCAGGGTCCGCGACCTGCGGCCAATGGCGCGCCCCCAGAGCCCGCCCAGCCGATCTTCACCAGATACTGGCTGCACGGCAAGGGTCCGGCGCCGGCCGGGAACCTGCCCGTCGCCGTGCACATTGCTCCCGGTTGGCTGGCCATGCGGCCCGGCGAATCGGCGCGGCTCAGGGTCACCGTCGCCTGCGGCCCTGAGCCGGCTTCCGGCACGGTCCTGCTCGACGTGCCCGAGGCGCTGACGCTGATTTCGGCGGTCAGAACCGGTCCCGTGAGCGGCGTGACCGCTGAGGCAGGCGCAGCCAGCCACGACACCGACGCCGGAAAGTTGCCCTACCATCTGACGGCCGGCGGCTTCGCCGCCTGGGATGTGCTGCTGCGGGTACCCGACGACTCGGCCAGTGCGCGGCATTTCGTGGCTGCGAGGATCATCGACGACGTGGGTCAGCTGCTTGAGGACGTAGCTGTCATCGCCGTCGGGGAGGCCGCGCCGCCCGGCCTCGCCGCACCGCTCGATGAGCTGCTGCCCGCGCTGGAGGAGATCAGCCTCGCCGAGGCCGCCGAGGCCAAGCTGACGAGGCTGACCGGTCATCTGGAGCTGCCGCCCGGCGGGCGCGGCAGCGTTGCGGTCCGGCTGTCCAACACCACGGCGTCCGAGCTGCGAGGCGAGGCGCAGCTGATCTCGCCGCACGGCAGCTGGACCGCGCACCACACGTGGACTACCGGCTTCGTGGCCGAGCCGGGCCGCGCCGCTGACCTGAGCTTCAGCGTCGCCATTCCCCGTGATGCCCGCCCTGGCCAACGGTGGTGGGCCCTGGTGAAGGTCATGTATTTCGGCCGGCTCCGCTACAGCGAGCCGGTCTGGATTACCGTCACCGCTGACAGGCCTGTCAGATAATGTGACAACAGACGATTCACGAAATTCGGCTAGCTTCGACTTCGCACTCACGACCCATGACCTCGGAACTCCCAACGGCACTCGGCAACCTCCCGGCAGAACCGAACAGCTTCGTCGGCCGGGAGCGCGACCTGACAGAACTGGCCGCGATTCTCGGCCGGGTCAGGGCGCTGACGCTGTGCGGTCCGGGCGGGATCGGTAAGACTAGGCTCGCGCTCCGGCTCGGCGCGGTGCTCGGCGCGCAGTATCCGAGTGGGGTCTGGATCGCTGACCTGGCCGATGTCGATCTCGACGAGACGCGCGCAGCAGCCGGAGCAGGCCAGCCGGATCCTGCGGGCGAGGCCGCTGGCGAGGCCGCCGCTGGCGAAGCCGGCCGGGTCGTAGCCCTGGTGACAGCGGCGCTCGGCATTCGCCAGGAGGCTGACCGGCCGCTGGCCGACACGCTCGCCGAGGCGCTGCGACCGCGCACCATGCTGCTCATCTTGGACACGTGCGAGCACCTGGTTCAGGCGTGCGCAGAATTCGTGCAGCGGCTGCTCGCCGGATGCCCGGGACTACGGGTGATCGCGACCAGTCGCGAGCCGCTCGGCGTCCGCGGCGAAATCATCTGGCGGGTTCCCCCGCTCGGGCTGCCCCAAGCCGCGCCCGGCGATGTCGCCGACACCGGCGAGGTGCCGCGGTGCGAGGCTGTCCAGCTCTTCCTCGAGCGGGCGGCTGCCGTGCGGCCAGACTTCGGCCGCAACGAAGGGAACCTTGCCGCGGTCGCCGACATCTGCCGCACACTTGACGGCATGCCGCTGGCGATCGAGCTTGCGGCGGCCCGGGTACGGGCCCTGTCCGCCGAGCAGATCGCTGCCCGGCTGGCCGACAAGTTCGAGCTGCTCGCCCTCGGCGACCGGACCGCGCCGCCTCGCCAGCAAACGCTGCGGGCCACCGTGGAATGGAGCTACGAGCTGCTCAATCCCGCCGAGCGGCTGCTGCTCAGCAGACTGTCGGTCTTCCACGGCTGGAGTTTGGAGATGGCCGAGCGAGTGTGCGCGCAGGGCCAGATCGGCTCCTGCGAGGTACTCGACCTGCTCCGGGCGCTGATCGACAAGTCGCTGGTCACGATGGACGGTGAGCTGAACGGGGACGCCAGGTACCGGCTGCTCGACACGGTCAGGGAGCTCGCCGCAGAGCAGGCTGCCGCGGCTGGCGAGATCGCAGCGCTGCGGGCAGCGCACCGCGACTGCATGCTAGGTATCGCCGAGCAGATCGCCGCGGTCGCGTACGTCCGCGGCGAGCCTGCCTGGACGGAGCGAGTGGCGTTGTACCACCAGGTCCGCTCTGACCGGGCTAACTTCAACCTGGCGCTCGCCTGCTGCGTCCAGCGCGGCGATGCCACCGAAGGGCTGCGCCTGTGCCATGCGCTCAGCGGGTACTGGCTGGCCAGCGGCGAGGTTGCCGAGGGCGCTGGCTGGTTCGACCGGCTCCTGGCCATCGAGGCGCCCGTGCCCGCCGTCGTCCGGGCGAGAGCGCTGGCCGTCCGCGCCGAGCTCGCCTTCGAGCAGCTGGACTACGCGGGCGCCGCCAGATACGCGCGGGCCTGCCTCGACCTGAGCGACCGCATCGACGACGGGAACCCGGCGGGCGCGTACCGGGTGCTCGCGCTGACCGACCTCGTGTCCGGCCGCCTCGCCGAAGCACTCTCGTACGCCGACGCCGCGGTGGCCGCGGCCACGCAAATGGGCGATGACTGGGAGCACGGTGTCGCCCTCGCGGCGAGGGGCGCCATCATCGCGAACCAGGGCGACCTCACCGAAGCGGAACGGGTCTTCCAACAGGCGCTTGACGTGCTCAGCGACAACAACGGCTGGGGCGTCGCGAGCGTGCTGTACGGGCTGGGCCGGATCGCGGGGGTCCGGCGCGACCTCGCCGGTGCCGCCCGCTACTACCGCCAAGCGCTTGCCCTGTACCGCCAGATCGACGCGCGGCCGGAAATGGCCCGCTGCCTGGCCGGCCTCGGCGGAATCGCGCTGTCGCAGGCAGACCTGGGAACTGCCGCAGCGACCCTGACCGAGAGCATGCGACTGAGCCTGGCCGCCGGCCACCGGCTCGCGATCGCTCGCGGGCTGCAGGCCCTCGCCGCGCTCGCCAGCGCTTCGGGCGACATCAGGCAGGCCGTCAGGCTCGCCGGTGCGGCCCGGGCCGCGAACGAGGCGATCGGCGCGCAGCCATCCGCAGCCGGGAACCGCAGGATCGACTCCCTGCTTGACGTGGCCCGCGGCACGATAGGGCCGGACGCCGTCACGTCCCTTCTGGCCGAGGGCCGGGCGATGAGCCCGCACCAGGCCGCGGCGAGCATGCTCGCGCCGGTGCGGGAGCCCGCGGCCGCCGCGACCAGTACTGGCGGTGGCCCGCTCAGCGAGCGTGAGCTCGAGGTGGCGACCCTGGCGGCCCGGGGGCTGTCGAACCGTGCGATCGCGGCTGAGCTTTATATCGCGCAGGCCACCGCCGCCAGGCATATCGCGAACATCTTCGGCAAGCTCAGGCTCACCTCGCGTGCTCAGCTGGCCGCGTGGATGGCCGACAACCGGCCGCCGGCCGGCGCCTAGTTGCCTGCCGCGTGCATGCGCGGCACCGAGCAGGCCGGGCTTGTGCATATGCCGCGCGACGCGTCTACATACCGCGCAACACTGAATACATAGCTCAGTGCACATTTCTGCCGATGACAGCAGCTGCCACGTTCTCCTAGTGTCCATACCTGAAACGCCTGCACGCGCTGAAGGGCATGTCACATGTCGAAGCTTGACGACCTCCTCACCGAGGTGTCGGTGACGAAGCGGCTCGTGTCGATCGCGACCGATCGCGCCGGGCTGACAGCGCTCGTCGGCGGGCCAGGCCCTGACGGCCAGCCCAGCGGGGGGTCCTACAGCTACGTCAGCCTGGCGACGACCGTGCAGGCCGCGGCGGCCGGCCTGACCTGGCGCGGGCTTCGGCCCAGGGATGTGGTCGGGGTGCTCGTGCCTGACGTGGTCGGCTTCGTGCTCGCGACGCACGCCGTCCGCGCCGCGGGAGGCGTGCCCTCGCCTGTAGACGCCGGACTGTGCGCGGTCGAGACGGCCGGCCAGCTGGCCGAGAGCGGCGCCCGCATGGTCATCACGGCGCCGCCGCTCGCCGACACCGCGCTCGCGGCTGTCGACCGGTCGTGGGTCCGCCAGGTGTTCTCGTTCGTGGACGCACCGGGCGCGACCCGCTTCAGCGATCTGCTCGGGCTCGACATGATCCGGCCGTCCAGGGGCCGGCCGGATGATGTCGCACTGCTGCCATTCTCCCGCGGCCAGGACGGCAGATTGCGGCCCGCACCTGTCAACCACAGGGAGCTGGTCGAGCTCATTGACCGAGCCGACCAGGGCGCCGGGATCACCGGTCGGGACGTAGTGCTCGCCATGCCGCCGGTCGGCGACGGGCTCGCCTACGCGACGCTGATCGACAGCGCACTGCTCCGCGGCGCCACCGTGGTCGCGGTGCGCGGGCACGGGCTCACGATGGCGGCCGCGGCGCATCACGGCACCGTCGTGGTCGTACCGAAGGATTTGGGGATCGCTGTTCCCGGCTCCGTGCGCGCGATCCCGGTCGGGTAGGCCAAGCCAATCTTGCTCCGGGGGGAGGGCCGGTCTGCCGGCCGCCGCGAGGCGGCCGGCAGACCGTTTACACGTCGGGCGGGCGGCCCTCGTAGGGAGTGCTCAGCACGATCGTGGTCCTGGTGGACACCCCGGCCGCCGCGCGGATCTCCTGGAGCAGGTCCTCGAGCGCGGCAGGCGCGGCGACCCGCACCTTGAGTATGTAATTCTCGTCCCCCGCCACGCTGTGGCAGGCCTCGATCGCGCTCAGGTGCGCGAGCCGCTCGGGTGCGTCGTCCGGGGCGGCCGGGTCGAACGGCTTTATCGAGACGAACGCGGTCAGCGGGAGCCCGGCCGCGGCAGCGTCGATGACCGCGCTGTAACCGCGGATGACGCCGCGTTCCTCGAGCCGCCGCACCCGCTGCTGCACGGCGGACACCGAGAGCCCGGTATGCCTGGCGAGCTCGGTAAAGCTCAGCCGCCCGTCGCTGGCCAGCAGCGCGAGGATCTTGCGGTTGGTCTCCTCCACCCGCTACCGTCCAGCGTCCGCCCGGGGAGCCGACCCCCCGGAGCCCTCGGGCTGCCCATTGACTAGCGACCGGCCGATCACCATCCGCTGGATCTGGTTCGTGCCCTCGACGATCTGCAGCGCCTTCGCCTCCCGCATGAGCCGCTCGGCCGGGAAGTCCTCGACGTAGCCGTAGCCGCCGAGCACCTGCACGGCGTCGGTCGTTACCTTCATCGCCGCGTCGCTGGCGAACAGCTTGGCCATCGCCGCCTGCTGCCTGTAGGGCAGGCCGGCATCCTTGCGCCGCGCCGCCGACAGGTACAGGGCGCGCGCTGCGGCTACCGCGGTGGCCATGTCGGCGAGCATGAACGACAGCCCCTGGAACTCGATGATCGGCCGGCCGAACTGGCGCCGCTGCGTGGCATAGGCCGTGGCCGCGTCCAGCGCGGCCTGCGCAACGCCGGTCGCGCAGGCGGCGATGCCAAGCCGACCGGCATCCAGGGCGGCGAGCGCAATCGAGAACCCCGCGTCCTGCCCGCCGACTAGCTGACTGGCCGGCACGGCCGCCGACTCGAAGTTCATCTGCGCCGTGACCGAGGCGCGCATGCCCATCTTGTGCTCAGGCTCGGCCGCCACGACGCCCGGCGTCTGCGCGGGGACATGGAAGCAGCTGATCCCCTTGGCCCGGTCCCGCCCCTCCGGTTCGCCCGACGTGCGGGCGAAGACCGTGTAGAAGTCGGCTCGCCCTGCGTGCGTGATCCAGGCCTTGGTCCCGTTGAGAATGAAATCAGGGCCGGCCGCCTCGGCGGTCATCCGCATCGCCGCGGCGTCGGATCCGCTGCCTGGCTCGGAGAGGCAATAGGCGCCGAGCAGGTCGCCGCCGAGCATGGCGGGGAGCCAGCACTGCTGCTGGTCGGCAGAGCCCTCGGTGGCGAGCGCGAAGCAACTGAGCACATGCACGGACAGGCCAAGGCCGATGGTCAGCCAGGCGGCCGAGAGCTCCTCGACGACCTGGAGGTAGGTCTCGTATGGCTGACCAGCGCCACCAAGCTGTTCGGCATACGGCAGCCCGAGCAACCCGGCCCGGCCGAGCAGCTTGAACTCCTCGCGCGGGAAGCGCCCGTCGTGCTCGGCGGCTGCGGCGGCTGGCCGCAGCTCATTGTCCGCGATCTTCGCAGTCAGCTCGAACAGCGCCCTGGCCACCTCGTCGCGGCTCTCGCGCTCGGCGGCGCGCATCACGTCGGCACGGTGACCAGCTCGCGAGTCACCGTGTTGAGCCGCTCGTAGCCGGTGTCCGTGCAGACGACGATGTCCTCGATCCTGGCGCCGCTACGACCTGGGTAAATGCCGGGCTCCACCGAGAAGGCATGGCCCGGCTGGAGCGGTTCGGCGTTCCCGGCCACGATGTACGGGTCCTCGTGCGTCTCAAGGCCGATGCCATGGCCGGTCCGGTGCAGGAAGAACTGCCCGTACCCGGCCGCCGTGATCGGCTCCCTGGCCGCCGCGTCCACGGACTCCGCGCTGGCGCCAGGCCGCACAGCTGCGCATGCGGCGTCCTGTGCGTCCTTGAGCACCTGGTAGTAGGCGGTGACATCGTGGGGCGGCTCGCCGATCACGTAGGTTCGCGTGCAGTCCGAGCAGTACCCGCTCGGCATCGTCCCGCCGATGTCGACCACGACCACATCGCCCTGGCGCAGTTCCCGGTCGCTGGCCGTGTGGTGCGGGCTGGCGCCATTGGGGCCAGAGGCCACGATCGCGAAGTCCGCCCTGGAGTGTCCTTCGGCTACGATCGCATCGCTGATGTCGGCGGCGACCTGCTGCTCGGTGCGGCCGGCCCGCAGCCAGCCGGGCACGCTGGCGTGTACCCGGTCGATCGCCTGGCCGGCCTGCCGCAGCGCCGCAACCTCGGCCGGCGATTTGCGCGAGCGTAGCGGGCTCAGCGCCTTGCTGGCCAGGTCCTGCCTGGCGCCCGGCAGCGCCGCGGCGAACCTGAGCACCATCAGCGCCCACATCCGGTCGGCGAGGCCGACCGTGCCGGGCCGGCCGAGCCGCGCCGCCACGAGCGCGTAGGGGTCGTCGGTCTCCTCCCAGGCGATCATCTCCAGGCCGAGGTGACCGGCCGGCGAGGCCTGTGCCGCGGGCAGCTCGAGCCGCGGGACCACCAGGAACGGATCGTCGGCGGCGGGGACGGCCAGACAGGTCAGTCGTTCCAGGGCAGGCGCGTCGTAGCCGGTCACGTACCGCAGGTCGGGCCCCGGCGTGAGCAGCAGCACGTCCAGCCCCGCTCCGGCCGCCGCAGCCGCGGTATCTGCTAGTCGCGTCGCGGGGTACAACTCGTTTAGCATGGTCACTGTGACAGCTCCCTGGGACGGTGCCGTTAGGGCACGGTTAGGGTCCAGTCCTCTGGCTCCCTCCGGGTATGCATCTACGAAATCATCGCACCCGGCCAGGCCTCGGCGCATGTCGGTGGCTAGCCACGTGCACTCGGCATGGCTCGCGATTAGGCAGCGACGTCTCACGAAATGTCAGCAGCGATGATGTCAGAGGCATCGGTGCCGCCGCCTGCTTCCACGGCACGAAGGTCGTCCGCCCGAGGTTCGTCGCGCGGTCCGGCTGCGGTGCCCCCGGTGCCCCAGGTGCCTCATATGCGCTTCCTGGGTGCGCGCCCCAGTGAGGCGAGCCTGGCGGCCGAACTGGCCCAGGAGCGGCACATCACGCTCGAGCTGCAGCGGGCGATCCTGCCGCTGCATGACACGCCGTTCGACCTCCCGGGGCTGCGCACGGTCGTGCGGTACCTGCCCGCGTCGCAGGACAGCAGGGTCGGCGGTGACTGGTACATAACCGCCGAGATGCCCAACGGGACCGTGCTGGTCGCGATCGGGGACGTCGGCGGGCACGGGCTCGAGGCGGCCGCCGGAATGGCGCGGCTGCGCGGGGCGCTGGCGGGGCTGGCCATCACGGGCGCGCCCCCCGAGCGACTGCTCGGCTGGCTCAATGACCTCGTATGGCACGTCTCCCCCGAGCACACGGCATCGGTGATCGCTGGCTACTTCGACCCGCGCGACCGGGTGCTGACCTGGGCGCAGGCGGGCCATCCGCCGCCCGTTCTGGTTCGTGGCGCATGGGCGCTGCCGCTTGAGCCGCCCGCTGGCATCCTGCTCGGGGCCGGCCGCGGCTCCTATGACGCGGAGCGGCTCCTGCTCCGGCCTGGCGACCTGCTGCTGCTCTATAGCGACGGGCTGGTGGAGCGGCGAGACCGATCGATCGACGAAGGCGTCGCCAAGCTGGTCGCGGCCGTGCGCGGGGTGGACGACCCGGAGCGGCTCGTGGCGGTGGCGCTTGACGCCCTCAGTCCCACGCATACCGATGATGACACCTGCCTGGTGGCGCTGGCCGTGCAGTAACGCGTGAGCTGGGAGGACCGGATCGCCAACTCCGCGGGGCCCCGTTCCGCGGAGTTGGCTAACTGCCGTTCCGCAGGTCGGACCGGACGTCGGGCCGCTTGCACTAAGCGAGAAGTAGCGCAGCAACCGCCGGCTCGCCGTGGTCATCCGGCGTGAGCGGCTCGACCCGATCGCCGGCCGCCCGGACGCGGCAGCACTCTGGCAGACTCCCGACCTGGGGCGGCAGCGCGCCGTCGTTACTGCCCTGTGCACGG
>Ga0070707_100002573_pt1 | contig 17236 bp, 15 predicted proteins | sample KBSK5502metaG_FD_65468 | JGI IMG/M metagenome (GOLD analysis project Ga0070707, IMG submission 65468) | Corn, switchgrass and miscanthus rhizosphere microbial communities from Kellogg Biological Station, Michigan, USA - KBS K5-50-2 metaG | ecosystem: Host-associated > Plants > Roots >... | reverse complement strand
AGCCACTCGTTGTTCGGGTGATTGATCCGCGCCACCACCCTGGGCACGCCGTACTCGGTCTTGGCGAGCAGTGAGACGACGAGATTGACCTTGTCGTCACCGGTTGCGGCGATGACCACGTTGCAGCGCTCGAGTGACGCATCGTCCAGTGAGGCGATCTCGCAGGCGTCAGCAAGCAGCCACTCGGCTCTCGGGACGCTGTAAACCTTGATCGCCTTCGGGTTCTTGTCGATCAGCAGGACTTCGTGACCGTTCTCGAGCAATTCCTTGGCGATCGACCTGCCCACGGCGCCCGCGCCGGCGATGGCAACGCGCATTAGTGGCTCCCCCTGCCTGGGGCTGCTCGCTTCGCGAATACCGAGGCGATCCTCTTGAGATCATCTTCCTTGGCCATCACGTGCAGAACGTCGCCTTGCTGCAAGACCGTCCCCGGGCCTGGCAGCAGCGCCTCGCCGAGCCGGGAAATGAACACGATCCTGGTGTCGGCCGCCGCCTCGAGCGCGCTGACCTTCTCGCCGAGCCACTCGTCGCAGCAGCTGAGCTCGGCGAGCACCAGCGAGCCGGTTGGGTCGCGCCACAGCGTCGCCACGCCCTCGGGGAGGAGCCTGCGGAGCATCTGGTCGGCCGTCCACCGCACGGTCGCGACGGTGGGAATGCCGAGCCGCTGATAGACCTCGGCGCGGCGCGGGTCGTAGATCCTGGCCGCTACGCGCTGCACTCCGAACGACTCCCTGGCGACCCGCGCGGCGATGACGTTCGAGTTGTCGCCGCTACTCACGGCGGCGAAGGCATGAGCCTTCTCGATGCCGGCCTCGACCAGTACGTCGCGGTCGAACCCGATGCCCGTGATCTTGCTGCCCCGGAAGCCGGGCCGCAGCTTGCGGAAGGCCTCGACGTCCTGGTCGATGACGGCCACGCTGTGTCCCTGATCCTCAAGGATGTGGGCAAGCGTCGATCCGACCCGCCCGCACCCCATGATCACGATATGCATGATCATCCTTCCAGCAGCAACGGTGCCTGAAGAACGTTATGCCCTGTTGTCGTGCAGGGCTAGCGCCGGGGTCATGCCCCGGTACTACCGGTCCGGTCCGCGGGCGGCACGATGGTGGGCGTGAGGCAACCGAAGGCAGCGCCGTACGGGGTGGGAGATGTGCTCGACGTGATTGTCGGGGAGCCCGTACACGGCGGCTGGTGCGTGGCGAGGCCCGGTGCGCCCGGTGCACCCGAAGCGGCTGCGCGGCCCGGCGGGCCCGGTGACCCCGGCCAGGCGGAACGCGGCCCGGTGGTGTTTATCCGGCATGCCCTGCCCGGCGAGCGAGTCAAGGCGGTCATCACGCAGACGACCGCCAAGTTCGCGCGCGCGGACGCGGTGGAGATCATCGCGGCCGCTCCCGGACGGGTCAGAGCGCCGTGCCCTTACGCACGGCCGGGCGGCTGCGGCGGATGCGACTGGCAGCATGCCAGCCTGCCCGCGCAGCGCGAGATCAAGGCCCAGGTCATCAGCCAGCAGCTCAGGCGGATGGCCGGCCTGGACCGGGCCGTGATTGTCGAGGCGCTGCCTGGAGACGCCGCCGGGCTTGGCTGGCGCACCAGGGTTCGGTTCGCGGTCGGCAAAGATGGCCGGGCCGGGCTATACCGGCACAGGTCGCATGAGATCGTGCGGGTCAGCGACTGCCTGATCGCGCACCGGCTAGTGACCGAGGCCGGCGTAACCCGCGCCAGCTGGCCCGGCGCAGCTTGGGTGGACGTTGCGGTCGCTCCGGATGGCGGTGACCGCGCGGTGATGATCCCCGGACGTCCGGCAACGCCGCGTTTCCTGACCCATCGCGCCGCCGGCCGGGACTGGCGGGTGACCGCCGCCGGATTCTGGCAGGTTCATCCCGGTGCCGCCGACGCCCTGGCTGAAGCTGTCCTCGCCGCCCTCCGGCCTGAGCCTGGCGAGACAGCTTTTGATCTGTTCTGCGGTGCAGGTCTGTTTGCCGGTGTCCTGGCATCGGCCGTCGGTCCTGATGGCAAGGTCATCGCGGTGGAGCAGGACGCGGCGGCCGCAGGTGACGCCAGGTACAACCTGCGCTGGGCGCCGTGGGCCCGGGTGCATCGCGGCGACGCGGTCGCGGTGCTGTCCAGGATCGGCCCGAGCGGAGCGGCGATCGCCGTGCTCGACCCGCCGCGGACCGGCGTTCGCCGCGACCTCATCGAGGCGCTGTGCGCAGCGCCCGGCCCGGACTCGCCGCCCGGGCTGCGCCGGATCGCCTATGTCTCGTGCGATCCGGCCACGCTGGCCCGAGACATCGCCATCTTCGGCCGGCACGGATGGCGGCTTGAGGACCTGCGTGCGTTCGACGCGTTCCCGATGACACATCACGTCGAGTGCCTGGCCGTCCTGGTGCCGCAGACCCGGTGAGGTGCCCGCACCTGGGTACGGCAAGATGCCCCTATGCAACTGCGGATATTCACCGAGCCACAACAGGGCGCCGACTATGCCACGCTGCTGCGCATTGCCAGGGCCACCGAGGAGCTTGGCTTCGACGCGTTCTTCCGGTCCGACCACTACCTGAAGATCGGGCCGGTCAGCGGGCTGCCTGGTCCTACGGACGCCTGGATCACGCTGGCCGGCCTCGCGGCGGCGACCGACCGCATCAGGCTTGGCACGCTCGTGTCGCCCGTGACGTTCCGCCTGCCGGGGCCGCTGGCCATCAGCGTCGCCCAGGTCGACCAGATGAGCGGCGGCCGGGTCGAACTAGGGCTGGGAACCGGCTGGTTTGACACCGAACATGCCGCGTACGGGATACCGTTCCCCCCGCTTGGCGTCCGGTTCACGATGCTCGAGGAGCAGCTGGCCATCATCACCGGGCTGTGGATGGCTCCGCAAGGCCAGACGTTCTCATATTCCGGGCAGCACTACTCGGTGACCGATTCGCCCGCGCTGCCCAAGCCAGCGCAGCAGCCGAGGCCGCCAGTCATCATCGGCGGCGGCGGCCAGAAGCGGACGCCACGGCTCGCAGCGGCCTATGCCGACGAGTACAACGCGGCGTTCGAGGCGGTCGCGGGAACACAGGCCGCGTTCGACAGGGTCCGGGCGGCGGTGCAGGCAGCAGGCAGGCCGGCGTCCTCGATGATCTACTCCGCGGCGCAGGTGGTCTGCTGCGGCCGGGACGAGGCTGAGCTGAAGCGAAGGGCGGAGGCAATCGGCCAGGAGCCTGACGCGCTTCGCCGCGAGGGTCTTGCCGGAAGTCCCGCCGAGGTCGTCGACAAGATCGGCCAATTCGCCGCTATCGGCGCGGAGCGAATGTACCTACAGGTTCTAGACACCGGCGACATCGAGCACCTGGAGCTGATCGCGGCCGAGGTGCTGCCAGCGTTCTGACCAGCATGGCTCAAGCACGCTAGGGCTCAGCCCGGTCAGCAGCCGCCCTGCGGGCCCGGGATTCCCTGGCCTGACGCCGGCGCGTCGACCATGCCGACGGCCGGACGGGTTATCCCGCCGAAGTGGACGACATACCAGACGCCGCGCCAGGAGATCAGCGAGGCGATGCCGAATGACCGCTCGCGGCCGTGCAGCCGGTACACGACGCGCGGGCCAGCGACGTGCCAGTAGCCGACCTTGTTGTAGCAGACGCCCGGGCTAATCCAGGCTGCGCCCGCCGGGACGATCACCCGGACCAGCCTCGCGGCCCCCGCGTGCCGCCCCAGCAGCCGGTGCGCTGCCTTGACGTCCAGGCCGAAGTCCAGCCATAGCCGCGACCGCCAGTCGGCTGCCTGGTTGTAGATCGCCTTGACCTGCTTGTAGGCCGCCAGCGGGAAGAACGCTGGCCTGGCGAGCGACGGCTTGCCCGTCCTGACCGCCAGCCACAGATCGGTCACCATCGCGTGGAACGCCGTCCCGTGTGCCTTCGGCCGGGACCTGGTCTGGGCAAGCCGGCCCGCGCCCGGCGCGACCGGGATCGAGCGCAGTGTCGTCGCCGACGGCGAAGCCGCCGGCGACCGCGCCGGGGCCGATGACGCGGCCGTCGTCCTGGACCGTGCCGCCGGGGCAGCGCCGGACGACGTTGCGCAGCCCGCCAGCGCGAGCAAGACGATGCCCAGCGCGGTGGTTGTCAGCGCGCGATCACCGATGAGTCCCCGCCGAGAGGGCGGGTAGCTATCGGTGATCACGTCGACCGAGCATACGCCCGGTCGCTCGCTACCGTGATCGTGATGGCGGTGAGGATGCCCGCTCCGGCGACCAGCCCCGCCGAGACGTAGAGGGCGTCATGCAGCCCGGACTGGAACGCCGAATAGGTAGCCTCGATGACCTCACGCACCAGCTTGGCCTGTCCCGCCGGTGCCAGCGCCGACGTTCCGCCGACGGACGGTTCCTGGCCCGTCAGGACGCCGTTGATCACGATCGGCTGGATGCTCTTAGGCAGCCCGAGGTGATTCAGGCTGGCGACTAGGGCGGTCTGCAGCTTCCCAATCACTATCGCGCCGAGAACCGCTACGCCCATCACCGCGCCGATCTCGCGGCTGGTGTTCGTGGTCGACGCGGCCATGCCGGATCGCTCGGGCGGCACCACCGCGAGCACCGAGGAGGTGATGGGTACCACGCAGGCACCGATGCCGATCCCGGTCAGCGCGAGCGCCGCTGCGAGCGGCAAGTAAGGCGGACTCGGGCTGATCACGGCATTCGTCCAGAGCAGGCCTCCCGCGAACGCCGCGCAGCCGCCGACAATCGACCAGCGTATGCCGACCGATCCGGTCCACCGCCCCGCCAGCAGTGAGGCAGCAATCATCAGGATGGTCATCGGGAGGAAGACCATGGCGATCTGACCGCCGTTATAGCCGGTCACTTCCTCCAGGAAGAGCGCGGTGAAGAAGAAGATCGCGAAGGTCGCGAAGTAGGCGCAGAAGGCGACGATGTTCGGTGTAGCGAACTGCGGTATCCGCAGGAATCGCAGGTCCAGCAGAGGATACGCGGCGCGGCTTTCCCGCCACAGGAACGCAGCGCCGAAGATCACGCTGCCGCACAGCAGCGCGATCACCTGAGCTGATGCGAACCCGATGCTCTCGGCGTTGATGACCGCGAAGATCAGTGCGCCGAGCGCGACCGCGCCGAGCAAACCACCGGACAGGTCGATCCGCCGGCCAGTGGGATCGGAGTTCTCCGGCAAGACGATCACAGCGGCAATCAGCGCGGTCAGGCCGAAGAGCACATTGAACCAGAAGATCGCAGGCCAGCCCCACGCATAGACTAGCGCGCCGCCGACGACCGGGCCAAGCGCGAGCGCCGAGCCTGAAACCGCGGCCCAGACGCCGAGAGCCCAGTTCCTGCTGGTGTACTCGGGATAGATGTGGCGGAGCATCGACAGCGTGCCGGGTTCGCTGGCAGCCGCACCGAGGCCCATGACGGCCCGTCCGGCGATCACGATCGCGAGGGCCGTGGAGCCCGAGGTGATGAGCACCGAGAGCCCGGACATCAGCGCTCCGGCGATGAAGATGCCAATGCCAACGAGCAAGACCTTCTTGCGACCGAACTGATCACCGATGGTCCCGAACGTGAGCATGGTGCTGGCGAAGGTTAGCGCGTAAGCACCGACCACCCATTGCAGCGATGAAACGCCAGCGGTCAGCTGCGTCTGGATGCTGGCCAGCGCGACACTGACGATCGTGATGTCGAGGAAGGTCAGGAACAGGACCAGGCACAGCGTTGCCAGCGCGGCTGAACGGCGGTTCTCGCTGACAATGGCTTCCTCGCCGCGCTGATCGGCGGCTGCGTGCGCGACCTGGCCGTTTGAAGCTTCGGCGACGGCCGGAATGCCGGCTGCTCCGTCGGCATGCTCCCGTGGCGCTTCGGCCATCTGGCTTTACCCCCAAGCAGGCACCGCCCGGCCGCACAACGCACACGGCAATTGGCAGGAGGCGGTACGTTCCGGTCACTGGGTTGTCAATGCCCAGATTACGCTCCCGCGAAAGCTCTGGCACTCCCTCGGCTAGCTACCCCGGGCAGGCGGCAGGCAGTCCGGAACTCTTGCCGGCGTTCTCAATCTTCAGCAGCGCGCAGAAGCTGACCAGGCCGACCTTCCAGACGCCGTCCTGATAGACGGAGACACCCGGCTGGTTCGGGAGCGCGGGCTGACCGCCTACGAAGATTGAGTACGTGACCGATGCCTGGTTCGTTCCAGTGAGCGCGACGTGGCTGACCTTCGCTGACGCGGATGCCGCGAGCGGGTTACTGCTGGACTGCGCCTTGATGACCGTAGCCAGCTTGTCGCCGTTTTGGAGCAGGTCAATACGCCGCGACGTCCGTGTCTTGGCGTCAAAGAACGTGGCCCAGTTCTTCTTGATCGCCGCGACGGCGCCCGAGCCGCTGGTGGGCTCGCCGCCGCCGGCAGCGGGCGCGGAGGACTGTGAGGCCGACGACCCGCCCGTGGTCGCGGGAGTCGTGCTTCCCGAGCCGCCGCCGCTGCTGGCGCATGCGGTGAGTGCGAGCCCAGTCGCAGCCAGCACACTGACCACCAGGCCGGACGATTCGCGGAAATGCAGACGTTGCATGGCAACAGTGTGCCGCACAAACGTCGGCGGCGTGAATCATGATGTTGCTGATTCCCCGGAGTTTTTCCGCGGGTCAGGCAAGCCGTTCCACGGGTCGTAGTCCACTTCGAGTGCTTCCTGCTCAGGGCGCTGTTCCTGCGGCACGTTCCGCAGGTTGAGCCGGATCCTGGTCCAGGTCGATGAACGGCCCCGCATCGAATCGACGAGGATGTCGGCCGGCTGAAGCTGCGCGGCTGCCTCAGGGTGCCGCTCCTTCCAGCGGTCGAGCCCGGCTAGCGCCTCGGCCTGGCTCGCCGCTCGCGCGATCTCGATCAGCGGCATTGTCGTCCGGCGCCTGCCGCTTGCGCCGTAGCTCTTCCCAGGCGCGGCCGGCGCAACTGCCGTCCGGCGCTTGGACGGCTGCACCCGCGGTTCCTCGCCTTCGGCCTTGGCGAAGTGCGGTGGCCAAGTTGCATCTGGCAGGCCGGCCCGCTGGTCTTGGTCGGCACGCTCAAGCAGCTGGTCAAGGGAGCCGGCTGCATCGTCCATACCGGTCCAGGGGTCACCGATCTCGGCGAGGCGCCGCGGAACCGTCGCGATCGTGAATGAGGCAGGGTCGCAGCCCGGTACCTCGTCCCACCTCAGCGGTGTCGAGACCCGGGCGTCGGGCACTGGCCTGAGCGAGTATGCGCTCGCAACGGTCCGGTCCTTGGCGTTCTGGTTGTAGTCAACGAACACGCCCTGCCGCTCCTCTTTCCACCAGCGGGCGGTGGCGAGCACCGGTGCCCGGCGCTCGATCTCCCTCGCGAGCGCGACCGCGCAGGAACGGACCTCGGTGAACGTCCAGCGCGGCTCGATTCTGGCGTAGATGTGGAAGCCGCGGGAGCCGGAGGTCTTGGGCCAGCCGGTCAGCCCCAAGTCGGCCATCGTGTCCCGCGCCACCATCGCCACGTCGAGGATCTGCTGGTACGGCACGCCTGGCACGGGATCGAGGTCCACCCTGAGCTCGTCCGGATGGTCCAGGTCGCCAACCCGCACCGGATGCGGGTTCAAGTCGATGCAACCCAGGTTCGCCACCCAGGCCAGCCCGGCGGCGTCGGTGACGACGACCTCCTCGGCGCTCCGGCCCGACGGGAACCTGAGCTCGACGGTCTCGATCCAGGCAGGCCGCGAGGCCGGCGCCCGCTTCTGGAAGAAGCCCTCACCGGCCGCCCCGTTCACGTAGCGCTTCAGGACCATCGGCCGGCCAGCGACGCCGCGCAGCGCGCCGCCGGCGACGGTGAGGTAGTACCGGACTACATCGGCCTTGGTGATCCCATGCTGGGGAAAATAGATTTTCCCCGGATTGGAGATACTGACCTTGCGCCCGCAGACCTCGATGATCTCCTTCGGATCGGGCATGACGCCCACGATAACTCGCTGGTGCAGGAAGCGGCGGGCTGGAGTTCTGCGGCGGGAGGCGTGGGCCGGAGTTCTGCGGCGGGAGCCGCGGGATCGAATCGCGAGGTGGCCGCGGTCATGGGAGCGAGGTCAACGCGCGCGTTCCTGCCCACCGCGGCCGCGACGATAACGGCGGCGGCTGCTGCGGCGGTGAACCCGCTGACATGCTCGCCGAGCAGCAAGGCCGACCACGCCAGCGTGAGCGCCGGCTGGGCGACCTGCAGCCGGCCAACGCGCGCGACCCCGCCCAGCGCCATCGCGTGGTACCAGGCGAAGAAGCCGAGCACCATGGAAACCACGCCGACGTAGCTCAGCCCGGCCACGGCGCCAGCGGTCACCTGCCTGGGCGGATCAGTGATCAGGGCCGCGGCGGTTACCGGAACAGTCACCGGCAGCGCGAGGATGACGGCCCAGCAGATCACCCGCCAGCCGCCGTACAGGCGGGCCATCGCGCCACCTTCGGCATAGCCGAGGCCCGCGATCGCGACCGCGACGAGCAGCAGCAGGTCGGCTGGGCGAAGCCGGCCGCCACCCTGGACGATCGCGAAGGCGATGACGACAGCCAGGCCGAAGGCCAAGGCCGCCCAATAGGCGCGCCGCGGGCGCTCCCCGGCCCGCCAGACAGCCACGCCGGCGGTTGCGGCGGGGATCAGGCCGGTGAGCACCGCCCCGTGCACGCTGTCGACATAGCCGAGGGCCAGGGCCGAGAACAAGCCGAACCCGATGCCGACCGGGCCGGCGACGATGAGCATCCGCGGGATGGCCTCGCGTGGCGGCAGCAGCGGCTCACGGCGTAGGGCGAGGACAGCGATCGCGACCGCGCCGCCGATGACGGAGCGGCCCACGCCCACCGCGACCGGGCTGAACGCCGTCTCCGCTGCCTTGGTGGCCGGGAAGGTCACACTGAAGCAGGCGACCCCGAGGGCCCCGAGCGCGAGCGGAGCCGCTTTCCTTCCGACCACAGAAGTGCTTCTATTACGTCTCATGAACGATGATAGCAGTTCGGCCGCAGTTGCCTCCAGGATCGAGGGCCTGACCCAGTCGATCCCGCCAGGGAGCCGCCTGCCGTCTTACCGTGAGCTGCAGCAGCGCTACCGGCTCAGCCCTGCCACGGTGCAGCGGATACTGGCCGACCTGTCCAGGCGCGGCCTGCTCGTGACCCGACCGGGAAGCGGTACCTACACCGCGCCGCGCCGTCCCGCGGCGGCAGCGGCCGATGTCTCCTGGCAGACGCTCGCGCTCGGCACCAGGACCGGTCTGGGCGCCGACCTGGAACGGCTGATAGAGCTAACAGCACCCGACGCGTTGCCGCTCAATAGCGGGTTCCTCGACGAACGGCTGCAGCCGCTCGGACTGCTCGCGGCCGCGGGAGCCAGGGCCGTGCGGCGACCGCAGGCGTGGAGCAGGCTGCCGCCGCAGGGCCTTCCCGAGCTGCGCGCGCACTTCGCGGCCGAGACCGCGGGAACTATGGCCGGCCAGAATGTGCTGATCACCCCGGGCGGGCAGGCAGCGCTCTCGGCCGTGTTCCGGCACTTGTGTGGTCCTGGCGATCCGGTCATCCTCGAGTCGCCGACCTATGTCGGCGCGATCGCGGTCGCCCGCGCAGCCGGGCTCACTCTCGTGCCCGTGCCCGGCGACCGGGACGGCATCCAGCCGGATGTGCTCGAAGACGCGCTGGCCAGGACCGGCGCTCGGCTGGTGTACCTGCAGCCGAGATACTCCAACCCGGCAGGCGCCGTGCTCGCCCCCGCACGCAGGGAGGCCGTGCTCGACGCCGTCGCGCGTCACGGCGCGTTCGTGCTCGAGGACGACTGGATGCGCGACTTCGACCTCGGGCCGCCGTCACCGCCGCCGATGGCCAGTATGGATGACGACGGACACGTGATTTACCTCCGATCCCTGTCCAAGCCAGTGGCCCCGGGCATGCGGGTGGCGGGCCTGGCAGCACGCGGGCCTGTGCTCGCCAGGCTTCGCCGCGGCAGGATCAGCGACGACCTTTTCGTGACGCCAGTGCTCCAGCAGATCGCGCTTGAGGTCCTGACCGCGCCGGGGTGGGTCAGGCACCTGGGCAGCATCAGGCGAGCGCTGCGGGAGCGCAGGGACGGGTTGGCTGCAGCCATCGAGGCGATGCTGCCCGGCTGCGGGCTGCCGGTTATCCCGGCCGGCGGGGTGCACCTGTGGCTGCGGCTGCCCGATCGCTATTCCGACGTCGATGTGGCCGATCACGCCGCCGCGCGCGGCCTGGCGCTGAGCCCGGGACGCATGTCGTTCCCGAGCGAGCCGCCGGGCCCGTATCTCCGGCTCAGCTACTCCGCCGCCGAGCCGCCCGCGCTGGTCAGGGCCGTGCAGATCCTGGCCGAGATCCTCGCCGCCGGGCCGGGGTAGACGTGGCCGCTGGCGCCCTTGGCTGCGACCATGTCCTCATGTGTGCACCGCTGCGGGTCGCGTGAAAGTCGTCCTGGCCGGCGGCGCAGGCTCGCTCGGCCGCAGGATCGCCGCCGATCTCACCGCGCGGGGCGACGAGGTGGTCGTGCTGAGCCGTTCGCCATCCCCCGGCGGGCCGGGACGGCAGATCAGGTGGGACGGCGTTACCGCGGGGCCATGGGCAGCCGAGCTTGGCGGTGCGGCAGTGATCAACCTGGCCGGCGAGCTCGTCGACCGGCGCCCGACCGCGGCGAACATCGATCTGCTCACCGAGTCCCGGGTGCGGCCCACCCGGGCGCTGCGGCAGGCCGCGGCGGGTCTCGTCGTACCTCCGGCGGCGTGGATCCAGATGAGCACGCTGGCGATCTACGGCGATGCAGGCGACGCCGTCATCGACGAAACAGCGCCGGCGGCCGATGGGCCCCCTCAGATGGCGGGCGTCGCCAAGGCCTGGGAGACCGCGGCCATCGGGGCGACGGCCCGGCGCCAGATCGTGCTCCGCACCGCGGTGGTGCTTGATCCTGGCGCCCCCGCCTACGAGCGGCTCACCTGGCTGACCCGCTGGGGCCTGGGCGGCCGGATCGGCAGCGGGCGGCAGTGGGTCAGTTGGCTGCACATAGCGGACTTCGTCGCGATCATCAGGTACTGCCTGGACGACGAGAGGCTGGCCGGCGTGATCCACGCGACCAGCCCTGAGCCGGTCCGCAACACCGAGTTCATGGCCGCGTTCCGGCACGCCTGGGACCGGCCTGCTGCCCCGCCTACGCCGCGGTGGCTGCTCAGGTTCGGGGCGGTGTTGCTGCGCACAGATCCGGCGCTGGCCCTGACCGGCCGCCGCTGCGTGCCGGCCAGGCTGACCGGCCGGGATTTCGCATTCTGCCATCCCACGCTCGGCCCCGCGCTTGAGGACCTGCGCAGCCGCACGTTATCGGCACAAGCTGGCCGCCTTCGGCCGGTCAGCGAGCGTTCTCGGTGCCGGCCTCACGCATGCCCTGGTTGGCGAGGGCGTCGGCGCGCTCGTTGCCCGGATTGCCCGCGTGCCCCTTGACCCAGAGCCAGGACACCCGATGCCGCTGCACCGCGGCTTCGAGCCGCTGCCAGAGGTCGGCGTTCTTGACGGGCTTGTTGTCCGCAGTTCGCCAGCCGTTGCGCTTCCATTTCGGGAGCCAGGATGTGATCCCGCTGCGCAGGTAGACGCTGTCGGTGTGCAGCCGGACCGTGGCCGGCTTGGTCAGGCTCTCCAGCGCCCGGATGGCCGCCATCAGCTCCATCCGGTTGTTCGTGGTGCCCGAACTCTCGCCGCCGCAGATCTCCTTGGTGTGCGATCCGTACCTGAGGACGGCCCCCCAGCCACCCGGCCCGGGGTTGCCGCTGCAGGCGCCGTCCGTATAAATCTCCACAACCGGCCACGCCAGGTCTGTCTTGTCTGTCATCTCGCCTGCTTGCCTGGTAACCATGCGATCAGGCCAGGGCCGCAAGCCGGTCGGCGAGCGGACGGAGTATCCCAGGATCGGCTCGCAGCGGCAGGCCGACCACGGCCAGGTCGGCCCCGGCATCGCGGTACCCGGCCGCGGTTTTAGCGGCCGCGTCGAGATCGGCATCGGAGCCTGAGTCCAGCCGGATGTTGACCGAGCAGGTGATCTCCGCCGGATCACGACCGATCTCTGCGCAGTGCGATAGCAGGGCAGCCTTGAGGTCCAGCCAGTCCGCCTGGTCCTGCGTGATCGCGTTCCACTGCTGCGCCCAGCGGGCGGCTGTCCGCAGCGTCCTGGCCTTGCCCCGCCCCCCGATCACCACCGGCGGATGCGGGCGCTGCACCGGTTTGGGCTCACAGCGGGCGTCGGTGAGCCTGACGTAACGCCCATCGAACGTGGTCACGGTCTGGCTCAGAAGGGCTACGATGGCCTCGACGCCCTCTTCGAAACGGTCAAGCCGTTCCCGCACCGGCGGCAACTCGATCCCGTAGGCGTCGCACTCCATCTGGTTCCAGCCCGCGCCGACGCCGAGCTCCAGCCGGCCAGCGGAGATGATATCCACTGTCGCTGCCATGTTCGCCAGGACCGCAGGGTGCCGGTAGATCATGCCGGTGACTTGGCATCCGATCCTGATCCTGCTCGTCGCCTCGGCCATGGCGGCGAGCATTGTCCAGCCCTCGAGGTTCGGTCCAGTCAGATCGCCGGTGAGTGGGTAGAAGTGATCCCAGTTCCAGGCCGATTCGAAGAGCTCGATCTGGTCGGCCGCCAGCCATACCTCGCGCATCTGCGCCCAGGATTGGTGCTCGGGCCTGGTCTTGATCGCGAAGCGCATCGCGTGAACTCCTTCAACCGGGGTCGAACGGCATCGTGCCCGTCCGACCGCCGACCGCCGGGCCGCGGCTCGAATGGATCGCGCCAATCGCGCGACTCAGCCATGCTACTGGGCACCCGGTCAGCGTGACCGCTCGATCGCGCCCCCCGTGCTTGTGCCGCCCGCTTCAGCAGACGCCTGCTGGATCGCGCCGGCCTCGTTGCGTTCCCACTCCGCTATGCTGCGCAACATTCCCTCGGTATAGGCACGCAGGTGCGTGCGGTACACCTCGCCGAACGTCCGCAGGTAAGCGAGTTCTGCCTGGAGCGCGCTCCTGTCGGCTTGCATCTGTGGCGGCACGGGCGGGGCGTTGAGCGTCGCGAGCGCTGCCTCCCTGGCCCGGGACGAGGCCTCCTCGAGTACCAGGTCCGCGTGCTGCTGTGCCTCGCTCAGGATCTCGTCGCGCCTGGTCCTGGCTTCTTCGGTGAGCCGGTGGCTGTAAGCCTGCGCGTCTGCCACATAACGGTCGGCGGTGAGCTGCGCGCTGGACAGGATCCGTACAGCGTGGATATGCGCGTCCTCCCGTCCGAACAGGACACCGTCACTGCCTGACTTCTTGCCGGTGATGATCCTCCTGCGGAGCCGCTCGACCTCGTTCCACAAGGAAACCTTCTCGTTCAGCAGGGTGACGAGCTCGCGCTCGACTTCCTGCAGAAACGCCCGCACGTGGTCCTCGTCGTACCCGCGCCGTCCTAGCCGCGATAACGGGAAGCTGACGGCCTGCAGGTCTTCCGGGGTAAGTCTCTTCTGCTCGTCCTGCCACGCCACGGTCATGGCTCGCTCCACCCGAAGTCCTCGATATGAATCTGATCTCGCGGCGTTCCCGCTTTGGTCAGCCGCGCAGACGTCTCGCGCACCATCTCCGTAGGGCCGGCCAGATAGGCATCGTGGCCGGACCAGGTTCCCGAGCGCATGACCACGTCGGGAACGCTGCCCGTCTCGCCGGTGAAGGTGGGATCGGAGGTCACCGTCGGCACCACGGTCAGCCAGCGGTGGTCGCTGGCCATCTTGTCCAGGCTCGGCAGGTCGTACAGGCCGTCCGCGGCGCGCGCGCAGAAGAACAAGTGCACCTTTGGCGGCCGGGGCAGGCTCGCGACCTGCTCGGTCAGCGCCTTCAGCGGGGCCAGGCCAGTGCTTCCCGCGACCATCAGGATGTCGCGGCTGGAGCTGGTATCAAGTGTGAGCACTCCGACGGGCGGTCCCAGCCGCAGCGACCCTCCGGCGGCCTGGCCGCAGGTGAGCGCCATGCTCACGGCCCCGCCGTCGATCAGCCTGACGTGAAACTCCAGCGTGCCGTCCTCCCTCGGCGCGTTGGCGATCGAGTAGTAGCGCCACAGGCGCGGCCGGAGCGGTGACTCGATCGCCACCGACTGGCCGGGCAGGAAGTCCAGCCTCGGCTCCGGCCGCACCCGCAGCACCGAGATGTCGAACGCCTTGCGCTCGCACGATGCGACCGTCCCCTGCCAGAAGGCAGGCCTGGTCGCCTCATCCTGCTTGGCGGCCGTGATCATGACACTGGCGACCAGGTTGTAAGCGTCCCGCCAGTCCGAGGCGAGCTCGGACGTCCAGGTGTCCCCGGCGAAGTGCGCGAGGGTCTGAAGCAGGCTGTCCCCGACCACGTCATAGTGCTCGGCAAGGGTGCCGAACTTGCGGTGATCCCGGCCAAGGACCTGGAGGAACAAGGTCAGGTCGTCGACCCGGTCGACCTGCGCGACGATCTGGGCTAAGGCGCCGACCAGATGGTCCCGCTGCGCCTTCATCGAGATCGGGAAGAGCTCCCTGACCTCGGGATGCTTAATGAAAAGGTCCGAATAGAAGAACAGCGGAACCTCATCGCCGTACCTAGCTATCTTGGAGAAGCTGTCCTTAAGCCTCAGGACATCCACAAGCTCTCCTTATCGGGCGAGGGTGCACTAGAAATACTGGAGAAACGTGCCCGCGGAGACATCGGTCAGCTGACCGATATTTGAAGCTAAGCCGATCAGGTCGTCGGCGGCTGATGCGAAGAGCGCAGTGTGGGCGTCGATGTCGGCGTCGGTGGTGGCCGGGCACATCAGCGCCATGTTGTGGAACGGCGTGATCAGGATGCCGCGGTTGGCAAGGTACAGGTGGAGGTACTCATCGAGCGCCGGATCGGCGGCGGTATTCGACTCGCCGCCATTGCGTGGCGGCAACGGGCAGAACCGGTACTCGGCCCTGGCGCCGAGCTGGACGATGTTCCACGGCAGTGCGCGGCTGCCGATGACCGCCCGGACTCCGGCCGTGTACCGGCCGGCTAGCTCGATCATGACGGCGAATGCTTCGTCGGTGAGCACGTGCTCGAGGGTCGCGCGCATCGCCGCCACCGAGAGCGCATTGCCCGCGAGCGTGCCGCCGACGCCGCCAGTGTCGACGATGTCAGCGGTCTCGTCGGCCAGGATCCGCTCGGCCAGCGCGGCGGACAGGCCGTAGGCGCCGCACGGGATACCGCCGCCGATCGATTTCCCGATGGTCACGATGTCGGGCTCGAGCCGCCACGCTCCGGTGCAGCCGCCCGGGCCCACGCTGAGGGTGTGGGTCTCGTCGTTGATCAACAGGGTGCCGTAGGCCCTGGTCAGTTCCCTGACGGCGGCGAGGTAGCCGGGCTCGGGAAGCACGATGCCGATGTTGGTCATGGCCGGCTCCATCAGCACGGCCGCTACGTCACCGTGGGCCAGCTCATGCTCAAGCGCTGCGATGTCGTTGAACTCCGCCACCCGGGTTGTGACGGTTACCTCGACCGGCGCGCCGGTGTTGCCGGGCCGGCTGCGCGGCCCGCCGGGGGTCGCGATGATGAACGATTCGTCCACGCTGCCGTGATAGCAGAATGAGTAGACCAGGACTTTAGGCCTGCCGGTGACCTGCCTGACCAGCCGCAGCGCCCACCGGTTAGCGTCGGTCGCTGACAGCGTGAAGCTCCACTGCGCCGCCCCGAACCTGCGGGTCAGCTCGGCGGCCACCCAGGCTGCATCCTCGGTCGGCAGCATGGCAGTCGCGCCGCCAAGCTCGCCGTACCGCTGAGCCACCGCCGACTGTACGGGCGCGGGGGAGTGACCCGCCATCGCGCCTGTATCGCCCAGGCAGAAGTCGGTGAAGATATTGCCGTCGATATCGGTCAGCCGCGCTCCGTGTGCGGTCGCCAGGTAAAGCGGGAAACCGCCTGGCCACATCCGCATCCAGGTCATCGGCACGCCGCCGAGCAGATGCTCGCCCGCCTGGCCGAATGCGCTCAGCGAGGCCGCGTGGCTGGCCGCATACTGGGCGCGCTCCCGCTCGATCAGCTCGCTCAGCCGCCGCGTGTCGATCACGGCCAGCTCACCGTCCTGGCTCACCTGCCCGCCGTCCTGCATGGCGCAACCTCCCCGTCTTTGGGCAGGACATTATCGCGGGCGGTTCTGACTCTGCCTCGGGGCTGACTGGGCGCCGCCTTACACTGGCGCGGTGTCGTCGCAGCCATTGGGCCAGGATCCGAGCGGAGCGACCGGCGTCCTGCGCCGGGTGTTCGGCTACGACTCGTTCCGCGGCGACCAGCAGGCGATCATCGAGCACCTGATCGGCGGCGGCGACGCGCTGGTGCTGATGCCCACCGGCGGGGGCAAGTCCCTCTGCTATCAGATGCCCGCGCTGATCAGGCCGGGCACCGGAGTGGTGGTCTCACCGCTCATCGCCCTGATGCACGACCAGGTCGACGCGCTGCGCGCGCTCGGCGTCCGGGCTGGCTTCCTCAACTCCACCCAGGACCGCGGCCAGCAGGCGGCGATGCAGGCCGATTTCCTGGCCGGTGAACTTGACCTGCTGTACCTGGCTCCCGAGCGGCTCAGGTCCGCATCGACCCTGCGGCTGCTCGACCAGGGCAGGATCAGCCTGTTCGCGATCGACGAGGCGCACTGCGTCTCCCAGTGGGGCCACGATTTCCGGCCCGACTACCTCGCCCTGTCCGAACTCCATGAGCGCTGGCCGTCGGTGCCCAGGATCGCGCTGACCGCCACCGCGACCAAGGCGACCAGGGCCGAGATCATCTCGCGCCTCAGCCTGGCCTCGGCCAGGCAGTTCGTGGCAAGCTTCGACCGGCCCAACATCAGGTACCGGATCGAGCCGAAGTCAGAGCCGCTCCGGCAGCTGCTGACGCTGCTGCGGACCGAGCACCCAGGCGATGCGGGCATCGTGTACTGCTTGTCCCGCGCCTCGGTAGATAAAACCGCGACATTCCTCGAGCGCAACGGGATCACGGCGCTGCCCTACCACGCCGGGCTCGACGCCCGCACCAGAAACGCGAACCAGGCCAGGTTCTTGCGCGAGGACGGGGTCGTCATGGTGGCGACGATTGCCTTTGGCCTGGGCATCGACAAGCCCGACGTGCGTTTCGTCGCCCATCTCGATCTGCCGAAGTCGGTCGAATGCTACTACCAGGAGACCGGCCGGGCCGGACGGGACGGCTTGCCCGCGACCGCCTGGCTGGGGTACGGCCTGGCCGACGTCGTGCTGCAGCGCAGGCTGA
>Ga0070707_100002571_pt1 | contig 17241 bp, 16 predicted proteins | sample KBSK5502metaG_FD_65468 | JGI IMG/M metagenome (GOLD analysis project Ga0070707, IMG submission 65468) | Corn, switchgrass and miscanthus rhizosphere microbial communities from Kellogg Biological Station, Michigan, USA - KBS K5-50-2 metaG | ecosystem: Host-associated > Plants > Roots >... | reverse complement strand
CTCATGGTCAGGTTGCCCTGCGGATCGAGGTCGACGAGGAGCACCTTCATTCCCTGCTCGGAGAAGGCGACGCCCAGGTTCAGCGCCGTCGTCGTCTTGGCGACGCCGCCCTTTTGGTTGGCGAAGGCGATGACCCTCCCCAGCGTGGCTCCTTTCGAAATGTCGTCCCGGGTTCCCGGTCGCGGAAGCAGGCGTGCCAGCCCCATCAGACCCTTTCTTTCGTCTGATAGTAGCCGAACCCTTTATCGGCCTAAATGCAGGCGTTTTTTATCTATGGCATGGCGCGTTTCCAGCAGCCGGGGTTAGCGGCTGCGCCACGCATGTCGGCGCGGCCTTTTTTTGGTCGGCATTGCAAGCGACGCCTCTATTCCTCCTCGCCGTCCCAATAGTCGAGGCGCTCCGCCCTGATCATCACGCCGACGCCACGGAAGTAGATCTTGTTCGACCGCGGATAGTAGGCAATGTCGTTCGGCTTCCGGGTGCCGTACGCGAGCATCGTCAGACCCTCCTCGCCGGCGCGGAAGGCATGCGCGACACGTGTGCCCGCCGGTCGGGCGACGACGTGACCGCGACGGACTGCGTGCTCGTCCTCGCCGAGCAAGACGGTTCCGCTACCGTCGAGGACGACGAAGATCTCCTCCTCTGCCGAGTGGCAGTGCGGCGGGCAGCTGAGCATCCCAGCCTCGATGCGGTTGTAGTTGATGCCGGTGAGCACCGAGCCGGCCGAGGTTCCGAGGTCGCGGGCGTGGACGAGCACGTCACCACGGCCCCAATCCTCCTCTTCGGGCTCGTCGATGTTGACGATCCGCTGCGGGCGCGGGCTCGGCTCCGGCAACTCGGGATCGCCGAGCGCAAGCTCCTGCCTCCACTGGTGCGTCTCGATCATGTCGGCCCAGAGCATCCCCATGCGGCCGGCCTTCAGGCGAGGGAAGAATGCGTATTCCGCCTTTGCGCGCGTGCCGAAGGCGAGATAGTCGATCCCCTCCGGGCCGGCGACGACCGAATGCGCCTCGGCGCCCGCGAGGTGGACGAGACAGTCGCCGGCGCGGATCTCGTAGGTGGCCTCGCCGTCGCTCTCGTCCTGCCAGGAGAGGCCCGAGCCTTCGAGCACGAAGAAGATCTCCTCCTCCGCGCCTTCCATGTGGATCGGCGTCGAGCGCGCACCGGGGTCGACCTGAACCCGGTTGACGCCGACCGTGACGCTGCCGGCGGCTCTTCCGAGATCGGTCCAGATGGAGCGGAACGCGCCTTCGTCGGCTCGATCGCCCTCGACCTCGTCCCAGTGGACCACGTGCTTCGGCACGCCTCGAATCTATGCCACCGAGGCGACTCCTGCATCGTGCGCCAGCCGACAGCGCTCGAGGGCGCCGGCCGCCAGGTCGGTGCCTTCGCGCTCGGTTTCGAGCCAGGCCTCGCCTTCTCGCAGGAGCTCCCGGACCTCTGCCAGCAGCTGCTTCGGTCCCGCGCCCTCGCGCTCGAGGGCCTCGATCCGCTCGAGCCGGTGAATGACTGCCCGCGCCTCGTCCACGGGTCGACGGTAGCGGCCGAAGGCAGACGGGACCGCGTCGGCTTGGTGACGATTACGCAACAGCCGTGAGGAAACCCGCAGGCCGAGCCCGCAGCCCGAGCAGCGACTCGTCGAGCGCAGCCACGAGCGCGGTCCGATCGCCGTGGAGCAGCGTTTCGACGAGCGCACGCCGAACCGCGTCCAGGGTCGACGGCTTCGCCGGCTCGCCGGCGACGAGGGCCCGCAGGCGTTCCAGCATGTCGGCCCGGTCACGCGCGGTCTCGCCGAGCAGGAGGGCGGTTCGAACGGTCGCCGCCCAGAGACCGTCGGTGCCGCCGAGCAACGCCATCAGCGCCTCGCGCAACTGCTCCGAGCGGAAAGGCTCGGTCGCGAAGAGCGACAGCTCCCAGCGGTCGAGCGCCTCGGCAAGGTCGGGGTCTTCGTCGGCGTTCGAGATCCGGTCGAGCAGGTCGCCGGCGAGGTTGCCGCGGAAGGAGTCGAGCCGCGAAGGCTCACCCGGCGGCTGGGTCGCCGCAATCGGGAGCACCGGGCGGATCCCGTAGGGACGCCAGTCGAGCCGCTCGAACAGGACGGGCCCGGCGGCGACGGCAGCCGCAGTCGCCAGCCGAAGCGCGGTGACGGCGTCGGCGAGCTCCGCAGGAGCGTCCGGCGGGGCGGTCTCTGCGTCTTCGAGCGGCCGCTCGAGCTCCAGGACGCAGACGCGATCGGGCTCGCGGCCGAAGGCCGGTGGCAAGAGACGTGCCGCGTCCGGCCACGACGCGGCCATCTCTCCTGCCGCGGCGACGCGGACGCGGATCCCTCGGCCGAGCTCGATCTGGCTGCCGGCCCCGAGCCCGATCAGCGGCGCGACCGCCGCATAGGCTCGCTGGCTGCCGAAGAGCGAGCGCTCGAGCTCGCCGTAGGCTCGATCGAAGACCTCGTCGTTCCAGTCGAAGCCGCCGCAGTGCTCAGCGACCTCGGTCAGGAGCGGAAGCAGGACGGTGCGGATCAAGGCGCCGTTGTCGCTCCCCTCCCCACCCGCGTGTGCGCGCGCGAAGATCGCCGCAGCGGGCTCGCGGCGCAGCTCCTCGAGCGCGGTCAGCGCGTCAGGGAGCGCCGCCAGTCTGCCGGCGCGCGCCTCGACGTAGCTGCCGACGAGCGGCCGGTATTCGTAGAGGGGGCGCTTGCCGCCGTCGTGCTCCTCGAACGAGAACTGAAGCTCCGCGCCCGCCTCGACCTCTTGCGAGAGCAGCGCAAAGCTCGCGAGCCCAAAGAGGCGCAAAGAGCGGTAGAGGTGCGGAGCGCGTACGGCCACGCGTACCCCTACGCGGTTTCCGGTCCCTCCCCTGCCTGGCACGAAGGCATCGCTTGCGATGCCGACCAAAAAGGCCGCGCCGACACGCGCGGCGCGGCCGCTAAACCCGGTTGATGGAACCGCTCCCGGCAGCGGACGGAAACGCCTGGCACGCGGGACACCAGTAGGCGGTGCGGTTGTCGTCGCCCTGTCCCCGCGCTTCGATCGGCGTGCCGCAGCGCCGGCAGCCGCGGCCCGCGCGGTTGTAGACCACCCGGCGCTCGCGGCCGGTCTCAACCGCGGCGGTCATCAGCTCGTGCGCCGCCCAGAGCACGTCTCGGAGCTCCTCGTCGGAGACCTCGGCGACCGCACGCCAAGGCGAAACGCGCGCCTCCCAGAGCGCCTCAGCCTTCCAGACGTTTCCGATTCCCGCCACGAGCCGCTGGTCGAGCAGCGCATCGCCGACGGCGCCACGGGGGTCCCGGCGCAGGTTCGCGACGATCGCGTCCAGATCCGGCGGCTGGTCGAGGATGTCCGGCCCCAGCCGGCGGACGACGCGGTCGTCGAGCTCGAGCGCGGGCCCATTCCAGAGCACCGCCTCGCGCTCGGCGCCGCGCAGGATCAGCCAGGGCCGGCCGAAGAGCCTCGAGCCTCTCGCCCGCACCTGCCAGCGGCCGGACATGCGCAGGTGGCTGCGCAGGACGACTCCGTCCTCGAAGTGCAGGAGCAGGTTCTTGCCGACGGCCTCGACACCGACCAACACGCGACCATCGAGCCGCTCAACCAGGCGCTTGACGGCCGCGCGCGGGTGCGGAGTCTCGACCTCGACCCGCTCGCCGACGAGCACCTGGAGCCGCCGCACCGCCCTGGCCAGCGAATCGCCTTCTGGCATGTCTGCCAGCGTACTCTCGGGCCCTTCCTTGCTACCCTCGCGAACTGAGATGCGGCAGCGTCTGCTGATCGGAACCCTCGCCGCAGCGGTCGTCACCGGTACGGCGTTCGCGGGCTCGGCGCAGGTCGCACCGCGCTTGCTCTCGGCGAAGGCGCAGGCGCGTCATCTCGTGCTCGTCGCTCGCTTCGGCGACCTCGCTCCGCTCGACGTCCGCGCAGCGTCCCGGCCCGCCACCGGGCAGAACGGCGCGTTGCTGCCCGCCAACGTGCGCCTGAGCGCGCGCTTCGTCGGAGCCCAGGCCGCGAACGGAACCAGGCACTGGCGAAGCGCCGGCAGGCTCAGGCGTGGTGTCTATTGGGTGCAAGTCTCGGGTGAGGAGACAGGTGGCGTCACCGACTGCTCTCCCAAGCTGCGGAACTGCGTGACCCACTGGTCGAACGTCCGCCGCGTCGTCGTCTCCTAGCAACGCGAAGGGCGCCCGCAGGCGCCCCTCGCAAAGCCGTTCCTCCTTTCGAGCTACGTGTGCGCTGGGCAGGGGTTGGACGAGAGCACGTTGCGGTAGTCGTTGAGGCGCGTGGTCGGCGTCCAGACGGCGCCCGGATAGGTCAGCAGCAGAAGGGTCTGCCCAAACTCGGTCCCCGAGCTGCCGCCGAAGTTGTTCACCGTGCCCGGGTAGCTGGGGCCGCCCTCCGTCCACGCACAGCCCTTCAGCTTGGTGCTGTCGTTCGTGGAGAAGAACGGGTAGAACTGCGCGTCCCGCGGGGGGTTGCTGCAGTTCTTACCCGTCACGAAGCGATCGCAGTTCTGGAATTGCTCGATCCTCGACAGGTCGGCCTCGAACGCCACCCGGTCGTAGTCATGGCCATTGAAGGTCGGGCTCGTGAACGTGACCGGGTCCGGCGCGATCGAGTCGTGTCCGTTCCCCGGCCAGCTATTCGTCTTGTAGGACGTCCCGTCGAAATCGTTGTCCCCGCCGAGACAACCGCCGACCGCGACGAGGAGTGAGTCTCCCGCATCGAAGCAGCCGAAGTCGTCGGCGTCGTTCCGGCCGGTATCGGTCGCGTTCCCGCCGTCGTTGCAGTTGCCCGTGTTGTCGTCGACCGAGCTGCAGTACTCGAAGTGCCCGATCTCGTCCGAGAAGGCCACGTTGTAGCTGTGGGCCGCCCACGGGACGCGGGTGTGCTCGCTCGAGGTCGAGTACATCGGGTGGAACGAGTACGGGAGAACGTTGCACTTGCTGCTGCCGGGTTGGAAGAGCACGTGGTTCCAGCCGTTGTCGGCGCCGGCCGTCATCGAGCCGTGCTGACCGTTCGTCTTGTCGTGGATCTCGACCTTGAAGCCGGCTCTGGTGTCGTGCATCTTCAGCTCGATCACGTCGCCCGGGTTCATCAGCAGATCCTTGCTGAGGTCGGGCGTCGTCTGGTCGAACGGAGGCGCAAAGGCCGTCCGCGGGTCGACCGTCGCCTGGGGCTTGCCGTTCTTCGTGATGAAGGCGAACCCGACCGGCTCGTCGCCGGCGGAGTTCCGGCAGGCGTTGTTGTTGTTGACGTTGTTGTTGTAATCGATCGCGAGGCTGTCGATGTTCAGCGCCGCGCACCACTGGGTCGCCGTGCAGGAGACGCCGGGCTCCCAAGACACCCAGCCCGGCGGATAGAACTGCATCTCCATAAATGCTGTTCCGGCGTGGTAGCCGATGTAGTCGAGATTCGAGGGGTCGGTGCCGTCCTTGATGTTCGTGTCGCTGTCCGGAGTGCAGTCTCCGTGCGTGTATTCAGGCGCCGACTCGTTGTCACACATCGCCATCCCGAACCAAAAAGCCGGATGCTGCTGGAAGTTCCAGGTCGATCCGGTGCCGTCCTGCTTCGGCTGCGTGGCCGGGTCCTTCGGCAGCACGAACGTGTAATCGCTCGTGTTCCCTGAACCCTTCTTGTTCGAGTAGAAGAGCACTGACGGCTCGTCGTGGCCCGTGTAGGCGCCGGCGCCGCCAAGCGAGTCGGAGACCTCGGTGCACATCCAGGCGTTCGCGTTGCAGTTCCCACGAGCGCCGTAGCTGCTCGTCGACGCCGAGCTCTGGCCGGCGCTGCTTGGTGTTGCCGCGGCACCTGCCACGAGCAGCGTCACCAGGCCGGTAAGAAGCAGAGCGAATCTTCGCATCGCATTCCTCCCCTTGGTTTCAAGCCTGCCTCGAGTGTTCGCCTCACGGTGCTGGGCGGCTTGATGTGCCTCCCCTGCCGGATGCTTTTCGGTTCTCCCCCCTTCTCTCAGTCAAACCGTCCGGGCCGTGATAGACGGGGCTCTATACCTTGCCTACCTCCGGATTGTCAAGGCGGAATCGCCAGCTATTAACGCCGTAGGACGGCCGGGCGGGGGCCCAGCGAGAAAGCCGGCCCATGTCAGGCTACTGGCGTGCGCACACACCCAAAACTCCGGGCCGCAGCAGCCGGAGCGACCGCGGCGACGGTGTGGGGACTGCTCGAGCCGATCGACCAGCGTCTCTTCCGATGCGACTACTCGGACATCGCGGTGCTCGGCAAGGCGGTGACGGCCGGCTCGCGCTGGCGTGCTACGGGGTTCGCGATGCATGCGGTGAACGGCGCGGTCTTCGGCGTGGTCTTCGACGCCGTCCGGCATCGGATCGGGATCCGGCCTCGTCGGCTTGCCGTCGGCATGGCACTGGGGGAGCACGTCACTCTGTATCCCCTCTGTTACTTCATCGACCGCTACCACCCGGCTCGCGGCGAGTCCGGCGTGCCGCCGCTTCTGACGAACCGGCGAGCCTTCGCACAGGCCACGGCCCGCCACGCGTTCTTCGGTTTCGTCCTCGGTCGGCTCGTCAGGGACGAAGAACGGCCCGGCGGGGCCCGGCGAGGAAGCCGGCTTCGACGAGCAGCGGCATCGCGTCGCTCTCCGTCACAGGCTCGCCGTCGAAGCGCTCGACCGCGAGACGCTTCTTCGGCCCGCTGCTGCGGACGTGCTCGACCAGGGCGGCGAGGGCCGGTTTGAGCCAGCTCTCGTCGGGATCGCGGAGCGGGACGAGCGAGCGGCCTCCGCGCTCGACGAAGAGTGCGGGCTCGCCGCCGAGGAGAACGACCTTCGCGCCTGCGACTCGGGCGGCCCTAGCGCCCGCCCGCTTCGGCCACGGCAGCGCCGCTCCGTAGGGCTGCGCGGGGTCGGCGGCGGCGAGCACGAGCGCGTCCGGCTCGTCGCCTTCGCGGGGCCTAAGCTCGCGTAGCCGCTCGACCGCGCCGCCGAGCGCGAACTGGGCGCCGCCGAGGCCCTCGACGAAGTAGCCGCGCCGGCAGAGGCCGAGCGTCTCGAGCGCCTTCAGCTCGCCGTAGACGGCGCCGAAACCGCCGGGGATCCCTTCGGCCCGGACGCCGTCGCGGGTTACGATGCCTTGCCGTTCGAGCAGCAGCTCCGCCAGCGCACGCCTGTCTGGGCCATGTCCGGGGTCAGACCCCTGACGTGTCCCGAAGAGACGCTCCGTCCGCGACCACCGGCCCTGGGTCGCCGTGATCTCGCTTGCCCTCCGGCGGGAGAACCGGCGCGGCCGACGCTGGGGCTTGGGGACACCGTAGCGGCGACCGGCGCGGAGCGGCTGCCAGGCGTCATTCGAAATCTCGCCGGCCCAGACGAGATCCCAGAGCGCCGGCAGCGCCTGCTCGGTCTCGAGCCCGGTCTCCGCCAACAGGTCGAACCAGAAGAGCGCGCTACCGTCGAGCGCGGCGCGCAGCCGGTCGTGGAGCTCGCTTTCGGGTCGGTCTGCTCCGGCCACCTGGCCGAGGACGGGCGCGTCCTCGCGGAAGTAGACGGCGACCCGGTCAAGACCGGCGCCGACCCAGACAACCTCGCCGGAGGCGCAGAGCTGGTCGAGCTCCGCCGGCGCGTAGCCGGGAATTCGCCGCGGCAGCACCTCAGACTCCCAGAGCGAAACCGGCAGCGCCAGCGCCTGCAGCGGCACGAGCGCCTCGCGCAGAGTCGCCCGCCGGTCGATCCCGTGCCAGCTTGGCAGGAAGCGGCCGAGGGAGGCCTGCTCCGCGGGCTCGACCTCTTTCCGCAGAGCTGCGAGCGAGGCTCGCCGCAGCCGCCGCAGCACGTCGGCGTCGCACCACTCGCGCTCCGTGCCGCCCGGCCGCAGCTCGCCGCGGACGAGCAGCTCCTCACGCTCCAGCTCGTGGAGAACGGCTTCGACGTCGATCCCGAAGCGCTCCCTGGCCTCGGCGGTGGTGAACGGCCCGCGCCCCTTGGCGTAGCGCAGCACCAGGCCGCGCAGCGGCTGCTCGCCCCCTTCGAGGTAGACGTCGGGCAGCCCCGACGGCGGCATGACACCGAGCGCATCCCGGTAGCGGCCCGCGTCCTCCGCCGCGATCAGGCGCTCCTCGCCGGTGATCCGTACTCGCAGCGCCCGCCGCTCGGCCTCCAGCACCGCCGCCTGCGCCTCGTCGAAATCGCCGATGCGGAGATCCCCTCGCAGCCGCAGCAGATCGTGCAGCTCGTCGGGATCCCGCGGGTCGCCGCGCAGCTCCGCCTCCACCTCCTCGACCGCGTCCGCGTCGAGCAGCTCGCGCAGCTCCTCCTGGCCGAGCAGCTCCCGCAGCAGCTCGCGGTCGAGCGACAACGCCTGCGCCCGCCGCTCGGCGGGAGGCGTGTCGTCCTCGTACATGTAGGTGGCGACGTAATCGAAGAGCAGCGAGGCCGAATAGGGCGAGGCGGACGGTGTCTCGACCTCGACGAGATCGAGCTGTCGTGTCCGCAGCCCCTGCAGCAGCCGCTTCAGCGAAGGCAGGTCGAAGACGTCCTGAAGGCACTCGCGGTAGGTCTCGAGGATGACCGGGAAGGCCGGGTACTTGCGCGCCACCTGCAGGAGCGACTGCGCCTTCAAGCGCTGCTGCCAGAGCGGCGTCCGCTGGTCGGGGCGCCGGCGCGGGATCAGCAGCGACCGCGCCGCGTTCTCGCGGAAGCGCGCGCCGAAGAGCGCCGAGTCGCCGACCTGGTTGACGACCAGCTCCTCGATCTCCTCGGGGTCGATCAGGACGAGATCGCTCGGCGGCGCCGCGTCCGCGTCGGGCAGGTGGATCGCGATCCCGTCGTCCGACCAGATCGCATTCGCGTCGAGTCCCAGGGACTCACGTACGCGGGCCGCGAGCGCCAGCGCCCAGGGCGCGTGCACGCGCGCTCCGAACGGCGTCAGGATGCAGAGCCGCCAGTCGCCGATCTCGTCACGGAAGCGCTCGACAACGACGGTTCGGTCCGACGGGACCGCCCCGGTCGCGCCTTCCTGCTCGCGCAGGAAGGCCAGGAGATTGGCCGCCGCGCGCTCATCGAGGGAGTGCTCGCCTCGGAGCCGCTCTAGCGCTTTCCGCTCGGAAAGCGCGAGGATCTCCCGGGAGACGGCCCCGACCGCCTCGCCGAGCTCGTACGGCCGCCCCACCCCCTCGCCGCGCCAAAACGGCACCGCGCCGGGCACGCCGGGCGCCGGCGAGACGAGTACGCGGTCGCGCGTAATCTCCTCGATCCGCCAGCTCGAGGCACCGAGCAGGAACGTCTGGCCGGCGCGCGCCTCGTAAACCATCTCCTCGTCGAGCTCGCCGACCCGACCGCCGCCGTCGACGAGGTGGACGCCGAAGAGGCCGCGGTCGGGGATCGTGCCGGCGTTCGTGACCGCGAGCCGGCGCGCACCCTGGCGCCCGCGGACGACGCCGGCCGTACGGTCCCAAACGATCCGCGGCCGCAGCTCTGCGAACTCGTCCGACGGATAGCGGCCCGCCAGCATGTCGAGGACGTTCTCGAGCTGGACGCGCGAGAGCTCGGCGAAGGGATACGCCTGCCGGACGAGCTGATGGAGCTCTTCGACCTCGATCTCCTCGTCGGCGCAGATCGCGACGATCTGCTGCGCGAGCACGTCGAGCGGATTGCGCGGGATCGCGGTCTCCTCGATCGCGCCGCGCAACATTCGGCTGGCGACGACCGCCGCCTCGAGCAGATCGGCGCGGAACTTGGGAAAGATGCGGCCCTTCGAGACGGCACCGAGCTCGTGGCCGGCGCGGCCGATCCGCTGCAGCCCGCGCGCGACCGACTTCGGGCTCTCGACCTGGATCACGAGGTCGACGGCGCCCATGTCGATACCGAGCTCGAGCGACGAGGTCGCGACCAAGCAGGGAATCTCGCCCATCTTTAGGAGCTCCTCGACCTCGAGCCGCTGCTCGCGCGCGACCGACCCGTGGTGGGCGCGCGCGACCTCGATCGGCTCGCCAGAGCCTTCCCGCGGCTTCGCTTGCGATGCCGCGTTAGAGGCCGTGGCGGCTTGGCCGCCGCTGCCGCTTTCCCAGTGAAGCTCGTTCAGCCGCAGCGCCAGCCGCTCCGCGAGCCGGCGGTTGTTGACGAAGACGATCGTCGAGCGGTGCTCGGAGACCAGCTTCAGGATCTCGGGGTAGATCGAGGGCCAGACGGAGTTGTACGAGCCTTCTTCCGGCACCGTCATGTCGTCGAGCGGAACGACGATCTCGAGGTCGAGCTCCTTGGCGCGGCCGGCGTCGACGAGCTGAATCTCACGCGCACCGGAGACGAAGCGGCCGATCTCCTCCAGGGGGCGCTGCGTAGCCGATAGTCCGATTCGCTGAACCGGCTCCTCGACGAGACGGTCGAGCCGCTCCACCGAGAGCGCCAGGTGCGCGCCGCGCTTCGTCCCGGCGACAGCGTGCACCTCGTCAAGGATCAGCGTCTCGACACCGCGGAGGATCTCGCGGGCCTGCGAGGTCAGCATCAGAAAGAGCGACTCCGGCGTCGTGATCAGGATGTCCGGTGGGTGACGAAGCATCCGCTGGCGTTCCTTTTGCGGCGTGTCGCCGGTACGCACGGCGACGGTCAACTGCGAGCGCAGCCCGGCGAGCGGCCCGCGCAGGTTGCGCTCGATGTCGTAGTTGAGCGCCTTCAGCGGCGAGACGTAGAGCAGGCGCAGCCCGCGGCCGGGCTCCGCGGTCAGCTTGTCGATCCCGAAGAGGAAGGCCGCGAGCGTCTTGCCCGACCCGGTCGGCGCCTGGATCAGCGTGTGCTTGCCGTTCGCGATCGCCGGCCAGCCGAGCGCCTGCGCGGGCGTCGGCTCGGAGAAGGTGCGCTCGAACCAGGCGCGCGTTTCGGGACTGAAAGGCCCGAGCGGTTCCACCCGCCCAGCCTAGCTTGCAGGAGCAGCGCTGAAGTGCTCCGAAAGCGACCCTTTCAGCTCGTGAGGCCAGTGCTAGTTGCGGCCGGTCAGGACCGACCGCTGCGCGTCGGCGTCGCGCGGGAGCTCATGCTCGGGATGCGGAGGCGGCGGGTGCTCAGGATGCGGGCTCGCCGCGGAATGCGGCGTGCTGATCGGCCGCATCGAGCGTGCCGTCCGGAGCGTCGGCGAGATCGGCCGCGTCCACGTCTGCCGGTGGGGCGACGGCTCCGAGCACCTGCACTGGTGGTTCATGGCCCGCCCGGATTGCGCAATTGATCGGGGCTTCGCGGCGATCTGGGACGACATCGTGCCGCCGGTCCCGGAAGAAATCTGGCGCGAGAACCTCGACGCCGTTGTCGCGTCGCACTCCGAGTGAGCTCGCTCTTCGGGCCGCCGCAGTCGCTACTGGCTGGGACAGATTTTGTTCGCGCCGCGAATTTGGTGGTATCCGCCGCAACCTTGCCCCTGCCGCCCGCGATAGGTCGCGAAGACCGCAAGGGCGGCGACTGGCTCGCTAACCAGCCCGATGAAGACCCCGTCGTAGCGTGCCTCGCCGAAGTGCAGCGTGTACTCATACGCCTGAAAGCCACCAGCCGCAAGAAAGCGAGCCGCCTTCGGGGTCGAGATCCAGATCAGTGGCGCCTTGCCAAGGGGCTGATAACGAACCACGGTCGTTTTGATGTGGTAGCGGCGTGAGAGCGCGTTCAGCTTCGCCTGAAGCACCGGCCAACTATCGCCACGTTTCCCGAGGTTCCGGGACGGTGCGCCCGTAGCCCAGCGTCTAATGCCCCATTTCGGTAACGCGATCCCGTACAGGTCGTTCGGATCGGGCTGCACACCTGGCCAAATCGTGTCGTAGGCGACTACCCGTCGAAGACCGGAGCCGACGAGTCCGTCGCGAATCGCAGCGGCTGCGATGTCGGAGTCCCATTTGCCGCGCGTCTCGACTAGGAAGTTCGCCAGCGTCTGCGCCGTGGTCGGTCGTGGGACGGTGATCGCAAGCCACACCGTGTCGCTCGGGGCGTCTGGGGGATGCTCGTTGATCTGAACCGATGCAATCAGTGTGCCCGGCAACCGGCAGACAATCTTCCGCGCCGCCGTGTTTTCGGGCGGATTCCCTCCCGTGACGCTGACACCGCACCTACCGCCCGTCGCTCCCCCGCTTGATGCGAGCACGGTTGCGAGGGCCCCGATGGTCAGTCCAATCCCGAGCAGCTTCACAATCCAAGGGTACGACGGCATGGCGGGGCGAGACAATCTCGCTAGAGCACGCCCTCGATCCCCACGGGCGGGAAGGGATACAAGCAGGGATACATTCGACCCGGGAACACAAGCAAAGCGCACGGTTGACGGGTTCCGTCGCTACTTACCGCCGAAGACGAAATACAGCGTCATCGCGATCGCGAGCAAGATCACGACGACCACGCCGACAAAGAGGCCGACGCCCGTGATCACGATCAGCGGCGTCCGGGCGCTGCTGCCTTCCTCCGCTTCCGCCTCGAGTTCCTTCGCCGTCTCGATCGGATGCTCGAGGGACTCGACAACCTCCTTCGCCTTGTCGACAGGATCGGTCATGCGCTCGACAATAGCTCGCCCGGGCGGCTGCCTACGCTTGCATCGTGCGAGTCAACGTCAAGGGGATCGGCGGCTCGGGCAAGAGCACGTTCTCGCGCGAGCTCGCCGAGCGTCTCGGCGTCCCCTATCTCGAGCTCGACGCGATCCACCACGGCCCGAACTGGACGGAAACAAGCGCCGATGAGTTCTGGGGCCGCGACTCCCTGTTCGCGTGGACGCTGCGATCGTGGGTCCGGCACCGCCGTCAGTGGCCGCGCAGGTTCAGCGGCGACCCACGCATCGTGCGGCTGCGTTCGGCCGAGGGAGCGCGTCGCTGGTTGGAGCAGCAGGGGTAGGCTCTCGGCGATGGCGACCAAGACCAAACCGGAGCGGCTGCACTACACCGGCAACGACGAGGCCGACCGCCTGATCGCACGCGAGCCTTTCGCGCTACTGATGGGCTTCGCACTTGACCAGCAGGTGCCTGTGCCGACCGCGTTCAGCGGGCCGCTGAAGCTGAAGCAGCGGCTCGGCACGCTCGATCCGGGCAAGATCGCTGCGACCGATCCGGCGAAGGTCGAGGCCGCGTTCCGGGAGAAGCCGGCGATCCACCGCTTTCCGGGCAACATGGCGCGACGGGTGCAGGAGCTCGCCGCGATCGTGACCAACGAGTACGGCGGCGACGCCGGGCGACTTTGGACAGGGGCGTCCGACGGCGCCGACCTCCACCGACGGCTCTCCGAGCTGCCGGGCTTCGGAGAGATGACGATCAAGTCGCTCAGCGCGGTGCTCGCCAAGCGCTTCGGCGTCGAGGCGGCCCGCGAGCTGGCGCCGACCCACCCGACGCTCGGCGATGTCGATTCGCCCGAGGCGCTCGAGGCCTACCAGGCCAAGAAGCGGGCCTGGAAGGCGCAGCTCAAGGCGCGCAAGCAGTAGCGCCGATACAGGCGTAATGCGGGCCGCCCGCTTCTTTGCCGCAGCCGTCTTGGTCGCCGCGTTGTCCGGCTCCGCCGCCGCACTGCGCCTACCGAACACGCCGCGGTGCCCCGTCTTCCCGCGCTCGAACCCCTGGAACCGACGCGTCGACAAGCTGCCGGTCGCGGCGAATTCCGCGACGCTGATCCGGTCGATCGGGCTCGAGACTGGTCTCCATGCCGACTTCGGCTCCGGCACCTGGGACGGCGGGCCGATCGGAATCCCGTTCGACGTCGTCACACGCAAGACGCCGCGGGCGAAGGTCTCGTTCGAGTATGCGGACGAGAGCGATCGCGTCGGCTACCCGATTCCGAAGCGGGTTCACATCGAGTACGGGAGCGACCACCACGCGCTGCTCGTCGACCGGGATGCCTGCCGGCTCTACGAGCTCGGCGGGCTCACACGCTCGGTTGGTAGCTGGCACGCCTGGGCCGGCGCAACCTGGAGCCTGCGCTCGAACCGCGTTCGGCCCGCAACCTGGACGTCGGCCGACGCCGCCGGCCTGCCGATCCTCCCGGGACTGGCCCGCTGGGACGAGGCGAAGCGCGGCGTCATCGACCACGCGCTGCGCTTCACGGCGGCGCGGACGCGACGGGCGTTCGTCTATCCGGCGCGCCATTACGCGAGCTCTTCGAACGATCCGTCGCTGCCGCCGATGGGCCTCCGCGTCCGCCTGAAGGCGAGCTTCGACGTGCGGCCCTTCCCGCGCCAGGCCCGGATCGTGCTGGTCGCCCTGAAGCGCTACGGAATGCTGCTCGCCGACAACGGCTCGAACTGGTACATCAGCGGCGCTCCGAGCCCCGGCTGGTCGAACGACCAGCTGCACACGCTCGGCCGGGTCAAAGGCTCGGACTTCGAAGTCGTCGACGCGTCATCGTTGCGCCCGCACTAGCCAGTGCCGAGATCGTCACCCAGTCGGTGGCGAGCACGGGCCGATCCTACGTCCGACGCTCGAGATCCTTCACCGCGACGCGCGCCGCCGAGTACCCGCACATGCCGTGGACGCCGCCGCCGGGTGGAGTCGCCGCCGAGCAGAGATACACGCCCTCGAGCGGGGTCCGGTACGGAACGACCTTCCGCACGGGCCGGAATAGAAGCTGGCCGAGATCCATCGCGCCGGCGTTGAGGTCGCCACCCACGAGATTGCGGTTGTGCGCCTCGAGCTCGGCGGGTCCCATCGCGTGTCGGGCGAGAACGAGCTCGTGGAAGCCCGGCGCGAAGCGCTCGACCTGCGCCTCGATCCGCTCGGTCATGTCTTCAGTGGAGCCGTTCGGCACGTGGCAGTACGCCCAGGCGGTGTGCTTGCCGGCCGGTGCGCGCGTCGGGTCGAAGAGGGTGGTCTGCGCGAGCAGCACGAACGGCCGCTCGGCGGGACGGCCGCGCCAGGCGCCCCACTCGGAGGCCGAGATCTCCGCCAGCGAGCCGCCGAGATGGACGGTGCCGGCGCGGCGGCACTCGGCCGCGCGCCAGGGGATCGGGCCGCCGAGCGCCCAGTCGACCTTGAACACGCCGGGCCCGTGTCGGTAGGCGCGCAGGTGCCGGGCATAACGCTCGGGGAACCGGCCATACGCGAGCCGCAGCAGTTCGCGGGGGACGACATCGGCCAAGACGACGTCTGCGCGCGGCAGCGACTCGACCGGGCTCGACGTCCGAATCTCGCCGCCGAGCTCGCGCAGCCTTGCGGCCAGCGCGTCGGCGAGCCGCTGCGAGCCGCCGCGCGGAAACGGCCACCCGACCACGTGCCCGAGCACGGCGAGCGCAAGCCCGAAACCGGCGCTGGGCCGGCGCTCGAGCGGCAGCATCGAATGCGCCGCGTGCCCAGCGAACCAGGAGCGCGTCCGCTCGTCGGCGAACCGCCCTTCTGCAAGCGTTCGGGCCGGCGAGAGTCCGGCCCGAAACGCCTCGACGAGCCCGCGCACCCCCAGCCCGTCACCCAGCCGAAGCAGGGCGCGGGGCGAGATCGGATACGGACCGAGGAGCACGCGCTCGATCTCCCGCCAAGAATCGACGAGCGGGCCGACGAGCTGACGGTACGCGAGCTCGTCCCGGCCAAGGCCGGCCGCCGTCGCGGCCAGGCTCTGCTCGAGCAGCAACGCGCTCCCGTCGTCAAGTGGGTGAGCCGCCGGCGCGTCCGGGTGGATCCAGTCGACGTCGAGGTCGAGCCCGCGAAAGAGCGGCGAAGCCACCCCGAGCGGGTGGACCGACGAGCAGACGTCGTGGACGAAGCCAGGCAACGTGAACTCGGCCGAGCGCAGGCCGCCTCCGAGGTGTTTCTCGGCCTCTTGGACCTCGACCTCGAGCCCCGCTCGCGCGAGCGTGATCGCCGCCGAAAGCCCGTTCGGCCCGGAGCCGATGACGACGGCGCGCTTCACCTTCGCCGCATCCGCAAGACAAAGACCCGAACGCGGGCCGGCACGATAGGCAAGTAACAGACTGTTACGAGGTTCGACACGTCCGGGCCGGCCGGTAGGCGAACGAAATGCCGCTCCACCTCAACGTTTCGCGCCGCCTCGGGCAAGTAACAGTCTGTTACTTGTTCGGGTTCGCGGCACGAAGCCGTCGAAGGGCCGGCCCGAGCGCCTGGCCTCCCTTCAGGACCGGCTCGAACAGGTCGCCGTGCTTCGCGACGCGGTCGAGCGCCTCGCGGCGGCCGAAATCGCGTGGCCGCACCCGCTCGGAGAGCTCCTCCCACCGCAGCGGCGTCGAGACCGGCGCGCCCGGCTTCGGCCGCACCGAATAGACCGACGCGATCGTCTTGCCGTGGCCGTTCTGGCGGTGGTCGACGAGCACGCCCCGCCGCTTCTTCTTCAGCCACTCCGTCGTCACGAGCCCGGGATGCTCGGCCTCCAGCTGCCGGGAGAGCAGCTCCGCGAACTCATATGTCTGCCTGAACGTCGCGCGCCGGGCGATCGGCAGCAGCACGTGAATCCCGTCGGCGCCGCTCGTCTTCACGTACGAGCGCAGCTCGAGCTGCTCGAGCGCCTCGCGGACGAGGTGAGCGACCCGGATCGCCTTCACGAAGCCGTCCCGCGAATCGGGGGGATCCAGGTCAAAGAGCACGAAGTCGGGCCGGTCCGGCTTGTCGACCCGCGAGTACCAGGCATTCATGTCGATGCAGTTCATCTGCACCATCCACACGAGCGCGGAGGGCTCGTTCACGAGGGTGAAATCGACGAGCCGCGACTCGCCTTCGCGTGGCCACGTGCGGAAGCGGCGCGTCGGGATCCACGGCGGCTTGCCCTTCGGCGCCTGCTTGTGAAAGTACGGCTGCCCGCGAATCCCGTCCGGGTAACGCTTGAGCGTGAACGGCCGGTCCCGCAGGTGCGGGACGATCGCGTCGCCGATCGCGGCGTAGTACTCGGCGAGGTCGCCCTTCGTCACGCCGTCGCCGGGGAAGAGCACGCGTTCCGGATGCGTCAACCGCACGCGGCGGCGGCCGACCTGCAGGTCGAGGTCAGCCACGGCGCCCCGTCGAGTAGAGCTCGACGACCTCGGCGCCCGAAAGCCGGCGCGAGCGTTCGAATGTCTCGATGGCGAGCGGTCCGAACGGCGAGTCTCGGAAGCACGCGGCCGGGTCTGCCTTCTCCGCCCGCGCAGCGGCACGGCCCGACCTTACGTAGACGTCGTCGAACAGCGCGCGGGCCGGAGGCGGAAGCGGCGGCTCCAGCGAGTCACTGGTGCCATCGTCGCCGTCGTTCCACCACAGGTTCCACAGCAGCGCCACACCCCGGCCCGGCCGAAGGACGCGGTCGATCTCGGCGACCGCTACCGGCCCGTCGAACCAGTGGAAGGCGTCGCCCACGAACACGGCGTCCACT
>Ga0070707_100002569_pt1 | contig 17245 bp, 15 predicted proteins | sample KBSK5502metaG_FD_65468 | JGI IMG/M metagenome (GOLD analysis project Ga0070707, IMG submission 65468) | Corn, switchgrass and miscanthus rhizosphere microbial communities from Kellogg Biological Station, Michigan, USA - KBS K5-50-2 metaG | ecosystem: Host-associated > Plants > Roots >... | reverse complement strand
CGTGTCGATTTCGATGAGGCGATCCAGAAGCGGGTTGTCTCTTAAAATTTCAGAAGTGCGTTGTTCTACCACCCACGAAACTTCAGCCTCAGGCAAGTACCGGCGGATGGCCGCCAAAGAGGGCAACGTGTGGACAATGTCTCCGATACTGCCAAGTTTTACGATTAGAATCCGCATTTTCGGATTTTATCAAAGCGTCGCGATCGCCTGTCGTGCGCCGATCGTATCATAAGCGCGGTGCGATCCAGGTTTTAGATCTCGTAAGCAAAACCGAAATTCTGAACTTTTATCCGGATACCTGGACAGTTTGCGTCGTCATTAGCGCAACCGCGCGATCAAAAACTTCTTCGGCTGCTATCGCTGTCATGCAGCGGTGGTCGATCGGGCAGTCCCGCAGCATGCAAGGAGCGCAGTCCGGCGGGTGGCGAATAATCGCCGCGGCCGGCGAGAGCGGATAGGTCGTCAACGGATTAGTAGGTCCAAAAACGACCAGTGTCGGCGTCCCGAGTGCCGCGCCGATGTGGGCCGGACCGGTGTCGTTGGTTATGAGCACGTCTGCGATGCTGATGATCGCGGCAGCTTCTGCGACGGTTGTCCTGCCGGTCAGCACAATCGGCTGATGCCTCGCGCGATTTGAGACCTCAGTCGACACACTTATCTCGGCGGATGACCCAATCAGGCCGACGTCCATTCCTGATTCAGCCAGACGGTCAGCCAATTCCGCGTAACGTTCCGCCGGCCAGCGCTTCGCCCGGCTATTGACCGACCCCGGGCAAATGATTGCCAATGGCTTTCCGGCGTGCGCGCCTGCCTCAACGATTATGCGGCGGGCTGCTTCTTTGCGCTTGTCAGAAACCCGCAGGTTGAAATGCGTCTCAGTCTCGGCAATTGAAGAGACGCCAAACAGCGCTCGTTCCAACTCCACAATAATATTCAGATAGTAAAGGCTTTCGTGTCGCTCGTTCTTCCACACCGGCGGCGAGATAGCAGTGGTTAATAACGTGCCGCGCCGATCAGTGTCGTAGCCGACTCGTAAAGGTACGCCTGCGAGCCAGGCTGTGAAGGCTGCCGCAAAGGCATTTTGAAAAAGCACCGCCAGGTCGAATCGGCCCCGTCGCCACGTGCGGGCGTTGTTAATAACTGAGAAGGTACCGCGTTCAGACACCAAAACCTCGTGCGCAAGATCAGATTCGATGAATATGTCGGCGGTGCCCGGATGACTAACGAGCGTGACGTGAGCCGCAGGGAAAATTCGCCGCAGTTCATTCAAGGCCGGCAGACTCATGACCGCGTCGCCAACCCAGTTCGGGGTGCGAACTACTATGCGTTTGATTTCGCTTGACGCTTTGGCCAAAGGAACGTCTTTCGGAAGCGCCGTTAGGCGCGAAATATTTATAGTTTTCGCGGGCTTTGCCTCAAAAGTCCAGGATACGGAGTAATAACTCAACGAGCTGCGGAGCAGCGGTCTTAGCTGAGCCCAAGGCGAGTCTGCGAGCCTTGGGTAACGATCGAAATTTGTTTCGAGCCGCGGAGCGGCGATTGAGTCTTATTTGCAGCCAACGAAATATTAGAGCAACAGAGTGCCCATCGCTGCTCCGCAGCTCCGATCAAATGGTGTGTGACTACCCAAGGCTCGCAGATTCGCCTTGGGCTTAGCTCTGACCGCTGCTCCGCAGCTTATTGAGTGATTCTCTCCCACGCGACGGTTTCCACACTTCATTTCATTCCTTGAGAACCCGGGCTTTACGTAAATCCGGGGACTTTTGAGGCAAAGCCGTTTTCGCGTTAAAAAAAAGTCTTAAGCTCCTTTAGGAGCGAAACATTCATTCCGCTCCTAAGGAGCCTTATTCTAATTCACTGAGGCTGTGACTATAAACATTCGGCTCCGCTGGAGCCGAAGACACTCTTGCACAGAAGCACGCTGCAGAAGCACGCACGTAGTAAGTGCGAACATAGTAAAATGCGCCTTCGGCTATCTACTCCGAGCTAACCGCTAGTGATTTCGCCCTTACTTCCTGCGGGCTTCGGCACACATACCCGCACCGCTTACTCACAACAAACTTCTAAGACCTTCCTCGACGCCTATTTCCGGTTGCCAACCCAACTCCTGACGCACGCGGGCTAAATCCGAGATGTAATTCACAGGCGCTGGCGCCGGCAAAGGATTACTTTCATCGATCACCGGCGTGCATTCGATCATCACGCCGACCGTGTCGATGATCTCGCGCAGGGAAAGAGCATGCTCGCGGCCGCCGCCGAGATTGTACAACCCTTGCATCACCGCAGAATCAATGAAGGCCCGGCAGGCGCGCCCAAAATCATCAACGTGCAGAAGGTCTCGGACGGGTTTGCCTTCGAGCGGTAAACGGATTGGCCAGCCTCTCTTCACCGATTCGACATAATGTGTGACGAACCCGCTGACGTTTCCTTCAGAAGGTCGCGCGTACACGGTTGAGAGCCGGAAGATGCATGAGCGAAAGTTGCGCTGCGCTGCATAGTACTCAACGTATTTCTCGGCAATAAGCTTGGACCATTCGAGCGCGCTGTGGTTCGAGTAATCCGTAATGCAGGTCTCCGGCACTTCATCAAAGTTGTCAGCGTGCGAGCTATAGACATCTTTGGTTGACGCGAAAATGAAGATCGAATTCGGCGACATTTCGCGCAGCAGGTTTACCGTTCCTTCAACGTTGGTGCGAAAGCAATCTTCTGCGTCGTCAGGATTTTTGCTGAGGTGCGCGGCGAGATGGATTACGACGTCGTATGCGCCCGCGCGAGCGGCGTCAAGCGGGCTGAGAATGTCCAGATGCGAACGCCGCGAAAGGTCTTCAGCCTCGAAGAATCGCCGCACGTGAGTGCCGAGATAGCCGCTGCCGCCTGTGACAAGAATTCTCAAAATAGAAGTCCAGAGATTTCAGTTTCGCGTTGCGGGTTTCGAGTTCAAGACCGATCCCTGGCTCCCCAAACTCGAAACTCGCAACTAGAAACTAAACCTGGCCCCGCGCCAACTGATCCAGCTTCGCCAGCCCTTCCGCCCGACCGATGGCAATCAGAGTGTCGCCGGCTTCAATCTTGCAATCACCGGCGGGGCTAAAGATGGCCTGACCGTCCTGACGCCGAATACTGATAATCACGACGTCGAGTTCAGATCTAATAGGTGTGGCGTTTAATTCGCGGCCGGCCAAATGCGAGGCAGCAGCAACTTCGACCTGTTCAAAAACAAGTCCCAGTTCATTGGCCGTAATCGAATCCATGAACTCACTGACCGCCGGCTTGGTCATGGCAATCGCCATTCGATGCCCGCCGATAATGGTCGGCGCGACCACATGATTGGCGCCGGCACGTAATAACTTCGCCTCGGCTTGTTCTTCGGCGGCGCGCGCTACGATGCGCATTTTCGGATTAAGATCCCGAGCGGTCAGAACCACATAGACATTGTCGGCGTCGTTGGGAAGACAGGCAGCGAGCCCGCGCGCGTGTTCGACACGAGCTTCGCGGAGAGTCTCTTCGAGGGTCGCATCGGCTACCAGAACATCTACGCCTCGTTGACCGAATTCAGCCGCGCGTTCCTGATCGTTTTCAATCACGACAAAGGATTCGTTCGCGGCAACTAGATCCCGCACCAGGTGCGAACCTACTCGGCCCGATCCGCAGATGATGAAATGATCATGAAGCTTGCGCATTCTCTTTGATAGCCGCCGCCGTCCGAACGTGGACAGCAGTTCGGATTGAACGACAGATTGAACTATGGTCGAGGCGCCGAGCGCAACTCCGCCTACGCCAATCAACATTATCACCACCGCAAAGAAGCGGCCCGCTATGCTCTGCGGCGTGACGTCGCCATAACCGACCGTAGTTAACGTCTGGACCGTCGCGTACAAACTGTCTGCCAGCGACCACCCTTCAATTATCCGGAAACCGGTGGTGCCGACCACGACTGAAAAGGCCAGCGCGGCGAGAGCATAACGAATTTGAAAGATTGTTCGTCGTCGATGTCGAGCCAGGACGGGCATGACGTGTCAAAAACAGTCGGTTGTTTTCAAGGCTCTCAGAAAAGCGAGTGCACCTATTGACCTCTCTTCTCCCTGGTTCGTTCACTCAGTCGCGCGCGGGTCATTCGCTCGCGGAGGCCACCTTCTTTCAAAAACGACCTTTCAAGCTGGCGAATCTGTTGGTCCAACAGATAGCTGGTAAGCTTAGTGAGACCGATCATCACGTTTGCGGCAATCGCAGGATTTGGATTTTCGATGCCCTTCCTAAAGGTTTCGTAATTCGCATCCGGCTGTCGATTAAGTTGCCGAAGCCGCTCCGTATTCCGATGCTCTTTAGACCACTCGTCAAGACCGCGTACGCGTAGAAAATCGCGATAGTCTTCCAACAACTCCTCCAGACTGGCACGCGCAACGTTCGTCAATTTGATTTCCATTTCTTTTGAGGTAGCCGAAGCCATGCTGCCTTCAACGATATTTTGCTTGCCGGACCGCGCCGCCTGGACCATCTGGTCGAAGGTGCGATCGCGTTTATTCAGGAATTGATTGCAGAACCAGACCGTTCCGTCATAAACGATTCTGGCCTTCTTAAAGGACAAAAGATTCTGGTAGCCGCCATGCGGTGGGATGAAGTTTTCGGGCATCTTAGTGACCTCAAAGGACTGAAGGACGAAAAAGACAGAAGGGACATAGGTGACACCAATAAACACTTCGGATCGTAATATGCTTTTGGTCCCCTAAGTCTTTTTCGTCCTTTTTCCTACTTCCGCTTCCAGCGGACGCCGTCTTTCGTGTCCTCAAGTACGATTCCGCGATCCGCAAGTTCGTCGCGAATCTCGTCCGCGCGGCTGAAGTCCCGACGATGGCGCGCTTCCTGCCGCTCGTCAATCAACTTCTGAATTTCATCGTCGAGCATTTCCGCTTTCGATTCGCCAAAGACGCCCAGGACACTATCAAAACGCTCAATCGCGGCAAGTATCTCGCGCTGGTCATCTTCGCGTAAGCTGCCGCGCGCCAGGACTGTGTTTACTTCGCGAGTAAGGTCGTGGATTGCGGCCAGCGCGACAGACGTGTTCAGGTCGTCGTCCATGCCCGCCTCGAACTCCTGGAGCGCTTTTTTGGTAGCGGTCGAGACTTCTTCGTTGCTTCCGGGTTCCGTCCGCGCTTCTTTCAGTCGCGCGCGAAAATCGCGCAGACTGGCAACCGTTTTCTCAGCGCCCTGCAAAGCGTCGAAAGTGAAGTTGAGTTGTTTGCGGAAAGGAACGCTCAAAAGAAAGTAGCGAACGCCCGCGGGCGTGAAGCCCTTGGCGGTCAAGTCGCGAAACGTGTAGTAGTTGCCCTTCGACTTGGACATGGTTTCGCCTTCGACTTTCAAGTGCTCGAAATGAAACCAGTAGCGCACGAATTGCTTGCCGGTGGCGCCTTCGCTCTGAGCAATTTCGTTTTCATGATGCGGAAAAACCAGGTCGATGCCGCCGAGGTGTAGATCGAAAGTCTCGCCCAGGTATTTCATCGACATTGCCGAACATTCGATGTGCCAACCGGGTCGGCCACGGCCGACACTCGCGTCCCACGCCGGCTCGTTATCGTCGTTGGGCGCTTTCCAAAGGGCAAAGTCGCGCGCATCTTCTTTCTCGTATTTGTCAGTGTCGATTCGCTCACGAGCGCCGGCGACATTGCCGGCAAAATTGATCCTGGAGAGCTTCCCGTAGTCTGGAAACGAGGTGATGCGGTAATAAATCGAACCGTCCGATCGATACGCGTGGTTGTTTCGCTCGAGCTTGTCGATCAACTCAGACATCTCGTTTATGTGACGCGTTGCGCGCGGCGCGACCTCTGGCCGCTGACAACCGAGGGCATCGAAGTCTTGCCAGAACGCTTCGATGTATTTCGCGGTGTAATCATCAAGAGTCTGGTTCTTTTCCTGGGCCTTGGTGATGATGCGGTCGTCGACGTCGGTCAGGTTCATCACCTGGGTCACGCGGAAGCCTTTGAATTTCAGGTAGCGGCGAATCACGTCCGCGGCAATCGCCGAGCGAAAATTTCCGATGTGCCCAAAATCCCAAACCGTTGGGCCGCAGTAATAGAGCTTCACTTCGCCTTCGACTAAGGGGCGAAATTCTTCAAGCTGATTTGAGAGCGTGTTGTGGATGTGGAGCATTGAGGGTGAGTCTAGGGAAGGAGGGGAAGTCGAGTCAAACATCCGGGCGACTTGCCGCTCCAGTGCGGTGAGGCTCGCCTCACCAACCGAGTCCGGCTAAGTTACGTGCTGCTGTAGTCACGTTTCTCCGCTCATTACGAAAAACCAATGATCGTCGTGCACGACAGCCGATCCTGAAGTATTATGAGCGGCCATGTGCGCTTGTTCAGATGCGCATTCCCAAATAATTCAACCAGCTTGAAAGGAGCATCCGATGCCTAACTTTACAGATGATCCAGTCATCAGCAGTACCGGTAACGCAAATGCGATTGAGGGAGCCAGCGTAGGCGGTCGTGGTCTGGTGGGGAAAAGCGATAAACACTATGGAGTGCGCGGTCACAGCAATAGCATTGCGGGAATTAAGGGATCTTCGGATGAGAGTCGCGGCGTCGAGGGATTTGCGACCAAAGCGGAAGGAGTCTTTGGGTACAGCGTCAACAGCACCGGCGTCGCGGGACAATCAGAAACCGCCGGAGTCGGCGTGTCGGGTTTGAGCGCCACCGGCGTCGGCGTTATGGGACGCTCGGCTAAAGGGCGCGGTGTCGAAGGTTGGAGTGACGCCGAATATGGAGTTGCCGGAGAGAGTAAAACGTCCGCCGGCGTGCGCGGCACTTCCGCCGCGGGCCGAGGCGTGGAAGGTTGGAGTACGAGTAGCGAGGGAGTCTGGGCGCAGAGTGAAACCGGCCGCGCGGTAGTTGGGATTGCCAAAACAGCGACTGCCGTCGAGGGCGATAGTGACAGCGGCGTGGGCGTCTGGGGGGCCAGCAGGAGCCAGGCCGGCATCTGTGGAAACAGCGATAGTGGGCCAGGCGTTTTTGCAAACAGTAACACGGGCGAAGGCATTCACGCGGAAACGCACTCTCAGAGTGTCGCAGCGGTTGCGGCATTTATGAAAAACCCCACGGGAGTCGGAGCGGCGGTTCATGCCGAAAATCACGGACACGGTGTTGGTGTTTATGCCAAAGGAGGAAGGCTGGCCGGACTCTTCGCAGGAGACGTTGAAGTCACCGGCGACATTCGTTTTAACAACGCTGACTGCGCCGAAGACTTTGACATCGCCCATAACGACTTATTTGAAGCGGGAACCGTCATGGTGCTCAGCGACGACGGTGCTCTACATCAAAGCTACCAGTCTTACGATAAGCGAGTCGCCGGCGTCTTGTCGGGCGCCGGCGAATACAAGCCGGCCCTCATCCTCGATCGAAAAGAGTCGCAAGGCAACCGACAACCGCTGGCCCTGGTGGGGAAAGTCTACTGCAAAGTGGATGCCGCGTACTCTTCAATTGAAGTTGGCGATTTACTGACCACTTCTCCGACACCTGGTCACGCGATGAAGGCGTCAGATGCTTTGCAGGCGTTCGGGGCCGTGATTGGTAAAGCCTTGCGGCCACTAAAATCGGGGCAGGGATTAATTCCCATTCTCGTTGCCTTGCAATGACGATTCGAAGCTCAGACTTAAAGGGCCACTGTTAATGCGCGAAGACAGTGAGCGCTTAAAGCGCGGTTGGATTGTCCGAGGAGATAATTGCAATGGAGAGCTTACGACAATTCTTGAGGCCGGGCGCATCCGCTCGCGAGTTCGCCCAGCCGTACGCCTCGGCCAACGTCGCGATCCATCAATTCAGGCGAGGGCTTTCGACCACTGCGCTAAAGAAGGTCAGATATTTGTTCAGCGGGTCAACGTCGGAAGCAGAGGAAGACCAGGCCCTGGCGATGATCCTTGGTGCAGACTATGCGGATGAGATCATTTTTCTGATCAATAGCCTGAGCTGGCAGACTTTGATTGATGAACTTGATGAACCGGATCTTGATCAGATTGCCGTGAAACTAAGCCGATCGCTTGACCGCCGTGATTATCGGGTCAGGGCAATTCTGAAACGGACTCTTTTGAGCGAAGCTGAAGCTCTGCAAAGTAAATCAACCAACGAGCTAATAGCGATTTCCGCAACCATTCCTTTCGAGATTCGTCAGGAAGTCGCCGATGAGATCGTAAGTAACCGCGATCGATTTCTGGACGGAGTAGCTGTGATGGCGCTTCGCGGACTGCCAACCAGCGTTCGTGAATTCAAATTGCTGATTGACTTTATTCAAGCGACCGGCCAGCACCGCCCGGCTGAGCTCTCTCAAATAGGCTGGGAAGTTTTCTACACGGAACGCATCTGCAGCCAATTGGCGCGGGCAGAAGTGCGCTTGCTGTTTCTGACCCTGCCTGAACTGCTCGATCTCAATCAACCTCAGGTGCGACGAATTGCCCATTTCGAAATGTTAACCAGATGGGAGCGGGAGTTTGTGGCCTTTGAACAATTGGTGAAAGTGCTCGGCAACGAGCGTCAAAAGACTGATGTGCGGAAATTCATGGAGACGCGCCGTTTGTTCTTAGATAACTTTCCGCCGGCACCGCAACAGCCAAGTGCGATTCAGCAGGCGCTGCAAACCATAGCCAGCGCGCTCAACAGCGTAGCGGATGGGTTTCACGATGTGGCCGACGCGGTCCGGGCCATTGCGCAAGCCATCGATGAACTGAGCTTGTCGAAATTGGCCGGAACGGCTTCGGACGCGGAGGCGGTCGATGCCACTAATAGTTTGTTTGGTCGGGACCTGCTGGCACCTGTCACCTTCGACTCCAAACTTCAGCTCATTAATAATTTGTTGGATGGAGCTGCTGAAGACGAAGAAGAACAGGCAATCTTAAAGATTCTCCAGGAATCGAGGAAACGTTCGGTTCCGGAGTTTATGCAATTGGTCGCGGGAGCAACCATGGAAAAACTCCTCAACAGCTTCGACGGCCAGGAGGGTGATGACCTGGTAGGATTATTTACCTTCTAGTGTCAACCGCTGAAATGCTCGAAGCCCTGTGCTTGCAGGTTCCACTCACGAGTCTTTTCGCGGATACGAATTGAGCCGGCATTGTCGGTGATTTCGCCGATACGTGAGATCATCACGCCGTCGACTTTCTTTGGTAAGCGGGAAGCGCTCTCAGGTCTGAGGGTGAAGAGTAATTCGAAGTCTTCGCCGCCGTGCAATGCGAGCGCCAGAGGATCGAGGGCACGGCGGCCGCACAGGTGCCGTACGTCTTCATCAAGTGGGATCGCCGCGGCGTCAATTGTTGCCCCGATGTTGCTCTCTTTGCACAGATGATTGAGATCGGACGAGAGGCCGTCACTCAAGTCAATCATCGCGGAAGCGAGGTGCTGCTCCCCGAGCACGATACCCCAACCGACGCGTGGTTGGGGACGGAGTTGGCGGAGCAGGAGGGTTTGGATTGCGTCGTCGTCAGAGCGTGACTCTGGAGTATCGGTTGATCCGGTCGCTATCGCTCCCGGTTCTGACACTCGCGCGCCGAGTTCGATCAGCTTCAATCCTGCGGCGGCGCCTCCGAGATTTCCGGTGACATAGATTTGATCGCCCGGTTGCGCGCCTGAACGCTTCACGGCGGCGCCCGATGCGACTTCGCCTAAAACGATTGAGTCGATGACGACACCGTCTTTTGTTTCTGAGATGTCGCCGCCCGCCAGCGTCACCCCAAAATGGTCGGCCAACGCAAAGAATCCTTCATAGAATTCATCTTTGAAGTTGGTGTTCCATTCTTCACGCGGCATTCCGATTGAGAGCAGACACCAGAAAGGGCGGCCGCCCATTGCTGCAATATCCGAAAGGGAAACCGCGAGGGCTTTGTGACCGAGCAGGCGAGCCGGAGTTGCGCCTCGATGAAAATCTACGCCTTCGATTAGCAGGTCTGTCGTGACAATCAAGTCACGACCAGCAGCCTCGCTGATAATCGAAGCATCATCACCGATGCCGGCTAGTACCCGCGTTGAATGTTTGCGTGAGTTTGTCTGGCCGCGAAGACGTTCGATGAAATCGAATTCGTTCATGATACTCCCTCGCCCTCTTGGGAAAGGGTCGGGTGAGGGAACTATTACTGCCTAAGACAGTAGCATCCTAAGTTGTGGTTCTTTCTGTGTCTCTGTGCTCGCCTCTGTGCCTCTGTGGTGAAAAATCGCCTAAGAACATTCACCACAGAGACGCAGAGAATTCACTGAGACACGGAGAAGTACGAAATTAGGATACAACCCCTAAGCCCTCACCCTTGATCCCTCACCCACCGGGAGACAGACAGTCAATCCTTAACAGACCTCTCACGTAATGCGAGTTACTCGTTTACAGATTCCGGCGCAGCGACTCCAAGCCCCCTTCGATCGTCTCAATCGAAGTGGAAAACGAGAAGCGAACATGGCCTTCGCCCTGGGGACCAAAAACTACTCCGGGCACCGTGGCCACTTGTGCTTTGTCGAGCAAAAACTCTGATGCCTTGCGGCTGTCCGAGCTAATCGCGGTCACATCAGGAAAGGCGTAGAAAGCGCCTGCCGGCGGCGGACATTTCAAACCAAGTTCATTCAACCCACCGATCAACAAGTCTCGCCGCTCGCGAAAAGCGGCGCGCGACGTCGCCAAAAAATCTGATTCGGTTGTCAACGCAGCCAGGGCCGCCCATTGGGTTGGAGTCGACACGCCGTTTGATGAATAGAGCGTCGCCTTTGCCAGACCAGTCATCCAGGGCTCGCCGGCCACCGCATAACCAATCCGCCAACCCGTCATCGCATACGACTTCGACAAAGTGAATGTCGTGATTGTTCGTTCAAACATAGCGGGCAACGAAGCGATCGAAACATGTTCGCCATCGTAGACCAGATCTTCGTAGGCTTCGTCAGCGATTACGACTAAATCGTGATTCATCGCGAAGCGCGCTACCTCTTCAGTTTCCTCGCGAGTGAATACAACGCCCGAGGGATTCGTCGGCGTGTTGAAATAAATTGCTCGAGTTCTTTCGGTGAAATACCTGGCCAGGGTTTCGCCAACACCTTCCGCGCGCGCTTCATCAGTTGGAACCAGCACGAGCCGCCCGCCGCAATGGGCTACCAGATCTTTGATTGGCGTCCAATAAGGCGAGAAGATCAGCACGTCATCTCCGGGGTTGACTGTTGATTGAAATGCTGCAAATAAACCCTGCATCCCGCCGTTCACGACAAGAACGTTCTGCGAGTTCACATCGATGCCGTTACGTTGTTTGAGCTTGTTTGCTACCGCCGAGCGCAACTCGGGAATACCCGATGATGGCGCATAACGAGTCTTATTCTCCTGAACGGCCCTGGTGATTGCGTCCTTAATATAGTCAGGCGTCGGGCGATAAGGTTCGCCGCCCTCAAACTGGTAAACCGCGGCGCCTTTGGCGCGGAGGTCCATTACGCGGTTGCGAATTTGCACAATGTCAGAAAAGCCAACTTCGTCCAGGCGTTTTGCGAGACGAAAGGCAGCGGCTGCAGATGGGGACACTTTGGTGTGGACCTCCGAACTGAATCGAGGATTATGATTGGATAACGCGTGATTATAGCCGGGGCCTCGCAAGCCGTCCAATTAAGGAGAGAAAAAAATCTGCGTCAACTTTTGTGGTGTCTGGGTAGTGCCCCCAATGACTTTTCCGTAGCCCACGCGTTTATGTCTGGGAATAAGGAGCGGTTGGTTTCAGAAGGGGTTTTTGGCAGAGTCGCGAAGCGGCGACAGAGAGTCAGTAAACCGGCTCGGGTTGATTACCAGTAATCTGTGTCGCCCCTTCGGGGCTCGATCACCTCTAGCTGAGTTGACCCAGGGCTCGCAAAGGCAATAATATAGTTGACACACCCAGCCTTCCAGAGCCATGATACCCCGAACCTGCCTAACTGGCAGAACGGGATTGGCTTGTCGCGGGAGTCTCCCGAAGGTTGGTTGCGCATCATGCCGGACGCTGAACTTCGCTATTCAATGAATGAGGTTAAGAGGGCAGGCAAGGTTCTGCGTAAACCCCAGCCTGAAGGAATTACTCGTGAACGGCTACACGCGCTTGACGTTTTCGACAATTGGCAGGCTTGTCATAGTTTTCCGCTGAACCATTTTTACCACTTACTGACTGACGCCGCAGAGGCAGTGCCCTACGGCGTCAATCCTGCGAATGTTGTTCAACGGCGCAAACGGCAATCATCAATTATCGAGAAGCTGCAGCGTTATCCGGGCATGCAGCTAACTACAATGCAGGATATCGCGGGGTGCCGCGCTATCGTTAGGTTCATAGAAGACGTTCAGCCTTTTATTGCGGAATTTCAGCAGCGATCCGCACCGCATAAATTACATGATGTCTATGATTACATCGCGCAACCAAAACCCTCTGGCTATCGAAGCGTTCATTTAGTCTATAAATTCCAAAGTGATAACCGCTCATTTAATGGCAGATTCGTTGAAGTTCAGGTTCGCTCTCAATGGCAGCATGCATGGGCAACCACCATTGAATTGGTCGATTTGTTTCAACGGCAATCACTAAAAACTGGTTATGGCGATCCCAGGTGGAAGCGTTTCTTTGCGTTGGTCGGTTCGGCAATTGCGAGAATGGAATCGAGTTCTCCCGTACCCGGAGTTCCCGCAGACAGAGACGAGCGTAACAAAGAGATGGCCGAGCTTCTCAACACCCTTGAGGTCGCTGAGAAGCTAAGACTGTATGAGTTTGCCGCAACTTCGATTGAAAGCGGGTTGGAGGATGTGCCGCATGGCCGTCAGATGCGCTACTTTGTAATGGAAATCTCTTTAAATCCACTGAAGGTAGAGGTTCGTGGGTACAGAGAAGAAGAGGTTAAAGAAGCTTACGCTGATGTAGCTAACGCGGAGAAAAATAATCCTGATGTCGTGTTAGTGGCGGCAAGTAGTTTGGAGCAGCTTAGAGAAGCCTATCCAAACTGGATTGTTGATATCAGCAACTTCGACATGATCGTAAAGGTTGCACTGCTAGGAGATTTCCCTCATGAGTTTAGGCTGTAATGGAGTGAACCAAAGCGATCACCGGACGAAAGCGAAAGCGGCTAACGTCTGATTCACGTTGCCGCTCTCTTGAATGACGAAAGTCGATTATCCTTGCTTAGCGGAATTTTACCACAGTAGGAGTGCTAAGCAATGAATGACAAGCTTGCCCAAGATTTTAAATCTGTAGAACTGGCGTATCCGCTGGCCGTTGCGTCTTACGACTTGGCCCAAAAACGTTTAGATGTAGTGGAGGGGCGTTTGCAAACGCTATTAGCGTTCGTAGCTCCAGTGACGGTAGCGGTTATCGCGGCGGCAAACGGGAAGGGCGCGCCATTCACTTCGTATTGGTTTATTGCGGCGATGATATTCTGCCTCTTCGGTCTGGCGTTAGGAGTACATACCCGCCTAGCTGATACGGTGATTGTGATTGATCCCGGCGTGCTCTCCCAAAAATGGCTGCATTTTTCTGAATGGCAATTCAAGAGAAACGTAATCCATCTATCTGGGAAGCACTTTAATGCAAACGCCACTGTGATCGCACGCAAGGGTCGCTACACCTCGTGGACAGCGTTTATTTTTCTTCTTGAGGCGTTATGTCTGGGGGCGTGGATAGTGGCCCATAATCTTTAATCGCTCGTCCGTAGTCAATGGCGTCGATGTTTTCTGATACAGGAGCGAATGGTATATCAGAAACCGCTGGAGCATCGGGTACAGAAACCGTTGGGGCATCGGTCGGCGTGATATTACCTTCAGTTTCTTCGCTCATGCTCGTCGCGCCTTTCGTTTGGATTTTAGGGCTTTGCGTCGTTCGTCTTTGGCGAGTTCTTTGTCCAGTTCTTTCTTAGGTACGGCTACTAATGCTTTAGCCAGCCTCTCGAATCTCTCGAAAGACTGGCTCGTTTCGGAGTCAATCGGGTCTGTGACTTTTTTCATTCGTCACCCTTTCTTTTTCTTACCGCGTCGTGGCGGTCTGTGCTTCGTCTTAGTGGGACGTTTCATACCCCGCAGGCTCTTTGCCAGTCAATTTGTCAAAGGTCAATCGCTTGCCGGTGATCGCCAGCGAAGCCTGAATGAATCTGTCAGCATCGGTCGCCTTGCGAGTGTTAAAGCGAAAACTTTGTTCGTCAAGATATCGGAACAAGTGAAACGGTTCCACGCTAACGTAGGTGCCCTTGATCGACCGTTTGAGCAGCGACCAAAAGTTTTCAATGCCATTGGTGTGAACGTGACCGTTAACATATTCACGCGCATGGTCAATCACTTTGTGAATGTATTCAGCATCGTCCAGACTTCGGTACGACGGCAGATTGTCGGAGTAAACATTCGCTCCGGTTTCAATATGTTTCCTGATTACGCCTTCCAAGTTTTTGCGGCGAGTGTTCGGCACAACTTGGCATCGTACTTCGCCATCCCGTTCAAGCAAGCCCATAACAGCAACCTTGCCCACAAAGCCAGTGCTGCCGAAAGTGGCGCGCTTCGATTTGTGCATGAATCTGGCTTTGCCACCTATGAAAGTCTCGTCAATTTCAACGTCTCCGGCGAGCTTGCGAAAGGTTCCGGTCTGCATGGCTTTGCGCAGGCGATGATTCATAAACCAAGCAGTCTTTTGAGTCACACCAAGGGCTTTGCCAAGCTCGTAAGAGCTAATGCCGTTCTTCATGTTTACAATCATCCAGAGGGCCGGAAACCACTTATCCAGACCTATCGGCGAATCCTCGAATATAGTTCCAACTTTGGCACGAAACTGCTTGCGGCAAGCTTTGCACTTCCAGACGCGCCGAGTGGTTATGAACATCGGATCGCCCGCTTCGCAGTACGGACAAGTGATGCCTTCGGGCCAGCGAATCTGAACCATGAAAGCAAGGGCATTATCAGCATCGGCAAAGTACTTAACCGCTTCCAGCAGTGTCTTTGGGAAGTTTTGCTCGTTCATCATGGAAGGATTATGGCACAGATTCGTGGGTGCGTCAACTATATTATTGCCCTCGCAAAGCCTCGCCCTGGGCTTAACTCTGACCGCTGCTCCGCAGCTGGTTGAAGGTTCACGTCGAATGCGCCACGACCACCGGCTACTCTCTTGTGCCCCTCGTGCGTCAAGTATGTCATTCCCTGCAGAAACTCCATTAATGGGCTTTGATAGCCTCTTCTGTTTCTCACCCACGCGTAAACGCCTGGGCTGGAGAAAGCTCCACGAGTGATTCTGAATCGGGTGAAAACGGAGCGCAGACTAGACAGTCTGCGCTACAGTTGCCGCGCATCACAGCAGGTGAGTCAATCGCGCCAGAAGCGAAGGAATGGAGAACCAAAGCCGAGACAGCTTGAAGCAAAACCTGAACCTGCCTCCTTCACACGATACGTTTAATCCTTCAGCTTAACTGCCAACCGCTAAATGTAACTGTTGACACTGGATTCACAGCACAGTACCATTCGCCTGCATTCGCGTTGACCGTCACAGCCGCGCGTAGAAGGCTTCGCGTTTCAGTTCTCAATATGAGCCAGGCAGCCGCCGCGATTCCTCAAAAACTTTTTTTCAAGATCGGTGAGGTTTGTGAACTCGCCGGTGTGCAGGCGCACGTGCTCAGGTACTGGGAAACCGAATTCCCAATGCTGGCGCCGCAAAAAAATCGCGCCGGCCAGCGAACTTATCGGCGACGAGACGTGGAAATGGCTCTGCGAATAAAAGAGTTGCTGTACGACGAGCAATATACGATTGCCGGCGCCAAGAAGAAATTGGCTGGTGAAATTCGCGGACCGGGGCGTGAGACATCAGAAGCGCCTCAGCCCAAGGCGCCCGTTCGTAGTCTGCAACCGCCTCCTTCGCTCGCCGCGCGATTCAGTTCGACTCCGGCGCCGGCGGCCCCGGCGTTGACGTCGGATCAACGCGCATCCCTAAAGCAGATTGCCAAGCAACTTCGGGAGATCCTGGATGTTTTCGATGAGGGCGACAAGGCCCTTGAAGCCTTGCGCTCGCACGATGAGAAATAGCCATCTCGCGCGTTTGACAAAGCAGCTTTTCCAGCCATACTGAAATCAGTTTGACGGGACGTGGCGCAGCCTGGTAGCGCGCACGCTTGGGGTGCGTGAGGTCGCGAGTTCGAATCTCGCCGTCCCGACCATAACCTGATTTAGCCAATTTAATAACTTGCGAGCCGTCATGAAATTGGCGGCTCTTTCTTGTGTGGCAGGTGCGCGCTTCAGGCTCTACGAGGTGCTCCGGTCAAGAAAATATTTCGCGCGCGGGAATTGCTCGGTTACAATGCCCGGCTCAGACTCCACCAGATGAATATAACTGGCGGCACCCGACCCGGCCGTTATGGGTAGGCAACGCACCGTCGTAGCGAAAATCTTTATGACCCCCGACCGCTGGAACAGAGTTAAGGAAGTATTCGAGGCCGCACTCAATCGCGCGCCGGAAGAGCGCACGGCCTTCGTTTGCGGCGCGTGTGCTGAAGATGAATCGTTGCGAAAGGAGGTCATGTCTCTGCTCTCCGCGCATGAGAAAGACGGCAGCTTCATCGACTCGCCCGCCTATGACGCAGCCGCAACAGGTCTTCAAGATCGCGACCAATTGAATGCCGGCCTGGAATTTGGCCACTACCGGATTCTCTCCACGCTGGGTAAAGGCGGCATGGGCGAGGTCTACCTGGCGCTCGATCTGAAACTTGATCGAAATGTCGCCATCAAAATCCTGCCGGCTGAGGTGGCGGCAAATCGAGATCGGATGCGCCGCTTCGTCCGCGAGGCCAAGGCGGCGGCCGCGCTCAATCATCCGAACATCGCCCACATCTATGAAATCGGCGAGAGCGAGGGCACGCGCTTCATCGTGATGGAGTTCGTCGATGGCGAAACGCTGAGCGCCAAGATCCATCAACGCAAGACGCCGCTATCGCGGCTCCTTAAATATCTGAGTCAGGTCGCCGAGGGCTTGGCCAAAGCTCATGCGGCCGGAACAGTGCATCGCGATCTGAAGCCTGACAACATCATGATCACGCGGGATGATGACTTTGCGAAGATTCTCGACTTCGGGTTGGCCAAACTCATCGAGCCGGCACGTAGCGGTCCCATCCATGATTCTTCAGAAGTGGCCACCGCAATCATGCCGCCGCCATCGATTCCGGGAATGATCATGGGAACGATCGGTTATATGTCGCCGGAACAGGCGCAGGGCCGAGTAGAGGAAATCGATAACCGTTCTGACATTTTTTCGTTCGGCTGTTTGCTGTTCGAAGCCGCC
>Ga0070707_100002566_pt1 | contig 17254 bp, 14 predicted proteins | sample KBSK5502metaG_FD_65468 | JGI IMG/M metagenome (GOLD analysis project Ga0070707, IMG submission 65468) | Corn, switchgrass and miscanthus rhizosphere microbial communities from Kellogg Biological Station, Michigan, USA - KBS K5-50-2 metaG | ecosystem: Host-associated > Plants > Roots >... | reverse complement strand
CCTTGTGAAAAGAGCCGTCGAAAGGTCAGACCATGCGGTGGCGCTCAGCCCATGGTTGCGTCGCGAGTATCAGGCGGTGGGGATCATGCCAAAGAGTGGCCTCATCGGGATCGTACCGAGCGGGGTCGCCCAAGAAGGTCTACGTCACCTCGGCACTCCGTGGCTGGACGGGAGGTCGCGGGTCCGCGTCGGCTTCGTTGGACAGATCGCAAAGTGGAAGGCTCCCCATCTGATGATCGAGCTCGCTGAGTCTCTCGCCGGTGAGAGCGACGCGTCATTTCACATCATCGGGGACGTGCTGTTTCCAGCATCCGAAGCCGCGTACGGGCGGTGGCTCGCCACAAGGATCGCGACCTCATCAGCCGCCGACCACATCACATGGCATGGGGCTGTGTCCTCGCCCGGTGCCGCAATGGAGATGATCGACCTGCTCGTTCATACCAGTACCGAACCCGAGCCTTTTGGACGGGTCATCGTTGAAGCCATGGCGGGCAATCGGCCGGTGATCGCGTTTCCGCGCGGCGGCGCCTCGGATATTCTCGGCTCATCGTTTGCCTACCTCGCCGATGGCATCCGTATCGCAGATCTAGCCACCGCGCTTCGGATCGCGATTGGCGATCGCGAGAAAGCCAAGGTCAAGGCCAACCTTGCTGCTCTCGAGGCCGAGCGTTATGCGCCCGTACGCGTCGCGGCTCTCATGAGCAAGGAGTATGCGAGCGTTCTACGGTGAAGATCCTGATCGCTGGTTTGGCGACCTTCGAGCAGATGACCGGCGGATCGGCGCGGTACTTGAGTGGAGTCGCATCGGCGCTCGAAGCACGTGGCAACGAGGTAGCTGTGGTGACTGCCGCCTCACGGATTCACACCCGCGGATTCTCGCAGGTCGGCTTCCGGGGACAGCTCTCGCGAAGCCTACAGCGGTTATTCGTGGTGATGCCCACGATGGCTTTCGAGGTGCTGCGGCGCCGTCCGGACGTGGTGTACTCCCACTTCGCGCTGGACGGCGCTGCTGCGGTGCTCGCCGCCCGCGTCATGCGGACTCCAGTGGTCGTCATGTTCCAGGGCCCTTGGGCGTCGGAGGCGCGGGCAACGGGACTGCGCGGGAGGTGGCCGCTCAGCAACCAGCTCCGGCGAGCGATCGAGCGGTTCGTATACCGGCGCGCGTCAACGTGCATCACACTTTCTCGCGCCTTCGCGAGTCTCCTCGAACGGGAATACGGGATAAGCCCGTCGCGGATCACCGTGATTCCCGGCGGTATCGACTCTGCCCATTTTGCCCCCGCGGGTGATCGGGCAGCCGTCCGCCGGTCCCTCGGGTGGCCCGATGTGTTCACCATCGTCACTGTTCGCAGGTTGGTGCCGCGTATGGGGCTCGATATTGCGATTCGTGCAATCCCGCTCGTCACCGCCGAGATGGCTGTGGAACTCGTGATCGCAGGTTCAGGGCCGGAGGAATCCCGATTGCGGGAGCTCGCCGATGAATACGGCGTGGCATCGCAAGTACACTTCCTCGGCCGAGTGCCCGAGAATGCACTCCCATCGGTCTACGCTGCCGCTGACCTGTGTGTTGTGCCATCCCGAGAACTCGAGGGCTTCGGATACGTCGCACTCGAAGCGCTAGCCGCTGGAACCCCGGTAATCGCCGCCGAGACAGGGGGATTGTCAGAGATCATCGGGCCGCTGGAGCCCCGTTGGCTAGTGCCCGCCGAGCCGCAACCACTCGCGGATGCGATCAAAGGTTGGGCAGTGCACGCGACCGAATTCCCGAGCAGGGCGCAATGCATCGCGTACGCCAGCAAGTTTGATTGGGAAATCATCGGGGCGGAGGTCGAGAAGATCCTCGCGTCAGCTACAACTCGTCGCTGAGGCTCGTCGATGTCATTCCTCCACAACCGACTCAGGGCCGCCTGCTCCCGATCGCAATTATCATCTCGGCCGGTGCCCCCAGCTTCGGGGCGAGTCAGCGAGCCAGCTGCCGAGGGTGGCCCAGTTCCGCGTCCTCCAGGTCGCGCTCACGGACGCCAGATCGCCATCGGGGTTGTTCGACTCCTCGCCGCGAGAGGGCTGAGCATCTCGCTGTCCCTCGTCGCATGGGCGCTGGTCGCCCGTGCGCTAGGCCCGTCTCCGCTCGGAATGATCCAGTTCCTCATCGCCATTTTCGCGTACGTGGCATTCATCGGCGACCCCGGGCTCACCACTCTGGGAACACGCGAGTACGTGCAGGCACCGCGACCTGCGGAAACCGTCTCATCGGTCACAGGGACTCGCTTGCTCCTTGCGACTCTGACGGTCCTTTTCTGCCTGGTGGCTGCGGCGCTGATTCCAGGAACGCGCGACCAGCGCCTCGCGTTCATTGTGCTGAGCGTCGGCCAGATCGCCTTTGCAGCAAATTTCAAATGGGTGCTCCGGAGCCAGCAGCTCTCCTCGAGCTTGGCCATCATTGAGGTAGTCCAAGCAGTAGCGTTTGTCGTCACCGCTGTGGTCCTCGTGCACGGGCCAGGCGATCTCGTTCCAGCAGCCTTGGTGGCCACCGTCGGCCCGTGGACAGAGGCGGTCCTTTCGTTCCTCCTGACCGCTCGGCGCCCATGGGAGATGCCTCACATTGGCGCGGAGACCGTTGGCCTGCTCAGACGTGGACTGCCGCTGGGAGTCGCGACACTGGCGATCGCGATCTATTACGGCGTCGACACCGTCCTTCTGGGTGTATTCCGAACGAGCAACGAGGTGGGCTGGTACACCAGCGCGTACCGCCTTGTGCTGCCATGGCTGACGCTCGCGAGCGTCGTGGGTTGGCTCGCCATGCCGAAGCTCGCGGAGCTCTGGGTAAAGGATGATGGGGCGACACCCGTGCTCCTGCGCGACCTGTCGCGGGGGATGCTCCTGATTGCTGTTCCGCTGGCTACCGGGACCACGGTCTTCGCGCCGCTGCTCATCCGTACCATCTACGGGAATACTTTCGCCGAGGCCGCTCTACCGCTTTCCATCCTGATATGGAGCACGGTCACGGTGTATGCGAACGCTCCATTCGGATTCCTCATGCTCGCGCGCCGCCAGGACCGGCGTTATATGCAGATTGGGGTGGCGGGCGCGATCTTCAACATCCTCTCGAATGTTGTCTTCATCCCCACACTTGGGATCCTCGGCGCATCGATGACCACGATGGCGACCGAAATCCTTGTCTTCTCGACCATCATCTGGGTCACACGCGAGCAATCGCTTGCGCCTCTCCTCGCTGCGCTTCGAACGGCAGTGCCGGTAGCTCTCATCACCGGGCTGGCAGCCTTCCCTCTCCGAAACCTCCTCATCGGGCTGCCCGTTGCGCTGGTCGTCTATGCCGCCAGTGCGCTCCTGATCGGCGGAACTCGCGGTCGCGCGTTCGGAAGCCTGTTGCGCGAAGCGTCGGCTACCGTTCGTTGATCAGGAAGCCTATCGAGGATAGGAGCCGGACGCGCGCCTTCGGCTTGAGGTTCTACTAGGCAATCGATACGGTCGTTATCGTCATCCATTACGGGCGCAGCGAGCTCACCCACCGGGCTGTTGCATCGGTCCTCTCTGGATCAACGCAGCCGCGGGAAATTGTGGTGATCGATAACGGACCGGATGAACTCGAGGCCGGTCCAGGGTGGCCGGCATCGGTCGCGGTTCACCGCGCGGGTGCGAACCTGGGATTCGCTGCCGGCGTGAATACAGCGATTCGCCGCGCACCGGTTGCGGATGGGTACTGGCTCCTGAACAACGACGCCATGGCCGATCCGGATGCATTGGAGCAACTACATCTAGTTACCATTGCGAACCCCCGCAGTCTCGTGAGCTCCGTCGTCCTCGATGACTCGGGCGTCGTCTGGTTTGAGCAGGCTCGATATATGCCGTGGCGGGCGCATGCCCGCCACGAGCAGGCCACTCACCCCTCGGGAGACCAGACGTACACCCATTTCTCGTGGAGAGGGATCCCCTATCTGCCAGGCACGAGCCTCTATCTCCCTCAGGCAGCAATCGGCGAGATCGGCCTGTTGGACGAGGCATTCTTTCTGTACGGCGAGGATATCGACTACAGCATCCGGGCGTTGCGACAAGGTTGGAGCCTCATGGTGGCGAGGTCGTCGAGGGTCTCGCACACCGCCTCTTCGGGCGCGGAGCGAAGCGCCCGTCAACGGATGATCGCGGCTGCGGTCCTCCGGATCACCGCCCGCTACTATCCCTTCCTGGTCATTCCGGGCGTGACCGCCGGCCTTCTCAGCGGAGCTCGCCGATCATTCTCGAATGGCGATGCCACGGAGTTCAGTGCTCGGGCAGCTGGTTATCTCGACGCGCTCCGGGGTATCTCTCATCGAAGGCGGTGACGAGACAGCTTGAGCATGGACAGCCAGCGATTACATCCCGGGCACATCGAGCATGGCTCCCGCGCCCAGACGTGAAAGGGTCGCTCGCCAGCGGCTGAGAAAGACCGCTCGATCGAATTTCCGTGCGCGGTCTCTGATGGATTCCGGGCGGAAAGACATCCCCTCCGCTTGCGCGATGGCGGAGGCAAGTGCGCGGCTTAGAGGCTCCTCGAAGAACACACCGGTCTCGCCTTCGACGACGGTCTCTGTGACTCCGCCAGCTCGCATCGCAATCACAGGCTTTCCGGCGGCCATCGCCTCGACCGGAGCGATCCCGAAATCCTCGATGCCCGGTACGACATACGCGTGACTCCGCCTCACGATCTTGATGAGCTCCTCCCGCGCCACGTGGCCGGCGAAACGCACACTTGGGCCAGCCAGCGCCTCGAGTCTTTCCCTCTCCGGACCCTCGCCGATCACGATGAGCTCTCGTTGGAGATCCGTGCAGGCCTGGACGGCGAGGTCGACCCGGCGGTAGCCGAGCAGCCGCGAGGCGGTGACATAGTAGCCATCGTCACGGTCGCCAAGCTGGATGTCGGAGGTGTCCACGGGCGGATAGATCACCTCCGACTCGCGTCCCCAGAACCGCTCGATCCGTTGCCGGACCGTGTTCGATATCGCGACCAGGAGATCAGGCCGGTTTCGGGTACGCAAGTCCCAACCCCGAAGTGACGAACGGACCGCCCTCGCTGCCAAACGGGCCGGCAGCGGCAGGCTAGAGTTCGAGAGGTAGGTGTCCAGGTCCCAGGCGTAGCGCATCGGCGTGTAGATGTAGCTGACATGACATGCATCCGTCCGCGTGCGCACGGCTTTGCTAAAGGCAACCGAGCTGCTGAGGACGAGGTCGTAGTCGGATAGGTCGAGCGAACCGAAATACAACGGATACAGGGGCAGCAGGCTGCGGAATCGCTCCGTGGGACCAAGGACCCGCTGGATTGGCCATGTCCGAACCCGATGCGGATCGATTCGATCCCCAAATCGGCGCGCATCGAAGAAGCTGGTCCGCACATCCGCTCGAGGGAGGAGGCGCGCGAGCTCGATGGCGCAGCGCTCCGCCCCGCCATCCTGGATGAAGAAGTCATGGACAAGGGCCGCTCGCGGTTCCGGAGCACGTGGAGGCGTGCCGTTTTGAGCGGAGCTCACCGTTCGAGGATACGGCTTCGCCGCGCGGCGGGGCAGCCGGCCCCCGGTAAGATGGGCCGGCGAGCACAGACTTGTCGCGAAAGGATCCATTTGAAACGGAGCGCGCTCATCACCGGCATCACGGGCCAGGATGGCTCGTATCTCGCCGAGTTCCTGCTCGGGCAGGACTATCGCGTGTTCGGGATGACACGACGGACGAGCACCGTCTCGCTGGAAAGGATCGCGCACCTCGCTAACGAGATCGAGCTCCTACAGGGCGACTTGCTCGACCAGAACTCGCTCGCCGAGGCGATCCGAGCGGCCCGACCGCAGGAGGTCTACAACCTCGCGGCTCAATCGTTTGTCCCCACATCGTGGAATCAACCTGTGCTGACAGGCGAATTCACCGCGCTGGGCGTCACACGCCTGCTCGAGGCGGTTCGCCAGGTCGATCCGCGAATCCGGTTCTACCAGGCCAGCTCGAGCGAGATGTTCGGAAAGGTAGCCGAATCGCCCCAACACGAGCTCACACGCTTGCATCCGCGCTCCCCGTACGGCGTTGCCAAGGTGTACGGGCACTGGATCGCCGTCAACTACCGCGAGAGCTACGGCGTATACGCGGTGAGCGGCATCCTTTTCAACCATGAGTCGCCACGCCGGGGACTGGAGTTCGTCAGCCGCAAGATCACCGATGGTGTCGCCCGCATCAAGCACGGAGTGGCGACCACGGTCGCTCTCGGCAATCTCGACGCGAGACGGGATTGGGGGTTCGCGGGGGACTACGTCCGCGCGATGTGGCTGATGCTGCAACAGGACCAACCGGAGGACTACGTCATCGCTACTGGCGAGAGTCACAGCGTCCGCGAGCTCGCGGAGCTCGCCTTCAAGGCGGCGGGACTCGACCATCAGGGCCACCTCGTCATTGATTCGGCGCTCGTGCGGCCGGCTGAGGTGGACCTCCTGGTTGGCGATGCATCCAAGGCACGTCAACAGCTCGGATGGAAGCCGACCGTCGATCTCGAGGGTCTCGTGCAGATGATGGTCGACGCTGACATCGCACGGGTGGGCGATTTGATCGCGAGCGCGCAGCTCTCCGAGACGAAGGCCTCGCGGGCGAGGGTGTGATTGCGCTTGTCCTCGGAGCCGATGGATTCGTAGGGCGCCATCTCGTCCGTCACCTGAGCGAGCGGGGCGACAAGGTAATCGCGGTCGGGGGACCGATGAGCCGGGAGGGCAACAGCCTGGGTCTCGACGTGCTCGACCGTACCCAGGTTCGGGAGACCGTGAGCCGTGCGGGCCCGGAGGTCATTTACCACCTCGCGGCGGTGTCATTCGGGCCGAGCGCGCGCGATGCGTTTGCGCATGCCGTGGATGTCACCGTGGTGGGAACGGCGAACGTCCTCGAAGCGGCGGCGGCGTGTACGCCACGACCGGTTGTCTTCGTCCCCGGTTCATCGGAAGCCTATGGAGCTCCGCCTGATGATGCGACGCTCTCGGAGGAGCTACCCCTCCGCCCCACCAATCCCTACGGCGTCACCAAGGCAGCCCAGGAGGCCATCATGCTGAACTATGGGCGCGTCGAAGGCATCTCAACAATCGTCACCCGTACCTTCAACTCGATCGGCACCGGTCAGCGCGATCCGTTCGTGGTTCCCTCCTTTGCGCGGCAGCTTGCGGAGATCCGTCGCGGACTCCGGGCCCCGAAGATGACCGTGGGTGATTTGACTCGGATCCGCGACTTCACCGACGTGCGCGACACCGTAGCCGCCTATCGAATGCTGGTCGACCAGCGCATTCATGGACGGCCGGTGAACGTGGCCAGCGGGAAAGGGGTCGCCATCGGAGACTTGTTGGCGACGCTCATCGACATGAGCGGGCTCGAGGTCAGTGTCGAGGTTGACCCCGCCCTTATCAGAAACAACGACCCTCCCAGGCTCGTCGGCGATCCGAGCCTACTGCAGCGGCTGACAGGCTGGGAGCCCAGCTATCCGCTCAAGGAGACGCTTGGCGAGGTCTGGGAGCAGGCCCTCGAACGTGCGGCGCGCAAGGGTGTCTGAGGCCTAGGAGCCGGTCCCCACGGAAATTGGGCGGCGTGCGACCCTGCCGACTCCTGCATAGAAAAACCCCGCGGAGGCCATCTCCGAGGGATCGAGCAGATTGCGGCCGTCGAAAAGAACCGCTCCACGCATTCGTGCTCGAAGCCCCGCCCAATCCAGGTTCCGGAACTGGGGCCACTCAGTCCCGATGACGATTGCATCGGCCCCTTCGAACACATCGTCCGGTTCCTCTGTCAATGCCAGACCGGGCATCAACCTCCGAGCGTGATCGTGATCGGCGACTGGATCGAATGCGGAGACAGCGTGGCCGGCCGCCATTAACCGCTTGGCGACGGTGACAGAAGGAGAGCCTCGCATGTCGTCGGTGTGTGCTTTGAAGCTTAGCCCGAGCAACCCGACCTGCGATGGCGTCACGTTGAGGCTTCGGAGCACGGTTCGAGCGAATCGGTCCTGCTGCTCATCGTTGACCAGGGCCGCCGCGCGCGCAACATGCATCGGCAGGCCCTGCTTCCTGCCTGCCGACGCGAGCACCTGCAGTTCCTTTGGCAGGCAGGATCCGCCGAAACCCAGGCCGGGATGCATGTACGACGACCCGATCCTGGGATCGAAGCTGATTCCCTGCAGGATGGCGTCGACATCGGCCTCGTATTCCTCGGCGAGCCCGGCGACCTCGTTCACAAAGCTGAGCTTCAGCGCAAGAAAGGCATTCGAGACGTTCTTGATCAGCTCGGCGGAGGTCACATCCACAATCAATCGTGGGCCCTCTATCCCGTCGTACGCCGCTTCGACCATGGAGAGATGCTCGGACGTTGTGTCCGGGAACCGGCCAAAGACTATGCGGGAAGGGTGATTGAAGTCGTGGACCGCGGATCCCTGACGCAGGAACTCCGGGTTCGTGGACAAATGCCGGCCATCAGCCCTACCGAGCAGGCCTGGAAGCCGCCTCGAAACGCCAGGCGGAAGGGTGCTGCGAATCGAGACGTCGGATTCGGGCCAGGCGCGCATGCTGTCGAGCGCCGACAGGAGCTGGGAAAGATCAGAGTCGCCTCCGTCGTATGGTGTGCCGACGGCGACGAACGTGAGACCCCGGGGCTCACTTGCCGGCAGAACATCGTGAATGGTGATGGCCGACCGATGGCGATCGAGGAGCTCCGCCAGACCCGGCTCCGAGATTGGTATCCGGCCCGATTCTAGGCTTCGTACCCGCTCGGGCGATTGCTCAACCAGCGAGATTCGATCCCCGCTCGCGGCGCGACAGACCGCCGTTACGAGGCCGACGTAGCCGGCGCCGACGACAGTGATCTCCATCATAGGAAGCCTAGCAGAGCACCGTTGCTCCTCCGGCCTCATCCGCCCGGGCAGCGAGCGCAGGGAGGCTGGCGCGGACCGCCAGGGCAGCGGCAGCGGTGCCAAAGACGAAATACGCGATCGGGGGAGCCGCGTACGGCTGCGAGGTGGACGAAGCCACAATGCTCTCCACGAACACGAGCAGTGCGGCGAGGGTGACGAACATGAACGCCGCCGAGCCGGGCATGCGGGCTACCCGCCACAGCTCTACGAGGATCGAGGCGATGAATATCGCGAACCCAAGCAGTCCCACCACGCCCGCCTCACCGAGCACCATCGGCCAGAACGTGTCGGTGATCGATCCGGCGTCGCCAGGCGCCAGGCCCGGGATCATTGTCAACCCGTAGCGCGCGTACAGCGGGCTGTACGCGACCCGGCTCATCTCGCTGCCGAACATGCCGAGCCCCGCACCTAGCGGGAAATGGTCGCGCGCGATTGCCAGCGAAGCCACGTAGAGGGCGATCCTCGGGGGCATCGTGGCAATTTCCTCGGGGTCCGGGTGCGGTCCGAGGACGTCGGCGATGAGCTGCGGGGGCGCCGTGTACTCGCTGAGGCTCTCGCCATACAACGTGGCGAAGGAGGAGAGGAAAAGCGCTCCGATGATCGCCAATCCTGCAAGGACGGGGGCCCACACGCCCAATGCCCAGCGCGCATGGGTCGGATGGCGCCAGTGCCAGGCCACAGCGAACAACAGGGCAACGAGGATTCCGATCAACGAAGTTCGGCGTCCGGTAAAGATCGTCAGGACATTGAGGACGATCGCTGCCGGGACGAGCCACCAGTCCCGAGTCACGATGAATCGGGCATACAGGATCAGGCTCGCGAAGACGGTCATCCAAGCCAGCAACCCCGGGTGCAGGAAGATTGACTTCACGACCGTGAGGTTGCCGCGCGTGGAGGCGAAACTCGGCAGACGCAGAGCGTTTTGAAAGGCCGTGGGGTTAGCCAGCTCGACAAATCCCAACGCGGCAATGACCAAGCCCGTAGCGAGGATGACGAGGCCGATGCGGCATACATCCGCCACGGTCAGCTGGAGCCACGACACGATGTAGAAGAAGGCGATCGCTTTCATCACGAGGATGAATGCCGGTCCCGACGTGGTAAGCGACACCGCGCCGACCAGGCTCGAGGTGAGCGAGGCGATGACGAACACCAGGAGCGCAAGCTCCTTAATCCCGATTTGGATTCGGCCGTTTGGCAGACCGTGACGGACGACGCCGATCGCCAGGAAGGTCGTGACGGTCGTCTCGTCGAACAGGCGCAGATCGACGGCGAGCCAGTGCTGGAGAGTTAGGGCTAGTAGCGAGACCAGCAGGAAGGCGCCTATGCCTTCGGGCGCCTTGAACCAGAACAGCAAGCCGACAACCAGGGCGGCCGCCAACGGCGTCAGGAGGAAGGCGGGTTGCAGGCCGATCCGATCTACGACAACCGCCGCGGTGACAGCCCCGGCGAGGGCGAGCGCCATCCAGCCGGCACTGAAAAGCGAGTCTCGCGGCTTCATGCGCGCCGCATCGTATCCGTATTGGGTGGGCTAGTCCCCATGGGTGAGCCGGACCGCGCAGAGAGGAACGTCTGGCTGCTCACCCGCCACATTCGAGCAGCCGCGGGAAGGCTTGCAGATCAGTACGCGCCGCGTCCTGAGATAACGGCGCGGACCGTGAGCACCACGATCTGGAGATCGAGAATCATGCCGCGCCTGCGCACGTACCGCGTCTCAAGCGACAGACGCTCGGCGAACGTCCGATCCGAGCGGCCATTGACTTGCCAGAGGCCAGTCACACCGGGCCGAATGCTCAGCAACTCGACTGACTCGGGCCGACCCAGGAGCTCGTGGGGGAAGTAAGGCCGTGGACCGATAAGGCTCATCTCGCCGCGAATGACGTTCCACAACTGGGGCAGCTCATCAAGCGATGTGCGCCTCAGAAGGGCTCCGACACGAGTCCGCCGGGGATCGCGTCGTAGCTTGCGGTTCACGTTGTACTCGAGCTGCAGCTCCTCGTCGGCGGTCAGCAGCTCCGACAGGTGATGGTGGCTCCCATCTCGCATCGTGCGGAACTTCAGAACGATGATGGGTTGCCCGTGCCGTCCGAGACGCTGCGATCGGTAAATGATTGGCACACCGGAGTCGACCCAGATGGCGACGGCGATGGCCAGCATAACGGGCGAAACGACGATGGTCAGAGCGGTTGCGCCGAGGATATCGAAGAGGCGTTTTGCAAGCTCATAGCCGCTGCGCGATAGCGGCGACGCGGTCGCGAGCGAGCGCGCGTCGGAGATGTGCTCCAACACCGTCCCTCCACAGACAGGCCATACGAGCCGCGCGGCCTCGACCTCGCGTGCCCGACGAGTCGGCCGGAAGTATAAGTCAACGTCAAGCGTTGGTGCCGCCGCCGGCAAATCGCGGCAAGGGCTCATCGAGTGGGGCAAACTCCTCGGCGTGACGGGACGAAACGGCGGACGGGAGCCGATCGAGGTGACCGTCGAGATCCCATCCGGCAGCCGGAACAAGTACGAGTACGACCACGAGCGGAATCGATACGTTCTCGATCGGGTCCTGTTCAGCAGCGTCCACTATCCCTGCGACTACGGTTTTCTCGCCGGCAGCATGGCCGAGGACGGAGACCCACTCGACGTCCTGGTGGTGATCAGCGAGCCGACCTTCCCGGGGTGCGTGCTACGCGCGAGGCCGATCGGCGTACTCGATATGGCCGACGACAAGGGCCACGACTACAAGATCCTCAGCGTGGCTCACGACGACGCGCGCTGGGATCAGATGCACCGTCTCGAGGATCTGCCGCCGCATCAGCTGCGCGAGATCGAGAACTTCTTCAAGACCTACAAATCGCTGGAGGGGCGTGAAACCGAGGTGCATGGCTGGTTGGGTCCCGATGAGGCGTGGCGCATCATCGAGCAGGCGATGACAGTGCAGGCGCCGGAGGGATCTCGCCCGGGCACCTGGCGCTGAGCGCTTGGCGGCATGTCGCGACTGAGCGCGAGACGCGTCCTGATGATCGCCTATCTCTTCCCTCCGCTCGGCGGCGTCGGCGTCGTCCGAACCCTCAAATTTGTCAAATACCTTCCCGATGCTGGCTGGATGCCGGTGGTTCTGGCGCCTAAGAACCCGGCCTACTGGCTTCGCGATCCAAGCTCCCTAGGCGAACTGCCGTCAGGCGTCGAGATTGTTCGCAGTTCGCTCCTTGAGCCGACGCGCGTGCGCCGGTTCCTCGGAGGGACATTCCGTGCGGTGATGCCGCCTTTCGGTCGACAGCGACCGGGCAGCAACGCAACTGAGACGGAGCGATTCGCACCAGGCGCGGGCTTGGTGGGACGGGCATGGGCGAACGCGGTCCGATGGTTGTTCTTCCCCGACGAGCAGATCACGTGGCTACCGACCGCGATTGGCGCGGGCATTCGCGTGCAACGAGACGAGCCAGTCGAGGTCATCTACTCCTCGTCGCCGCCGATCTCGACGCATCTGATCGCGGGCCGGATCCAAGCTCGTACGGGCCTGCCCTGGGTTGCCGACTTTCGGGATCCGTGGAAAGGAAACGCCTTCATGCCGGCCCTGCCGGCGTTCCAGCGCCCGCTGCAGAGTCGAATGGAGCGCTGGATCGTGGAGCACGCGGATCGTTGCGTCTTCCCAAGCCCAAGCATCACGAGCATGTACCAACGACGCTATCCGGAACGAAGTGGGCGGCTTCTGACCATCCCGAACGGCTACGACCCTGCCGATCTGGCCTTGGGCGCGGCTCCCCGAGAGGCTGGCGACAAGTTCCGGCTGCTCTACACCGGATCGCTCCACACGGAGCGGGAGCTGGTGATCTTCCTCCGGGGAATGGAGCTCCTAGCCGAGCGCCGGAGCGACGTGCGAGAGCGATTGGAGGTGGAGTTCGTTGCCTGGCGCGACGAGCACAACGAGCGCGTGGCGGCGGAATTCTCGACCCCGAGCCGCCTCGGTGGCATGGTGAGGTTCACCGATCACATTCCGCACCGGGAAGCGATTGCAAGACTGAAAGCAGCGGACGCGGGTCTCGTGCTGCTGGCCGAAGGACCGCATCGCCGAGGCGTGGTTGGCACGAAGATCTTCGAGTACATCGGATTGGACAAGCCCGTTCTGGCCGTGATTCCGCCCGGCGACGCCCGAGCAATCCTGGCGGAACTGGATTGGGGGGTGGTCGTCGACCCCACGCCAGAGGGCGTTGCCGACGGTCTGATGCGAATGCTCGAGCTTCCCCTCACACAGAGAAGGGCGGATCCCGACCGCCTCTACGACCGCCAAAAACTCGCAGCCAAGCTGGGTGCGGTGTTCGAGGAGGTGTCGACCTAGGCCCCGGGGCGAATCACTGCGAGGTAGTGAGAACAACAGATCGGTAGCTGTTGTAACGCGAGGGCGATCGCTCGGGAGACGCGGGGCACACGCTGCCCCAACCACCATCGCAAGGTTACCGGACGCAGCTCGATCCTCGCTCCACGGAAAAGCTCGTGGATGCGATCGGCGCCCATGGGGACGATGTTCGAACTTGGGGCGACGCGATGCATGTCGTACCAGACGACGACCCCGGACGGCCGTAGTACACGCAGCATCTCCGTCGCGATGGCCATTTGCAGACCGGGCTCAACAACCGAACTGAATAAAGTGGCCTGCAGCACCACGTCGAACGAAGCATCCCTGAACGGCAGCTGGTGGGCGCTCCCAACGTGGAAATCGGCTTGCGGGAGAAGCTCGCGTGCGGCTTCGATGCGCGCCTCCATGAGGTCGATGCCTGCCATGCGAGCCGGCTCAGCGCCCAAGGCTACGAAGCGTCGCAGGGCACCTCCCGATCCACAACCAACTTCGAGGATGTCGAGACCGCTGAGGGTCTCCACGCCTGCTCGACGGAGAAGGGCGGCGAGAGCCCATTCTCGTTCCTGGAGGCGAAAGAGCGAGGTCGCGCGGACTGGATCGTAGATGCCGCCCCCACTGGTCGTTGCCACGCCGGCGTAGGCGTGCCTGGCGCGATCGAGCTCGCTCGCGAAAGGTTCCGATGGCGGACCCATCTCCGTCATCTCCGCGCGGTCCGAGCGATGGATCTATACAAGCGTTCCATGCGGAGCAGGTTAGTGGCGTGGTCGGCTTGCTCGACCACCCGGCTTCGCAGCACGTCTCCCATGCGCTCGCGGTCCGCAGGTGCCACGGCCAAGGCTGCGGCCAGCGCGGCAGACGTTGCCGGCGCATCACCGACCGGGACGAGCGACGCTGGGGCAATGTCGGCGAGCCATTCACGAACACTCGGGAGGTCCGACGCCACAACCGGTCGCCCCGTCGCCATCGCTTCTAGCAGGCTGACCGGGGTCGCGTCGCTCTGAGGAATCGTGAGCACAACATCCGCGAGCCGATAGAGATCCGGCATGCGCTGATGTTCGAACCTGGGCACGATCAACGTTCGGTCGCCAACGCCGAGGTCCGCGATGCGGCGTTGCACCTGCCTGAGGTAATCAGGTCGTGCCGCCATCGACGACAGGACAAGCGTCACGTCATCAGCAAGCGGCGCAAAGGCCTCCACCGCGGTGATCGTCCGGTACACGGGAGCGATGATCCTCGGGACGAAGATCACCCGCCGACCCGAGAGTCCAAGCTCCTTGGCAAGTCCCTCCGGGTATGGACCTGGAGCAAACTGGGAGGAATCCACCCCGAACTGGACGAGCTGCATGCGTTCCTTGCGGGCTCCCGCCTGGACCGTCGCCCTCGCAAGGTCCCTGGAATCGGCGGTGACGAGAGTCGCGCTTCCTAGCGTGAGTCGTGCCCACAGTCGACCCCGCAGCGTGGCCCGCGCGGTCACGTAGACATCGGAGCCCCAAACCGTCACGAGATATGGCTGGAAGCCCGATAGCCGAGCATGCCATCCGTGCACGGTCAGGTAATGGGCGTGCAGCAGATCCGGGCTGATTCGAGCCAGGTTCCTGGCAAGGGAACGGCGAGCCTCGACGGCGCCCAGGAGATGCGGCCGTCGCCTCTCGTAGGGCACGAACGGATGCAGCTCGATGCGATGATCTAGCCCAGGCTCGACCTCGCCCAGCGAAGGCACCAGAAGGTGTGTCGAGTGTCCGCGATCTGCGAAGAAGCTGACCCATCGCCGCGTGTGAATCGAATTTGGATCACCGAGATAAGCCAGGGTCAGCGGGCGATCCGGCATCGAAGGCATACTAACCGTGATTTCGCCGATGTCCGTGACGTAGCACGAGCGGTCGTGGCGGCATCGGTCACCTCATCGATCAGCTTTCCAGTGCTCAACGTCGGGCGTTGGAGAGGCGATCAAGGCTGGCTGGCTCATGATCGGCGCGGTCTGAGGCAGCAGCCCCTGGGCGTACCCCGACTCACGAACAGCTACCATCGGCCGGATGTTCCGGCGTTCTTTCCGGTGGCGCATGCCTGACCTGGCGCGTTTCTTCCGAACGCGAACCTCTCGAGGACCGGCCGTACCTGGCCGTGCCGGCCGCCTCCAGAGTCGCTCACTGAACAACGCCCGCGTGCCAACCATCGTCTACGGCGCCGGAGAAGCCGGCGAGGCGGTGGTTCGGCTGGCCGATCGCGAGGCCGAGGCCTACGTCGAGATCGTCGGGTTCATCGACGACGATCCCCTGAAGGCCGGTTCGCGGGTCTTGAATCGCCAGGTCTACGGTGACCTTTCGACCTTGGCTCGTGCCGTGCGGGAGAACGGCGCCGAGCAATTGCTGATTGCCATCGCGAACCCATCCCCGAACACCGTCCGCGACGCGTTCGAGGCCGGCCACGCGCAGAGAATCAGGGTCCGGATCGTGCCGAACCTGCGCCCTCTACGGGCTGAGGACCTGCGGCCGGCGATGATTCGGCCTCTTCAACTGCAAGATCTCCTTCCGCGCCGCTCAATCGAGGTCGACATCGAGACGACAGCTGCCTACGTGAGCGGCGCGTCCGTGCTCGTCACAGGGGGAGCGGGCTCGATAGGAAGCGAGCTGGCGCGCCAGATCCTTGCCATGCGTCCCCGGCGCCTTACCATCCTGGACCAGCATGAAGAGGGTCTTTGGGCGGCCGATGATGAACTGCGTCAACTTCGCAGCAGCGACGCGGAGGTGGTCGTGGAGAATCGCCTCGCGGACGTCCGATCGGCCGAGGCACTCTCACAATCTCTGAAGCGCGCCGCGCCGAAGGTGGTCTTTCATGCGGCGGCACTGAAGCATGTTCCCATCGTCGAGGAACATCCATCAGAGGGAGTGCTCACCAACGTCATCGGAACGCGAAACGTGCTGCGCGCGTGCGAGAGTGCTGGAGTAGACCGTTTCGTCCTGATCTCCACCGACAAGGCCGTAGACCCCGTCGGCGTCATGGGCGCCACGAAACGGATCGCGGAGCTCCTCACCCTTGCCACTGCCCGCAGAACGGGTCGGCCGTACGTCGCCGTTCGATTTGGCAACGTGCTTGGATCGAGCGGCAGCGTGATTCGAACCTTCCAGCAGCAGGTCGAGCGCGGCGAGCCGCTAACGATCACAGATCCGCAGGCAAGCCGCTACTTCATGACGATTGGGGAAGCCGTTGCCCTGATCCTCGAGGCCGGGGCCACGGCCGAGGGGGGCGAGGTCTACATCCTGGACATGGGGGAGCCTGTGCTCATCGTCGACCTTGCGCGAGACCTCATCCGCCTCTATGGACTCGACCCGGACAGCGTGCCAATCAAGTACACGGGACTGCGCTCAGGCGAGCGTCTCCACGAGGCCCTCTTCTACGATCACGAGGCGTTCTTCCAGACCGCTCACCCGGGCATCTTTCGCGTGCCCGTGGCCGAGCAGACGGGCCTCGACGGCCTGGACAATCTCGTGGACCGGCTCGAGGTCGCAGCGCGTGCGCGCGACGACCATTCGGTTCGCAACCTCCTCGCCGCCGCCATGATCGACTTGGGTTCATCGGGAAAGAATCAACAGCACACGACTGCCGCGCACGCAGCGTCGAGTAGCTCAACCTCATGACACGCGCGGGGCACACTCAGACGCAGATCCCGTTCCACCGCCCCTCAATTGGTCCGGGCGAGCGGGCAGCTGTGCTCGAGGTGCTCGACTCCGGGTGGCTCACCACCGGCGAGAGGACGCTCAGGTTCGAGGACGCGATTCAAACCACGCTGGGTGTCCGACATGCCGTCGCGGTGAACTCAGCAACTGCTGCGCTGCATCTTGCCCTTGAGGCTGTCGGGGTCGGACCTGGCAGCGAAGTCATCGTGCCCACCTACACGTTTGCGGCTTGCGGAGAAGTCGTCGTCTACCTCGGCGCCCGCCCACGACTGGCAGATGTGGACGCGCGGACCCTGAACGTGACCGCGGAGACGCTCGAGGAGCAGCTCA
>Ga0070707_100002565_pt1 | contig 17255 bp, 14 predicted proteins | sample KBSK5502metaG_FD_65468 | JGI IMG/M metagenome (GOLD analysis project Ga0070707, IMG submission 65468) | Corn, switchgrass and miscanthus rhizosphere microbial communities from Kellogg Biological Station, Michigan, USA - KBS K5-50-2 metaG | ecosystem: Host-associated > Plants > Roots >... | reverse complement strand
AAGCGTTCTTGAGCCAAGAGCCGCCAGACCAAATGCAGCTCTCCGCAAGGATTGCGGGGACTACCAGCGATGTCGAGCAGTTCCCAGGAGGAAAGCTCCATCATCTATTACAACGAGGAACGCGTTACGTCTAGCCTTACGCTCCCCTTCTGATGCGCTTCCTGGGAAGCCATTGGGGCCCCTTCGCCGCCCCGTAGGATAGGTCGTGAGAGCGGTGAAGCGCCTTCCAGATCAGGAATCGCTGAGTCCGCGCGGCGCCCTGGTCGGCCGCGACGCCGAGCTGACGTTGCTACGTGCCGGGCTTACAGCCGCAATCGAGGGCCGGGGAGGAATGTTCCTGCTCGTCGGTGAACCAGGCATTGGCAAGACACGCCTGGCGGAGGAATTGGCCATTTTGGCCAAGCAGCACGGTGCAGCCGTCTTTTGGGGGCGATCGACACTGGCCGAGGGCGCTCCACCGTACTGGCCGTGGGTTGAGATCTTGAGGGCACTGCTCAAGGAGATCGGCGCGGAACAGTTCGCTCGGCTGGCCGGGCCCGGGCTGGCCGATGTGCTCCAGGTCATACCCCAGCTGCGCGCTTCTTATCCCGACATCTCATCGCCATCCATTGGCGACGAGTCGGCGTCGCGCTTCCAGATCTACGACACCATTACCCAGCTGCTCGTGGACGCAGCGACGCGGCGGCCGACGGTGCTCATACTCGACGACCTCCACTGGGCTGACGACCCGTCGCTCTTGCTTCTCGAGATGCTGGCCGGGAATGTACCGCGCGCGGCGATGATGATTTTGGGTGCGTATCGCGACCGCGAGCTTGCCCCTGACCACCCCTTGCGCCGGGGGCTGGCCGAGTTCGTGCGCCGCGGCGAAACGCAGTTAGTGCCGGTTGGCGGCCTGTCGGAACCCGAAATCGCAAGCTTGCTCCGAGCGCTGACTGACGCCCATCCCTCGCCAGGGGTCGTCGATCGCCTTCTCGCCCAGACCGGTGGCAATCCGTTTTTTATAGCCGAAGTCGCCCGGAGCTTCACAGAGATGGGTGGCGAGATCGATAGCAGCGTGCACACGGTCCTTCGTGTGGTGCCCGAGGGCGTGGGCGCGGTGTTGCGCCGCCGCATTGACGCCCTTCCGGCTCCGTGCCGCAGCATCCTGGAAGCGGCCGCCGTCATTGGCGATGAGTTCGGCGTGGAGCTGCTCGGGTCGGCCGTCGAAAAAGAGCCGCCGGTGCTCCTCGACCTGATGGACGAGGCGACCCGAGTAGGGCTGCTCACCCGTCGCAATCGACGTCACGCGTTTGCTCATGGCCTCGTACGAGACACCGTGTATCAGAGCATCCCGACCGTGCGGCGGGCGCAACTTCATCAACGCGTGGGGAGCGTGCTCGAAGATGTCCAGCTGAACAAGGCGGACCGGCCGCTAGCCCAACTCGCCTATCACTTTAGCGAAGCTGCCGGCGTGGAGGCGAGCCACCGGCCGAAAGCGATCAGTTACGCGATTGCCGCTGGTCGACGAGCCTTCGCCGAACTGGCTTACGAGGAGGCCGCCCGCCTCATTGAGCTCGGGCTCGCCATGGATGAAAGCGGGCGGGCGCAACCTGGCCGTGCCTCCCTGCTCCTCGAACTGGCGGAGGCGTACTGCCGTGCGGGCAACGTCGGTCGCGCGATCGAGGTGGCCACCGAGCTTTCCACACTGGCGTTGCGAGCGGGAGATCGGGACATGCTCGCCCGGGCCGCACTGGTGCTGCACTTCGGCGGCGTCACGGAGTATGGTAGCGATCCGATCCTCAAGCTCTGGGCGGCGGTCCTGGCTCAGCCCCCTAACGACACCTCGCTACGAATCCAGGTGTTGAGCTTTCAGGCCGTGTCGGCAATGCTCGCGGGCGCGGGCGCGGGCGAGACTGCCGCGCGGACGAGTCTCGAGGCGATGAAACTCGCCGAAGCCAGTCCGGATCCTGACGCCAGGTTCGCAGCCATCCAGGCCCGCCAAATGGCGTGTACCCTCCCATCGGGCCTCGAGGAGCGGCTGGCCCTGGCCGACCGCGTCTTTGAGTTGGCCCAATCGAGCGGGCGGGAAAGCCTTTCCCAGTGGGGCCACGACTGGCGCATCGATGCCTTCATCGAACTCGGCGAGGTCGAAAAGGCGGAATCGGAGATCGCCGTCGCGTTGCAACGAGCAGAGCGGTTGCGCGAACCATTGGCGAAATGGCGAGCAATGATGGCTCGTGTGGCGCTCGCCTTTCTGGGCGGACGATTTGCGGAGGCGGCCGCGCTCTCCGAGGATGCGCGCGCCGTCGCCCGTCGCGGCCGCCATGCCGCCGGAGAACTCATGTATTTGGCCCAGTGGGCCGCGCTCCGCTTCGTGCTGGGCGGCATCGACGAGGCGATCGCCGTGTTTCAACCGATGGCTGACAAGATGCCACCGCTCACGGCGCGGGCCCAGACGGCGCGGGGCCTCGTCGCAAGCGGCAGGCGTGATGAAGCCAGGTTGTCCCTGAATCAGGCAATGACCGGTGGTGTCCAGAATGCGCACATCGCCTGGATGGCCGACGTCGCGGCCGCCGCCGAAGCCGCGGCCGAGCTGGGGGAGCGGCAGCATGCGGCGGTACTCTACCGGGCGCTCGTTCCGTATGCCGCTCGGAACGTGGCATCGGGCGCCGGCCAGTATGTCTGCTGGGGTTCGGCCGCTCGCTACCTTGGGATGCTGGCCACGACGATGGAGCAATGGGACGCGGCGCAACGACACTTCGAGGCGGCCCTGGTAATGAACCGCCGCATGGGAGCCATCCCGTTCATCGCTTATACCCAGGTCGCCTACGCGGAGATGCTGGTACGACGGGCTCAGGCTGGAGACAGCCGCCGCGCGATCGGGCTGATTGAGCCGGCGCTGGCAACGGCCCGGAAGCTTGGGATGAAGCCACTTGAAGAGCGCGCCGTTCAGCTGCTCGACGGGGTACGCCACTCAGCGGCGGCAAAAAGTCCACTCTCGACCCGAGAGCGCGAGATTGCGGCCAGAGTCGCTGAAGGGCTCTCGAACAAGGCTATTGCTGAACGCCTCCACCTGTCAGAACGCACGGTCGAGAGCCATGTCAAGAACATCTGCGACAAGCTCGGCTTCAACTCCCGCTGGCAGGTGGCCGACTGGGTGACCTCGATGAAACTGCCGTCTAAATCCGAAGGTTGAGCGAACTACGAGCCTACGACCTGATTGCTCTCCAGAGCACCCTGCCCAGCCAGACGCAGAAAAGTGCGAGCAAGATCGCCACACCCGCTGCCATGACAAAGCTCCCGAAGAATGGGTGGGCGAGGAACAGGGATAGGACCGTCTGGGAGAGCAGGATCACCGCAAACGAAAATAATCCAGCCGACCAGATGAAAGGGGGGCCCGTGAAGCCCGGTGTCACGGCGAAGAATAGCGGAAGCGCCCCGACGATACCTGTGCCGAGGACCAGTATACGGAGCGCCCGAATGTGAACAAACGCATCCACCCAACCACTGAGGGCGGATATCGCCACGCAGCCGGCCCACAAGATGGCTAGAGTCAGACCGAGCCGACCAAACCGATACACAGTTCACTTCTGAGGAAGAGGGCCAGCAAGGCTGGCCCTCCCTCGCCAGTCCTTCCCGTCTACTTGACGAATGGGTTGCACGCCGGGCTCAGTGATCCCGACACGACCTGGTCCATCGAAAACTGATCGATCGAGGCGAAATCGCTGGTCAGCGACATATTGCTGAGGACGACCGGTGGTCCCGCTGCTGGGGGCACCCCCTTCGTCGGCGGCTGGAATGTTGCGATCGTCGCCGACAGCGTCGCCGTGGCATTGGCGAAGGCATGCTGATCGCTTCCCTCCACATTGGAGATAAAGCCGGCGCAGCTTTCGTTGCTGGTGAAGCGTGATTTAGCGACGGCCCCCAGGAACGTCCACGTCAGGCTGATCTGAACCGGCCCGATGAAGCCGAAGCTCCCAGGGGGTCCCTCCTGCAGCGACTGGAGCGATAGCGCCTCGAGACCCGGGCGGGCGCCCGTTGCCCCCGACAGAGGCGGACCGGGACACTCGCTGACGCCCGGCGTCACTGTGGTCGCCAGCGTCGCGCTCGACAGATCGCCACTGACCGTAAAGGCTGAGTCAGGAATGATCCAGCAGCCGAAAGCAAATCCATTCGGGACGTCGACTTCCAGATTGAGCATCGTCGCGGGACCCATGACGATTGGTGGCCCCGAAGTCTGCTTCGCCTTGAACGCCTGCATCCCGCGATCGACACTAGAATTTGCGTGGATCGAGCCGGTGCTGTCCATCAGGTCGGCAAAGGCGCTGGTGTCAGTCGACTGAGAGTGGCCCGGCGGCGGGCCGAAACCCTGGGCGAGGGCGCTCCCCGCCAACACGATCGAACAGAGGCCTGCTGCGGCAACGGAGAAGAGTCGTCTAGTCATGGCTCTGGTTCCTCCTTTATCTACAGCCAAGTCGAGTTGTCGGCAGTAACGCGCGGAGACAAACGTTGGTAATGGTGTCTGCGAGATGGGTGACCCCTCACCTGGTTCCTCTGATTCGCGTGACCAGGAGGGTCCCGAGGATGTATACCAGCGCCGCGATTCCGAACCCGACCCGAAATCCAAGGTGCCCGCCCGTGGGGACCACCAGAACTGAGTGCCCAGATTGCTCGAGGTAGGACAGCAGCAGCGCGAGTAGGGCCGGCCCGACCACGGTGGGGACGGTCAGGGATGCATGCCACAGCCCCATGTCCTTGCCGGCCGCGCCCTTCCGGTCCGGCAGCACGTCGCAGGCCAGCGCCCAATCGACGGCGGTGTACGCGCCGAAGCCCAACCCATACACGAGACCGAGGCCGAAGATAAGCGGCAGGGACCGTGGCAGACCAAAGACCAGCACCACGGCAACGACCGCCTGCAGTCCGCCGGAGAAGAACACGTATCGCTTGCGGCGGCCCGCCCGGTCGGACCTCTTGCCGCTCCACAGCGCCGACGCCACGGCCGCCAGAACCACCATCAACCCGAATGCCGCGCTGGCCATCGTCGGGTTCGGCAATCCGACCACGTCGGCGAAGTAGTACGGCATCACGCCGACCGTGATGACCAGCCCCAGGGTCACGAGGGCTCGCGTGGCGAAGACCCACAGGAAGTCGTTGTGCTTGAAGGGCGCCAGCAAGTCGCCCAGCAACCTGGTCCGGGGCGCCGTTGAGGTGCCGGCGATGGGTCGCGTTGCCAGCCACCAGGGGGCCCGCGGGGCCGCCGGGGGCTCGTCGATCGCCGTGACAGCAACCACTAGACCGGCGACCAGCATGACGGCCAGCAACACGTAACTCACGATCAGCGCCATCCGAGTCTGGCCGAGTAAGGCGTAAACGCCCACCACCATGGCGAGGCCGACGACACTGCCGAGCTGCTCCATGACGCCGAGGAGGCTGGAAGCCTGTCCCCGTCGGTCCGCCGGGATGATGTCGGGGATCACCCCCGCGTAAGCACCCTCGGCCAGGTTGTTGCTTGCCTGCACCAGCAGAAAGGCGATCAACAGGAGCGCCGGGGTGGCCGCCACCGCCAACAGACCGAGACCGACCACGTTGGCGGCAGTGCCGACGACCAGCCACGGCCGCCGCCGTCCCCAGCGGGAGGCGGTGCGATCGCTGAGCCAGCCGCCGATGATGGGCATGAGCAGCGCCAGGACGCCGCCGGCCGTCATCACTTGCCCCTGGAGCAGTACTGCGCCTTTGCCCGCCACCAGGGTGGCACCCGCGAATAAAAGCGACAGCAGGATCGCTCGCCAGTGAGCGCCGCGGCCGAACCAATAGGCGTTGATGCGAACCAGGCGGCTAATGCCCAGGCTGCTGGCCCGGGCGGGACGGATGACCGCCACGGAGTCCGAGGCCGGCCAACGCCGCAGGGCGCCGAGGTCGTTGCGCACGACGTCAAGACTCACGTCGCCACCGTAGTCATCGAAGGACCGGCGCGCATCGGGGCCGGGCCGACTCTTGGGTAGGGGTTAGCCCCCCTCCTATGCTCAACAGCCGGTTCCAGGTCGCGGCTCCTGAAGGGCTTCAGGGCTGTCGCGGGCACGAAATATTCACGACCGAACAAATCCAGCAACAGGGACCGCGGAAACATCTCTGGCCGAATCGGAAACTGGGTCCGGTGGGCCGCGAGCGCCAGCATCTTTTGATCGATCCAGGCGGTGGCGTCGCAGCAGACCAATGGCGCCGGTAGACAACGCACGCCGTCCGAAGCGGGCATTGAGGGGTCGCTGTCCCACAGCACGAGGCAGGTTGTGCTTTCGACAGCAACCACCGTGAACATGTGTCGCTGGCGATTGGCAAGCTCCAGCTCACCGAAGAATTGACCAGGGCCAAGCTGCCGGCTTCCATCGCTGTGGCCGACGACCTCGACCTGTCCAGCTAGAACGAAATGCAGACTCCTGGCCGCATCTTGAGCCTCGACGATCCGAGCGCCGGACGGGTACCAGGCGACCTTCACCGTATCGCGAGCCAGGCGCATCATCGTCGCCTCCGAGGCGAGGACGCACAGCGCGTGGGCGAATTCCTCGGAGCCGGTGAATGGGACCCCGAGCTGGACAAGCCAGGTGGCCAGGCCCATGGACAGCCTGACGCCGCTCTGTGGGAAATGGCAGTGGTACAGGCGTCGGGTCCGGCAAACAGCAGTGGTGACCTCGCCGATGACGACATGATCGGGATGCCCGTAGGCGCCATCCTCACCGAACGTGATGGCAACGTCGGGCCGGAAATCATCCGCAATGGCTGCAACGTCGGCCGTGAGCGCCCGGCGGTCCGCGGCGCGGAGGCTGCCATCGAGGTAATCCAGGCAACGGACGTGCTGGACACCTACCCAGCCGCAGGCGTCTCGCAACTCCCGCTCACGAACCCGTCCCAGCGTCGCACGGGTTGCCACGCAGGAATCCAGAATCTGTCCAGCTTCGCCGTGAGTCGCCGAAACCACCATGACCTCAGCCCCACCAGCGGCATAGCGGGCCAGCGTCCCGCCCGCGCAGAGCACCTCGTCATCGGGATGGGCGAAGACGCCCAGGACGCGCAGTGCTCTCGACATCTCACTCCTTCTCGCCAGCCAGGTCGCTGGTCGATGGCGCGAGACTAGGACTGGAAAGACACGCCGACATCGGGGAAGTACGGAACGCCAGTACTGAAATTCGCGAAGACAGGCGGTGCCGACGACCAGCCTGGGCGGCCGGCCGTCATCACTTGGTCCTGGTACAACACGGTGGCCCCTCCCGCGACCGGGGAGGCGCTGGACGGACGAGCGCCACGCTCATTCTTACGACCAGGGCGTGGTCGGCCGGTCTTGCTTAACGCCGTCCACATAGGTCGCGTCGACCCGCTCGTTGAAGAAGGCCACCAGGTTGGCGATCTTCGCGCACTCCGGGACCGGCGCGCCGTAGCTCCACGCGACGTCCTTGCCGGTATTCGTGCCGGCAGTGGCGGTCCAGTAGGCGGTGGTCCGCCCCTTGTATGGGCACGCGGTCCGCGTTTCAGAAGGCCGTAGTCGGTCCATGCGGATGTCCAACTTCGGGATGTAGTAACGGGTAGGGAGGCCGGTTTCAAACAGAAACCGTGCGCGCCTGGTGTCGGCGACCGTCTCGCCGCCGATGACCACCTGGACGTGCCGCGAGCTTTCCAGGACATCGACCCTCCCGTATGGATTTCGGGCGTGGACGAAGACTTCTTCGTCTTCCTCCAACCAGGCGTCCATCAGGTTCCAGTGGAAGGCGAGGTAGCCGGCGATGTCGGCGCAGGCCTGGAGCGGTGCCGGGTATTGCCAGGCTGCATTCTCGATGACGTGTCCTTCGACCTCGATGCTCGAATAGACTGCCTCACCCTTGCGCGGGGATGCGACAGTGTGGCCGCTGGGACGCAACAGATCGCGACGAACGTCCTCGCTGGGGAAGTAATAGACGGGGAGCCGTCCCGTCTCCAGCATCAGCATGGCCCGCGCACTGTCAGCGACCGCGATGCCACCGATGAAGGTGCGGACCCGCTTCGGGGTTAGTTCGATCCGAACCTGGTACATCGAGTCTGAAACGGGAACCATCTGAATGTTCTCGAGGAGCGGAAGGGTCATGCTTTGGGGACTCATCCGTTGCTCCTGCTGCTCGGCGGGAACCAGATCCAATACGCGGTGTGTGGATAAGAGCCATTGCACCAGGCTTTCCACAGCTCCCGAAGCACTCGACGCCCGATCGCCGCCAACCTCGTGATCGATGTTGTGGTGTTCATGCCGCGCAGCCTAGGGCGCGGCGCCGTGAGGGAAATCGTGGAAAGTACGGAAAAAACTGTGCGGCTACTTCGGGGAACCGGCCGGCGCTGCCCGAGGGCCGAGTTCGATCAGCCAGCTGGCCAGCTCAGTACGGGTCGCGAGATCGAGCTTTCCCATGATGTGGTCCAGGTGGCTCTCCACCGTTCGCTCGGCCAGGAAGAGCCTCTCCGCAATGGCCCGATTCGTCATGCCGGTCGCCACGAGTCGCGCGATCTCCAGTTCGCGCCGGCTGAGGCCGCCGGGTGACGCCGCCCGTTTGCCTTTCGCGTAGCGCCCGGGCACGTCCGATAGGACCGTGCCGGCCGACATGCTATGGCCCGTGGTCCAGGCTCCCTCGGCCTCCCTGGCGGAGACCCCTTTCCGCGCCTCCTCGATGCCTCGCCGAACGCGTGCCTCCCAGGGAGGGCCAAGCAGCGTGGCAGACTCGTCCCGCATCCGGGCGGCCGCCGCGAAAAGGGTCAGCGCATGGGCGGGATCGGTCTTGGCTTCGGCGCATGCCAACCCCTCCACGAGATAGACGATGGATGGGAGGTCGTCAGGCTCGGCGAGCCCCAGCGCGGTAAGGAACTGACTCCTGGCGTCGACGAGGCGGCCCTCCTCGAGTGCCAGGTGGCCCAGGTGAAAGCGAGCTCCCACGGCGTTGTACGGATCGTCGGCTTCGATTGCCACGTCCAGGGCTCGTTGCATCAGCCCGCGGGCCGCCTCGTGGTTGCCCAGCTGCATCTCGACGCTGCCCAGCGAACCAGTGGCCAGTGACAGATATGGTGCGGCTTGCGCGGCTTCAAACCGACTGACGGCTTTGCTCAGTGCAGTCCGAGCGTACTCCAGTTCGCCGATGGATCGCTCGGCTCCATAGCCGGCGCTGAGCGCTAGCGTCGCCAGAAGGAAGGGGTCTCCAAGCTGGAAGCACACCCGAATGTATTCCTCCAACCTCGGGTCCTGTGGGCCTAGGGAGCCCGACCTGCCGGCCAGGGCCGACCACGAGTGAAGCGCATGACCGCGCGTGAGGGAGACCTCCGGGGAGGCTTGTCCCAACGCCTCCTCTAAATGACGCAACCCTTCGGTTGGAGAGAACATCCACCACAGTCCGTAGAGGTAGGTGGCAAGTGCGAGGTGCTGCTCCGGAGTGCGGCCGCTCCAGTCCAGCGCTCCCCGCACATCGGCAATCTCGCGCCACAACCGGCGACGTTCCGGAATGGTCCCTCGTGTCAGGCCGCGCTCCCAGGCCGCGTGCGCGAGCCGCATATAGAAGGATAAGTGGCGATCGCGCAGGCTTTCGACATCCGACGGTGAAAGCTTCTTGATTACGTACTCCCGGATCGTGTCGAGTAGGTGATAGCGCATCACGCCGGCATCGTCCGCATGCACCTGCAGCATCGATCGATCAACAAGCCGGGCCAGGCCTTCCACGACATCATTGGGATCAAGGCGCGGAAGCGTACAGACCGCCTCAGTAGCGTCCAGGGTGAAGTCACCAGCAAAGATCGAGACGCAATGCAGCAGGATCTTGTCAGTGGTGCTGAGTAGCTCGTAGCTCCAGTCAACGGTGGCACGAAGGGTCTGGTGCCGGGCGGCCGCGCCGCGGCTGCCGCCCGTTAGAAGCGCAAATCGATCATCGAGCCGCGACAGGATGTCCCCAGGGGTGAGAACGGTCATGCGCGAAGCCGCTAGCTCGATCGCGAGCGGGATGCCGTCAAGGCGCCGGCAAATCGCGGCGATAACGGGAGCATTGGTCGCATCCAGACTGAAGCCCGGCCGCACGCTGCGGGCACGCTCGACGAAGAGCCGCACCGCGTCCGCGTTGCCTGATGCCTCAGGGGAGGCGGTTGCAGCGGGCAATCCCATCGGCGGAACCCGCCAGGAAGTTTCCCCTTCCAGATTCAAACGCTCCCGGCTCGTCGCCAGGACTGCCACTGTTGGGCTCGCCGGCAGGAGCGCGGCCAAAGTGTCGGCCGCTGCGGCGACAACATGCTCGCAGTTGTCGATGATGAGCAGCGCGCGTTTGTCGCAGAGCCTCCGCTTCAAGGTCGCCAGAGGGTCGTCGCCGACAAGCAGGATGCCAACCGATCGAGCCATGGCATCCGCCACCATCGTTGCGTCAATCACGGCACCGAGTTCGACCAGTATCACGCCGTCGGGAAGCGAGCCGCCTGCCGGCGGGCAAACTCGATCGCGAGTCGAGTCTTGCCTGTGCCGCCTGATCCAAGCAGCGTGAGCACGCGAGTGTGCGGAAACAGGCGTCGAAGTTCGGCAAGCTCCTTCTTTCGGCCGATGAACGACGAAAGCGGCACCGGTGCTCGTAGCGTTTGGGTGTCCAGACCGAGTCTTAGCCTACTTCCTGTGCGTAGCCGGAACCATGCCGAGCTGGCGCATCAACGTCAGGTCGTCGCGGACCGCCCAGTGTTCAATCGATTTGCCGTCCTGAAATCGGACGAGATGCATCTGACGAAATGCGACTGAGCGGTTCGTCGGAGGCACCCCCATCAACTCGCCGGTGTGCCGTCCGTGGAGTGTGCAATAAACGGCCACCGTGTCCCCCTCGCCGACAACCTTATGGATCTCCCAGCGCAGGTCTGAGAACACCTGCCTTAGCCAGAGCATCGTTTGCTTCATGCCTTCGAGTCCTTCTGGAGTGCCGGGCGGCGCCTCGTGATTGACGCAGTTCGGGTGCACGACCTCGGTTAGGGCGGCAACATCGGCGTTCGGCATGATCTCAGTAAGAGTTCGGCGCGCGATTTCCTTGATGTCCACTGACATGACTCCCTCCTCCGGGCCTCTTCCGGGACCCAACTAACTGAAGTACAATTAAGTAGAGCGCTACTTAGTTAAAGTCATGATTATTCTACTGAATGCCTAGGCCTGTCAAGCCCCGTCGCCGTTACGATTCCAGCCGGCGTCGCGCCCAAGCCGCGCAGACCCGCCTGGACATCGCGACCGCCGCCCGCGGCGTCTTCGAGGAGCAGGGCTACACAGCGGCGGGGATTGCGAAGATTGCCGAGGCTGCCGGCGTCGTCGTCGAAACCGTCTACCGCGCCTTCGGGAGCAAGTCGGGCCTGTTCAAGGCGGTCATTGAGGCCGCAGTGGCCGGCGGCGCTGCTCGCGCGGCAGTCCCGGTCGAGGAGCGGCCGGCGATCAGGGCGATCATCGACGAGCCAGACCCGCGCCGGCAACTGGAGCTTTATGCTGCGACCCAGCCAGGAATCCACGCACGGGTAGGACCGCTGCTTCGCGTGCTCCAGCAGGCAGCCTCCAGCGATGCCGAGCTCGCCGACCTCTGGCGGCGGCTCGAAACTGAACGACTCGAAGGGATGAGCAACCTACCCCGGCTGCTGGCGCAGCGTAGCGCCCTGCGTTCTGGACTCTCTGTCGAGGAGGCCCGCGACATCCTGTGGACGGTGAACTCCCAGGCCGTCTACGATCTGCTCGTCGAGGAACGTCGGTGGTCTGCGAAACGCTACCGCGATTGGATTGCCTTCACCCTGCAGCGACTCCTTCTTTCGGATGACCGGCCTCCGAAGCAAGCCCTTCCACGGTCAGCAGAGTAGGGGTTAGCCCCCTCCCCGCCTGACATCGGCGGTGCGATGATGCGGGCATGCCCGAACGTGTGCTCGTCGTCGATGATCACGAGCCCTTCCGCCGGCTTGCCAGCCGTCTTCTCCATGAAATCGGCCGGGAGGTAGTTGGGGAGGCTGGGACCGGAAAGGAAGCGCTGAGCGAGTCGCGGCGGCTGAAACCAGACCTCGTGCTCCTCGACATCCAGCTGCCTGACCTTGACGGGTTCGCCGTCGCCACGACGTTGAGTTCGGAGCCGGGACCTCCGGCCGTTCTCCTCGTATCCAGTCGTGACGCCACCGACTACGGCCCTCGCCTTTACGGCTGCGGTGCGCTAGGTTTCATAACCAAAGCGGATCTTTCCGCTGACAGCCTCAAGGCTCTACTCGGAGCATGACCAAGGTCCAGCGTCGCCTCATCCAGGTGGGCGCGCTGGGCATCATCGCGTTGGCGTGCATCTCCGAGGTGAAATTCCAGTCCCTCCCTGGGCGCATCGTCCCAGGGCCTTCGCGCGGGTGGTACGCGGTGCTCGACGTCGTGCCCGGGTCCTCCTTTGTCCTCGCGGGGCTCGTTGCCCAGTCACTCCGACCTCGCAATCGAGTTGGCTTTCTCATGATCGGCGTCGGGGTCGGCCTGCTGACCCGAAATGCCGCTCTGCAGCAGTGGGTTGGCCAGGTCTCGGTCCCATTGGAGGTCGGGTTGCATTTCGTCAGCCCCCTGTGGGCCGTCGTGTTCTTGCAGCTCCTGCTGGCCTTTCCCGGGGGACGACTTGTCTCCCGAGTCGATCGCGCGGTGGTCGGATCGTTCTATGCAGTCGTACCGCTTGCGGCTGTCCTGGCGGTCGCGGTCGCTGGCTACCCACTGCTGAGACCTATCGGCCAGCCGGTCTTTGACATGAAGACCCCTGCAGGTTTGATCTACCTCGTCTGCCTGGTTATCGGTTCAGGGCTGGTGATCCGCCGGTGGTTCCTGGGCGGGCGCGCCCGGCGTCGATCGATGTCACCGCTCTTCTGGCCGATGGTCCCGATCACTATCTTTTTCCTCCTTTCTGCGGCAGCGGTCCTGGGGGTACTGATCACGCCAATACCGCTGCTTGGGCTGGCCACCGTTTTCCCACTCTTCCTCGTGGCCCTTCCGGCCGGATTCCTGGTCGGTCTGCTGAGGTCTGGACTGGACATGTCATCGGTCGGCGATCTGGTCGTCAAGCTGTCGGGCGGGCTCGCTCCTGAACGGCTTCAACCGGCGCTCGCACAGGCCCTCCATGACCCTTCGCTCGAGGTCGCGTACTGGCTGCCGACCCAGGAGTGGTTCGCAGACCTCGAAGGCCGGCGTATCGAGCTTCCGACCGCGGACTCGGAGCGAGCCGTGAGCGTTCTCGGTGATGCGTCCCGCCCGGTTGCCGCGCTTGTCTATGACTCCTCTCTCGTGCATGAAGGCCAGCTGGTGGATGCAGCCGCCGCCGCCGTGCGCTTGGCTCTGGAGAACGCACGTCTTCAAGTACAGCTTCGCGCGCAGCTGGAGGAGGTGCGGCAGTCGCGGGCGCGCCTGGTCGAGGCCGCCGACAGTGAGCGGCAGCGGGTCGAGCGAGACCTTCACGATGGCGCTCAGCAGCAGTTGGTGACGTTGCTGTTGTCGATGCAGGTAACGAAAACAGAGGCGCTGCGGAACTCCGATCTGGAAACGGCAGAGCTGGTCGACGCAAACATGGCGGCGCTCAAGCAGGCTTTACAGGAGCTGCGCGAGCTGGCGCGCGGCATACATCCGACGATCCTTACCCAGGCCGGATTGGTTCCTGCGATCAGGTCTCTCACCGAACGATGCCCAATGCCGGTCGAGGTGACGGAGGAACTGGGCGATGTCCGGCTTGCGCCGCCACTCGAGGCAGCGCTGTACTTTGTCGTCTCCGAGGCGATCACCAACGCTGTGAAACATTCGAAGGGGCGTCGCATGTGCGTTTCTATCGGCCGCCGCTTAGGACTCGCGATCGTTGAGATTTCCGACGATGGCGTGGGCGGCGCTGACCTTTCCGTGGGTTCTGGCCTTCGCGGGCTGACCGACCGGGTTGCTGCCGTGGGTGGACACCTCGTCGTCAAGAGCGACCACGCAGGTGGTACGACCATTCATGCCGAGGTGCCTTGCGGGTAATCATTGCCGACGACTCTGTCTTGTTTCGGGAGGGGCTGGCCAGGCTGCTCGAAGGCGCCGGCTTCGACGTTGTCGGCCAGGCGTCCAACGCCGAACACCTGGAGCAGCTGGTGGCCGCCCAGCGTCCGTCGCTCGTGATCCTGGACATTCGCATGCCACCGACCCAGACCGATGAAGGGCTCGTCGCCGCCAAACGGATCCGACACCAGCACCCCCAGGTGAGCGTGCTCCTGCTTTCCCACCACGTCGAGACCCACCACGCTCTCGAGCTTCTTGGCCAGAGCCCGGAGCGGGTTGGCTACCTGCTCAAGGACCGTGTCGGAGACCTGAGCGAGTTCCTCGACGCGGTCCGCCGCGTTGGCAACGGCGGGTCGGCGGTCGATCCCCTTGTGGTCTCGCAGCTGCTGGGCCGGAAGCGATCGCGTGACCTGATCGACGACCTGACCGATCGCGAACGATCGGTCCTCGCCCAGATGGCGGAGGGCCGATCCAACGATGCGATCGCCTCAACGCTGAAGATCAGCCCCAAAACGCTCGAAGCCCATATCGGCACCATCTACTCCAAACTCGGATTGGAGCCGGCCACAGCCCATCACCGACGTGTGCTGGCGGTGCTCAATTACCTCCGTTCGTCGTGATGCTCGAGGGGTGAGCTCTCATGGGTCTCGGTAATTCGTGATTGGGGGGCTGCGGCGAGCCATCCAGGCCGGCATCCTGGCCGTGGTGGTTCTGATTTGGGTCGCCTATGTGTCAAACCCCTTGCACTTCCCCGGCCTAGCCGCCAGCCCACCGACTTACTGGCTGAAATACGCCCTGCCCGGTTCAGCCTTCGCTACCGCCGGTCTGATCGCGTGGTGGTTACGGCCGAGGAACCGAGTTGGTGTGCTGATGGTTGGAGTCGGCTTCGGTCTGCTGATAGGCGTCGGGCCGCACCCCGCATTTCAGTCCCCGATCAGTCGGGAGATCGAAAATGCGCTGTTCAACTGGGGCCCCCCGCGGCCGGGTCTATTCCTGTCTCTGGGCTCCCTTTGGGTGGCCATGCTCTTCCAACTGCTCCTGGCATTTCCGGGGGGCCACCTGACCTCGAGGCTGAGTCGTTGGCTGGTGACGTCGCTCTATGTGTTTGTGCCGCTGATCGGCGTGCTGGAGGCTCCAGGCGGATATGGTCTAGACCAATCGCTGCCGGTCTGGTATGCACCGCAGATTGCCAGTCTCCTCTATGTGGCCAGCCCTGTACTCGCCATCGCACTGATCCTGCGTCGATGGCTGCTTGGCGGACTCGCAAGGCGGAGATCCCTTTCACCCGTCTTATGGGCGCTCGCGCCTATCACCTTTGCGCTGCTGCCATGGACGCTCATGAACCTGTTGGTTCCGATCATTGGAAAGCCTCAGTCAGGACCGGTCAGTTCAGTGATCCCGACGCTCGCAACGGTGTCTCCGCTGCTCTTAGCAGCTCTGCCGATTGGGTTTCTGGTCGGCCTGCTTCGATCTGGCCTGGACATGACGTCGGTCGCATCCCTCGTCGTAAAGCTGTCGAGCGGGCTCCTCCCAGAGCAGCTGCAGTCGGCACTGGCGCAAGCGCTTCACGACCCCTCATTGAGAGTTGCCTACTGGGTTCCCGCCCTCGACTCGTTCGCCGACCTTGAGGGACGGCCGTTGGACCTTCCGACGCCCGGCTCCGAGCGCGCCGTCAGCATTCTCGATGACGCGACCAACCCGATTGCGGCTCTCATCTATGACGCCTCGCTTCTACACGAACCGCAGCTCGTGGACACGGCAGCCGCCGGGGTATGGATGGCGCTGGAGAACGCTCGTCTTCAGGTGCAGCTGCGAGCCCAGCTTGAGGAGGTGCAGCAATCACGTGCCCGCCTGGTCGACGCCGGGCAACGGGAACGCCAGCGCGTCGAGCGAGATTTGCACGATGGTGCGCAGCAGCAGCTGGTGACCCTCTTGCTGTCGCTCCAGGTCACCAAAGCCGAAGCGATCAAGCACGCCGATCCGAAAACGGCAGCGCTGCTGGAGGCGAATACCGAGGCGCTCAAGCAAGCACTATTCGACCTTCGTGAGCTGGCTCGGGGAATCCATCCCTCGATACTCACCGAGGCGGGACTTATCCCCGCCATCCGGTCACTCTGTGAGCGGAGTCCGATTCAGGTCGAGGTCCGCGGCGACCTGTGTGATGGCCGGCTGGCGCCGTCACTGGAAGCGACGCTGTATTTTGTCGCCGCCGAGGCGATCACAAACGCCGTGAAGCACTCCCGCGCCACCCATATCTGCGTCTCGCTGCAACGGGTCACCGACAGGGTCGTACTGGAAATTGCTGACGATGGACGGGGGGGCGCCGACATCTCGGCCGGCACCGGCTTGCGCGGACTCTCGGACCGGGTGGCCGCAGTGGGCGGCCAACTCCAGGTCGAGAGCGACAGCGGAGGTGGAACCCGGATCCATACCGAAATCCCTTCGCATGATGGCTGAAGACTCGCGGCTGGTGGTCAGAGGTGCCCGATGAGTCGAGACAGCTCCAATCGGCAAGACCGCAATCCGAAGCGGCTGCGGCTATTCGCCGCGTTGGTTGCGTCCCTTCTGGCATTCACAGCGTGCGGGGGACCGGCCGCGTCTGGCCGGCCATCCGGCTCCGCCATTGCGACCTCCCCGCCGTCAGCAAACCTCCCGAAGGGCACGCCTCCCGTGGGCACCGCAGCAGGTTCACTGATGGCACTCGACGCCAAGACCGGAGCGGTGCTCTGGAAAGTTCAGGCTCCCATGGCGGCTCTCAGCGCCCCGGCGATTTCTGAGGGGTTGATCTTTGTCCAGGGGGGATATGACTGCCGGAGTCCCTCTGGTGTGCTCGCTGCCTTCCGAGCGAAAGATGGCGCTCAGCTCTGGCAAGCACCCACCGCACCGAGTTATTCCGGGTTCTCTTTGTGCAGCAGCGAGTCAACGCCGCCTGCGGCGCCAGGGGTCGTGGTTGCGGTGGGGCCGCCCCGGGGGCTTGCGATCATGATCCGCGGCCTCGATCCCAACTCCGGCGGCGAACTCTGGACCGCTAGTGGCTCGGGGCCGACATCCGGCGCCGGTTCCCTTTTGGTCAAGGGCCGCCGCGAAGTCTCCGGAGCGATAGGGGTTGCCCCGGTCGGTGAGCACCCGCTCGATACGAACTCCCCGTTCGGCGAACTGCGCGGCCGCGTCAAGCAGGAAGCGCGCGGTCGTCGCTTTTCCCTCGTCGGCGTGCACTTGGACGACTGCGAACCGGGAAGCGTCGTCGACGGCCACG